>Ga0182017_10001586_pt1 | contig 17543 bp, 14 predicted proteins | sample 712E3DmetaG_FD_120492 | JGI IMG/M metagenome (GOLD analysis project Ga0182017, IMG submission 120492) | Permafrost microbial communities from Stordalen Mire, Sweden - 712E3D metaG | ecosystem: Environmental > Terrestrial > Soil > Wetlands > Permafrost | place: Sweden: Stordalen | collected... | reverse complement strand
GATGATGTTACGGATAAATTCGGGGCCGCCGCCGAGTCTGACCGTAGAATGCCCGAGTCCTTCGATGGCACGCTGGATATACCCGATAGTTGTTGGGGAGTCGTATTCCTCCAACGCATCATCGGTAACGGCGTCTTTCAGGACAACGGCCTCTTTCAGGTCATATGACAGCCCGACCCGCATGCTTATCTCCTCACCACCGGCACCGGGACAGGCACCTGTTCTGGATTATTAACAACCGGTATCGATACCGGAATCCCTTCGGTGATCAGTTCAGATTGCGCGGTGGAGCTTCCCGGATTCCTGAAGCGGAACAAGCGTCCCTGGTAGTTTTTCAGAATCAGTTCACCCTCGCTCTGTGCGACAACATAATTTGCCTGCAGCGGGACTTTGCCGCCGCCGAAAGGCAGGTCGATGACATAAGTAGGAATGGCCAAGCCGGAGGTATGTCCGCGCAGGCCTTCCATGATCTTGATACCGGTCTCGACAGGGGTATGTAAATGCTCGGTGCCCTGTACCTCATCACACTGGAAGAGATAGTATGGACGCACTTTGCTTTTCAGCAAGCCGTGTCCCAGTTTCATTTGTGTTTCCACGGTGTCATTGATGCCGCGCATCAGAACACACTGGTTATTGACCGGCACGCCGGCGCGGACCAGACGGTCACAAGCCCTCGCGGCTTCTGGTGTTATCTCATTGGGATGGTTAAAGTGAGTATTCAGCCAGATCGGGCCATATTTTGAAAGCATGTTGCACAATTCGGCATCGATACGCTGCGGTAAAACGACAGGGAACCGGCTGCCGATTCTGATGATCTCCACATGCTCGATTGCTCTAACTCGTGAAATAATACTCTCCAGCCTTTCGGTGGAAAGTGTCAGCGGGTCGCCACCGGAAATAATGACATCTCTGACGTTGGGGGTATGCCGGATGTAATCCAGCATCGCTTCGATTTCAGTATCGTTGCGCACCCAACCGCCGTTATGCCACTCACGTTTACGCGTGCAGTGACGGCACAGCATGGGGCAGATATCGGTGAGCACCATCAGGACACGGTCGGGATAACGGTGCACAAGTCCGGGCACAACGGAATCCCTCTTTTCTTCCAGGGGGTCTTCCATACCCATCGAACCCATACTTATTTCTTCAATAGACGGAATAGCCTGTTTGCGAATGGGATCTTCAGGGTCGTCCAGATTAATCAATGATAGATAATAAGGCGTGATAGCAAGCGGATATTTTGCGGTCACAAGCTTGAGTTGGGATTGTTCTTTGTCAGATAAAGAGATGCAATGCGACAAATCTTTGACAGAAGTGATTCTGTTCCGGAAATGCCACTTCCAATCGTTCCAGTCTGAAGCTGAAACGTGACGAAAGAGCCTGTTTTTTCTTGAGGCAAAGCCCGTACTTGGAGGCTCTTCTTCCTTTGCCCCTTTTATGGTAATAGTGCTACTCGGAGGTTCTTCTTCCTCGCTAACCGGGATAGTTTTAACCGCGATTGCCGATTTGGTCACTTGCTTTTCACTCCTTCTTTTAAACTCATGTTACAGGTGAATAATTTTTCAAATTTTCTTTGTTGTAAATACTTATTTAATCAAGTAATACCATGTGCTAATTTGCTTGTCAAGGGGTTTTAATAATTTTATCAGAAATATTTTTAAAAGATGGGTAAAACTACCCCAAAGTACTAGTTTTTATCCGGCCTGTTTTTCCCCCCGGAACACTTACCGGACGGATTCTTCATATCCGCTGGGCCAACCCCGCCGAACAGCACTTCTCTGAAGCTGGACTGTGGAACTTGCCGTGTTTCGTGAATACGGGAAATGAAAAGTATGACGATCACAGCTCTCGCCACTCCGGAAATTAAAAATACCGTGAGCAATTTATCTCCCATCACCACCGGAAGGTGGGGCGCGATAATACCGCCGAATAGCGCACCAAGCGCCGAACCGCCAAACATCAGGGTATTGCTTAATGCGATGTAGCGGATACGGTTTTGCGCCGGCGCCGCGTAATATAGAAAGATGCCGAAAGCGAGCGAAAAACCGCCCCAGGCAAAACCGCCAAGCACCTGCGCAAAACAGAGATAATACGCATTGGTACTGAATAACCACATTACCGGTACCAACGGCACGAACAGTGAGGATACTTTCAGCACCTGGATAGTGCCGAACTTATCAACGCGTTTGCCCCACAACGGCATGAATAGCATGGTTGCCAGCGTCGAGGCAGCGTTAATAATGACATAGGTGACGTAATTGAATTTCAGGTCGCGCAGCATGTAGACGGAGAAAAACGGCGACGAAAACATTACTGCGACGTTTATCAACGCGTTAAAAAGAATAAACTTCCCGATGTTCGTGGAGCCCAGTGTCAGGCTTAGTTTAAATAAGCCCGGCTGTTTGCTTTTCGGCACGACAACCGCAGGTTCGTCCATCTGTGACAGGAAATACACAGACGCAAAACGGGAAAACATCGCGCCGGCAAAAACAATCGCAAAGCCGAGAAAGATATTTCCGGTCAGGGCTTGCAATATACCGCCTGCGACAAAGGATAGAACAAATGAAACAAAACTACCCACCCGGTTGCGCACAGAGAAATAACGGCCCCTGATGGCGCCGGGGACAATCTCCGCCATCATATTGTTCCAGGGCGCATTCCCCAGGCTATCGAAGCCAACCAATACTGTCACAAACGCGATCAGCCACATGACCTGATGAGTGTGAAAAACATAAGGAATCAGTAAAACGGGCAACCACATCAGACCGTGTAGAAAAGACCCGAGAACGATGAGATTTTTCCGGCTGCGGGCTTTTTCAGCCAGCCACGGGGCAACCAGTTGGGTTAAAACTTGGGCAAGAGACGGGATACCGGTCAGGAAACCGATCTGGGTGGTGCTGGCTTTCATCGCCAGGGCGAAGGGGGAAATGTAGTTCTGCGTTAACCCCATCATCGATGAGTAAAAAGAGGCATCCAGTACACTGTTTTTCAGGCTTTTTCTGACCTGTAGCTTATTCAGACCGGACGGCATAGTAGGCTGCTCTACTGGGTTTGGGGTTTGACCGGAGATGGGAGATCACCTGCCTTAAGAGAGTTAAAAACACACATATTATATTATAGGTTATGCAAACAAGTAATTCACTGTTACGTTAGTACGCAGTTTTGAGTTGTGAGTTTTAAGTCTGACTTTCGTATTTTGTTTTTTGACATCACTCAGAATATCAATTTTTGTAATCTGATTGCTGAAAGATGTCCGTTGAAAACCTGCCGTAATGAACCGCACGTACTTGTCTTCACTCTGCGCCCGTGTTAGAATTGACCACGAATAGATTATGACTACACCGGAATCAATCTCACCGCAAACCCTGCGTATCATCGATGCCAGTTTGAACAGAGCCGCCGAGGGCCTCCGTTTTCTGGAAGATACCGCGCGTTTTCTTTTAAATGATGCCGGACTGACAACCCAACTTAAAACTATCCGCCATCTCATTATCACCAATGAATGGCAGTTTCAAAGGCAACTGATTCAATCCAGAGATGCGCAGGGAGACGTCGGAGCGCGGATTGAAGTAGAGGGCTGTCAGGATAAAAAGAGTTTGTCTTCGGCCATTGTAGCGAATTCCCGTCGTGTACAGGAAGCGCTGCGCACATTGGAAGAGGCCGCCAAAATCGAAGGAAACATACTGCCGGTCAGTTCCGGACGGTTCGAACAGGCACGCTTCGAAATGTACACCATCGAAAAAAATCTACTGACCCGGCTGTTGAGGCAGGATAAAACGAAACAGATCAAAGGGCTTTACGCCGTTATCGATACACAATCATTACAAGGGCGCGCTCACCTGGAAATCACCCGTCAGGTGATCAAAGGCGGAGCTAGAATAATTCAATTACGTGACAAACACACGTCGAAAAGAGACCTGCTGCCCATTGCTCAGGCAATGCAAAACCTGTGTACGGAACAGAACGCATTATTCATTATGAACGACAACCTCGATATCGCACTGGCAATCAAGGCAGACGGCCTGCACATCGGCCAGGAAGACCTGCCCGTCAATGTTGCCCGTAAGTTAGCGCCGATGGATATGCTGATCGGCTGTTCTGCTGCTACGATACAACAAGCGCAGCAGGCAGTTACTGACGGCGCCGATTACCTGGGTGTGGGGGCAATGTTCCCGACGCCCAGTAAACAAGACGTGGAGATTATCGGACTGGAGCTTTTACGGCAGATCAAACAGGCTATTTCCGTACCGGTGGTCGCCATTGGCGGGATCAATATAAACAATGTCAGTGAAGTGAAAAAAGCCGGGGCCGACTCATTTGCCGTGATCGGCGCGCTGCTCGGAGCGGATTCACCGGAAAAAGCCGCCGAGGCAATAATAAAAAATTTTGAGGGATAAAATGGGAAGATTGACCGAGAATTTAGACACTATTACCGATAAAATCCGTGAGAGTTTTGAGGCGAAAGATGCTGCCCGCGAAAAGGTTCTGCCGATTTGCCGCGAGGTGATCCGTTTCAGCAGCCTGTCTATCCGCGCTTTACACCGCGAAGAACTGGATAAATCGCAGGAATTACTGAATTCTGCCAGAAAGTTACTGGATGAAGCCGAAGTGGCATTGGCCGATGGTATCGATATCCGCACCGGTTTCCTCATCGATGCGCAAAAAGAATTCGCTGAAGGCTCCATTACCCTAGCGCTGGTCAAAGGAAACCAACCCCCTTCACCCGAGGAGTTACGTGTGGATGAAGTTGCTTTTCTGCTGGGTCTGGCCGAAGCTGTCGGCGAACTGCGGCGCTACCTGTTGGATAAAATGCGCACAGGCGACCTCTCCCGCGGCGAAGAGTTCCTTTCCGATATGGATGATATTTATAATGTGCTCGTGACCCTGGATTTCCCGGATGCCATCACCCACGGCCTTCGCCGCACCACCGATGCTATGCGCGGCGTGCTGGAGAAAACCCGCAGCGATCTAACATTGACCATCCGCCAGAAAGCGCTGGAAGACAGACTCAACGCCACTAAATAAGTTCGGCTATTTGCCGGATAGTTTCTGGATTACCGGCAGAGCGTCAACCATGCTGATCGCATACCCCATTCCTTGCACACCGGTAGCGCCAAGAGTCGTAATGCCCACAACTTCTCCGTTCATGTTGATCAGTGGACCTCCGCTGTTACCCGGATTAATCGGAGCTGTGGTTTCGATCAAATCGTTATAGGTCTGAGTAGCGCTATACGGCACACTGACCCCTAAACGGCTGACTATGCCATTCGTTGCGGTGATACCTTCTCCCAAGGGATTTCCTACGGCCAGCACCCAGTCTCCGGCGCGGAGTTTGGAGGCATCCCCTGTTTTCATACTCTGGAGTTGCGTGGCATTGATCTTGATCACCGCCAGATCAGTTACCGGATCCGTATTGATCACGCTAGCAGGAAACATCTTGCCGTCAGAGGTGGTGACCGTAATCGTAGTTGCGCCCGTAACGACATGGTTATTAGTTACGATCGTGCCGTTCGTATCCAATATCCAACCTGAACCTGCGCCCTGCTGCTGGACGGTGCGGCGGCCCGTGCCAACCGTAGCTGTAACATTAATTTCCACTACAGAGGGTTTGGCGGCATCGATCAGGTTAGCAAAACTGGGAATATTTACTACTCCGCTTTGTGTGGTTGCAGTACTGGTTCCCGTAACAGTTGATGTAACAATAACCGTTGTTGCTGTACAGGAAGTCATTATGAAGCTCAAGATTAATAGCCCGGCGGTGAGACAATAGCTTATGAGCCTCAGATGTTTTTTCATATTTTGCCCCCTTTTCTTAGGTTTTTAGGCACTCTTTTTTCTAACACCCTATATGTAAGAATAATTATTTTTCATTAGCTTACTCTTGCGTTAACCAGTAATAACGGCATTTCCCCATAACGGAGTACCCTTTCAGTAACACTGCCCAGAGCCCAACGGTCGATGCCTGACCGTCCGTGAGTAGACATCACTATCAGGTCAGCGCCTGACTCTTTACTCGCTTTCATAATTTCACTAGCTGCATCAACCCCGGACGTTACACTATGTGTTACATCCAGACCTGTCTGTTTAAGTTTATTTTCCAGTTCTAAAATCTCTTCATTTACCCGTATCTTCTCACTATCATCAAATTTCCCATAATCAACAAATCCTCCATACCCCATACCAACACCATAGTCGTAGATGCGCAGCATGTTTGCCATCTGGAACAGTGTAATTGGTACTTTCAACCTGGCAGCTAACTCTTTTCCAACAGGTAAAGCCAATTCCCCGGGTTCCGAGCCATCCTGAGGCAGGAACAGGCGATTTATTAATTGCTTTTTACTTTCGATTCTCGTCATATCCTGCGGCCGGATTATTAACACCGGTATCGGCACTGTCCGGCAAAGGTGGTCAGTCACGCTCCCCAGCATTTTACCGATTTTATGACCGGATACACTGACTGCGGTCATAATTATTAAATCTACCCTGTTTTTAGCCACCAGGTTGCAGATATTCTCGGCGGGCTCCCCTGCCTCGACTTCGGTAGTTACTTTGATTTCATTATCCTTAGCATCGCCTTTATTAACATTTTGTTTGATTGAATCAACCAATCGATCAAGGTAAGTTTGATGCATATGCTCCTGGTGTTTATGCTCATGACCATACACATGATACAGGACTATCTCCGAGCCTAAACTCCCGGCAAGCTCCTCGGCGTAAGGAATGGCCATCTCAGCGAGTTCGGAACCATCTAATGGTAATAGTATTCGTTCAAACATGTTTTCTCCTTATTTGTGATCTCGTTAAGTTCATGGTTAATTGACCATGAACTTCTTCCCCAATAACAACATCCTTTACACCGACTCAAATTTACCACGGGAAACGTTAAACATTTATAAAATTAAGGACAATTACATTACAAAACCATGACATTATCAGGAATAGTATTTTGAATTTGCTGCGGATCGACGCCTTGTTGAATCTAGGAAGAATGCACTTTATAGATACATAAGCCTTTTGGTATAATGCAAGGTTAATAGTGTTCCCTGATATGTTGCGGAAATTTGTATATATTTCTCAGATGAACGGCAATTATCTCGAACCAGATGAGTCCGTTGAATATGATCAGCCTTTCCGACAAGCCAAACCAATTCTTTTCAAATATGACCCAAACTACAACGAGGACACAACCTGAAATTCCGGCAAATACCGAATACCGATGTAATATATTCCATCTTGGTCTAGATCTAAACAAGTCCGCAAAAAAGAAACATGTCACTGGAAATAGTCCGCCTTCGGCCCATGCCGAATAGTGATGGATAATTTCGTGAATCGAGTGACTTGTTCCAAGCGGGTCAGTACGAAATAATCCCAGCAAAATGAACCCGCATCCAAGCAATACCATCATTCTCAAACCAATACGGGATTCACGCGAACTACCCATCTCAGAATGCAGTTCGGATGCTAAAGAAATTGTCGTCATACCAAAAATAATAAAAGCAGCACTTTGCAGCCAACCGGTCCGGCCAAGACCCAAATCACTGATTGACTGAGTGATTGCGTTATATTGCCGCCCGAGTAAAACTCCAATGGCATCGGTGATAACAAGCAATACCGGCGCAATAATACCCGCGATCAGAACGATCTGGTAAATGATAAGACGTATTGCAGGAAGTTTTGTGTGGATCTTCCGGTTTCCGCCTTCCAGCCGCCAAGATGTAATGATCTGAGATAAGACGGTTTTCAATTTTTCCTTTTTCAGGTCTTCTATCTTATTGAAGTAACTATAGCAGGTACTCTCTGTCTTGATAAAGGATAGTTTGCTTTTGCTTTTTCCGGTAATAATAAGAACCCACTACATGTCAATCAGAATATGTTTTATCATCGATACTTTAACCAATAAATCATTGGAGACCATTTCCTAACCGGGAAATATATCGTTACTTTCTAGTGGTCTCATAATATTCTGAACTAACAAATTACTATCGATAGCGCCTTATTTTATGATTGAAATTTAGTATTTGGAGGTTAAAGATAGCATCTATTTAATGATGAAACTATTAGTAATACTCAAAACTGGTCACTCCCAACTGGCAAATGAGGCTAGACTTGACAAACTTCGTTCCGGTTTGATATATTAAATTTTAATTGAATATAACTAAAAGCTACGAACGAAACTAGTATGTTTCCAGCGGAGCTCAGAGAGCCGGGAAAGGTGTGAGCCGGCGCTAGCGCAGGAATTGAATGGATTCGGGAGCCGCATATGAAAGCTCTTTAAGAGCGAGTAAGGATTGCCGGAGAGGGCACCGTTAACAGAGCCCAGGGTATCGCCCTTCAGATAGAGGACCGTACCTGAGAAAGATAGTTATCACTATTTGTGTGGTAATTAATTAGGGTGGCACCGTGAAGCAAAGCCCTTCGCCCCTAAGCGAAGGGCTTTTTATTTGCCTAAAATTCGGGCAAATAACTTTAGTTCCCTCACCCCTGGAGGGAGAGGAATAAGGTAAGGAGGATTATGATGTACCACCCTACTCTGGCGGAAATAAAGAATACCAAATGGGACGGAAACCTGATTCCGGTCTACCGCGAAATCGTCGCCGATATGGAAACACCCGTCTCTGCTTTCCTGAAAATCAACTGCGGCGGTAATTCTTTTCTGCTGGAAAGTGTCGAAGGCGGCCAAAGACTGGCACGCTACAGCTTCATCGGCACCGAACCTTACCGAGACCTGACCATCCGCGCACAAGACAAAACCGACCCGCTGAACATCATTGCCGAAGAATTGCACAAATATAAAGTGGTGCCGCAGGAAGGACTGCCACGTTTTTCCGGAGGCGCCGTCGGTTATCTCAGCTACGAAACCGTCTGCCGTTTTGAGAACATTCCTTCACCGGAAAAAGATCCGCTAAATATTCCCGAAGGTAGATTCATGTTTGTGGATACTATGCTGGTTTTTGACCATGTCACCCACAAGATCAAAGTACTAAGTTATGTAAAATTAAATGGAAATATCGATAAAGGTTATCAAACGGCAATTGACAAGATTGACGACCTGATTGATAGGCTGAATCAGCCCTACCCGCATAAAAAAACAGCTAAAAATAAACCTGCTGCAAATAGTATTCAACTCACCTCTAATTTTACGCGTCCGGATTTTAAGGCGGCAGTCGAAAAAATCAAGGAATACATTACCGCCGGTGAGGTTATTCAGGTCGTGCTTTCGCAGCGGCTGACGCAGCCTACTAAACTGCCGCCATTCGAAATTTACCGCGCATTACGCACAATCAACCCTTCACCTTATATGTTTTATTTTGACTATGGAGATTTTCAGATTGTCGGTGCTTCCCCCGAGGTGCTGGTCAGAGTGGAGGACGGCAACGTTATGACCCGCCCGCTGGCCGGAACCAGACCGCGCGGAAAGACACCCGAAGAAGACCTGCGGCTGGAAAAAGAACTGCACAACGACGAAAAGGAACGCGCCGAGCACATCATGCTGGTCGATCTGGGGCGTAATGACATCGGCAGGGTCAGTCAACCCGGTACAGTCGCGGTCAGCGAACTGATGGATGTCGAGCGTTATTCGCATGTAATGCATCTGGTGACGCATGTGCAGGGTAAACTCCAGCCTGATATGAATGCCTTCGATGCTTTACGCGCCTGTTTTCCGGCAGGTACTGTCTCCGGTGCCCCCAAGGTCCGCGCCATGGAAATTATTGCGGAAATAGAGCCGGAAAAAAGAGGGCCGTACGCCGGAGCAGCGGGGTATTTTTCTTTCTCCGGTAACATGGATATGGCCATTGCCATCCGTACAATGGTGGTCAACAAAGGCGTAGCTTACGTGCAGGCCGGCGCTGGAATCGTGTACGACAGCGTGCCGCAGCGTGAATATGAAGAAAGCTTGAATAAAGCCCGCGCTTTACTTAAGGCGCTGGAGCAGGCCGAAGGGGAAAACCACAGATGAAAAGGATACAACCCCTTAGCTTAGTTCCTTCTCCCTTGATGGGAGAGGGCGAAACAGGAGAGGAAAGATGCTTTTATTAATCGATAACTACGATAGTTTTACCTACAACCTCTTCCAGTATTTCAGCGAACTGGGGGAAGATGTCCTGGTATTCCGCAATAACAAAACCACTATCGGCGAAATTGAAGAACTAAAGCCGGAACGGATCGTCATCTCGCCAGGGCCATCGACGCCGCAAAATGCCGGTATCTCCAACGAGGTAATCAAGCATTTCAGCGGGAAATTACCGATACTCGGGGTTTGTCTGGGACATGAGTGCATCGGGTATAGCTACGGAGGAACTGTCGGACATGCACCGGTGATCATACACGGTAAATCATCTTTGATACACCATAATAATCATGGATTGTTTAAAGATTTGAACAATCCATTCTCCGCCATTCGTTATCACTCACTGGCTGTGAAGGCGGAAAATCTCCCAGATTGTTTTGAAATCACCGCGTGGACGGATGACGGCACGATCATGGGGATGCGCCACAAAACCTACCCGCTGCAGGGTGTGCAGTTCCACCCGGAATCTTTCATGACTCAACACGGTAAAGAATTACTCAGAAATTTCCTGAAAGGAGCCAATTAAGATGATAAAAGAAGCAATCGGCCAAATCGTCGGGGGACATTCATTGACTATGGATGAGTCCTCGACTGTGATGAATGAGATCATGGAAGGGACAGCTACACCGGCTCAATTCGGCGCTTTTGTAACAGCCCTGCGTTTTAAAGGCGAGACCGTAGAAGAAATCGCCGGTTTAGCCAGAACCATGCGGGGAAAATCCCTGCGAGTACGGATTGCAGAGCCGGTGGTTGATACCTGCGGCACCGGCGGCGACGGCACCGGCACCTTTAATATCTCGACTACTGCCGCTTTTGTTGCGGCGGCCTGCGGGTTGAAAGTGGCCAAACACGGCAACCGCGCCATGAGCAGTCAGTGCGGTAGCGCCGATGTGCTGGAAGCGCTGGGCGTGAAGATCGACCTCAATCCCGAGCAAGTCCAGCGGTGTCTGGAAACGGTGGGCATCGGTTTTATGCTGGCGCCGGTTTTTCACCCGGCAATGAAATATGCCGCCGGACCGCGCAAAGAAGTGGGCATCCGCACCGTGTTCAATATCCTCGGGCCGTTAACCAATCCCGCCGGCGCTGGAGCACAGGTGCTGGGCGTGCCGGAAAAAAGCCTGACCATGAAAATGGCCACCGTTCTGAAAATGCTTGATTGTCAGCACGCCCTGGTAGTGCATGGAGAAGACGGACTGGACGAAATCACCAATACAGGAAAAACCTTTATCGCAGAATTAAAAAACGGCGCAATCATTTACTACGAAATTACGCCGACAGAGTTCGGCCTGCAATTGGCATCGCCGGAAAGTCTGAAAGGCGGCTCTGTCAAAGACAATGCCGAACTGCTGCGCGGTATTTTATCCGGGAAGCAAGGCCCGCAGCGCGATATCGTATTAATGAACACCGCGGCAGCGCTGATCGCCGGGGATAAAGTGACTGCTTTCGGAGACGGAATCATTATGGCCGGAGTGGCAATAGACAGTGGGAGAGCACTGCAAAAAGTCGAAGAATTGATCAAATTCAGTCAAAACGCAGGTTAGGGGTTACGATGTTTTTAGACAAAATTCTCGCTGATGTCACGATCGACTTGGAAAAACGGAAGAAGCGTGTACCGGTCGCAGAAATGGCAAACCTCGCGAATGCGCAACCACCGCCGCTTGATTTTGCCGCGGCGCTAAGGGGCGAATCTGTCCGCTTGATCGCGGAAGTGAAAAAAGCTTCTCCTTCCAAAGGAGTTATCTGCCCAAATTTCAACCACGTTGATATTGCCAGAATTTATGCAGCCAACGATGCAGCGGCAATCTCCGTCCTCACCGAGCCGAAATATTTTCAGGGCAGTCTGGAATACCTGCGCGACATTAAAAAAGCGCTGGCAGATAAACCTTTACCGTTGTTGCGCAAGGACTTCATAGTCACCCCCTACCAGGTTTACGAAGCACGCGCTTACGGCGCGGATTGTCTTCTCCTGATTGTCGCTATCCTGAATACAGAACAACTCGCTGAGCTGCTGCAATTGACGCACCTGCTTGGCATGATGGCTCTAGTAGAGGTTCACAACGAAGCGGAATTGGATGTTGCCATCAACAGCGGCGCGAAAATCATCGGCATTAACAACCGCGATTTAAGTACCTTTAAAGTCGACCTGAAGACGACAGCCAGACTCAGTCCCCTTATTCCGCGCGACCGGCTTGTGGTGAGCGAGAGCGGAATCAAAAATCATGAAGATATGCGCAATCTCCGGGACTGGGTGGTAAACGCGGCGCTCATCGGTGAAGCCCTGATTACAGCGCCGGATATCGCGGCAAAAATGAGGGAGTTATTATGACCCGCGTGAAAATCTGCGGTATCTCCGATATTGAAACTGCAGTTGCAGCCGGCAAAGCAGGCGCCAATTTCCTGGGGATGGTCTTTGCCCCCAGCCGGCGGCAGGTGGCGCCGGAACAAGCCCGGCAAATCGTCTTAGCAGTGAGGCAGTTAAACCCCCGCCCACAGATCGTCGGTGTTTTTGTCAATAAACCTGCCGAGGAAGTCAACCGGATCGCGGATTACTGCCAGTTGGATTGGACGCAGCTCAGCGGCGACGAAAGCTGGGATTATTGCAAGCAAATACAAAAACCGCTGATCAGAGTTTTTCATATCCCCGCCGACGCCTGCCAAGTGGAAATCTCCACCGAAATCTGTAAAGGCTACACTATCATTGCTCCCCGGCAGCTTATTTGCCTGCTGGATTCCACGGCGGGAGGAGCATACGGCGGCATCGGAAAACCTTTTCACTGGCAGATTGCGAAACCGGTGGCAGAAAAATTCCCGGTGATGATTGCTGGGGGATTGACACCGGATAACGTGGAGGAACTGCTGGAATTAACACATCCGTGGGGAGTAGATGTTTCCACCGGCGTAGAAACTGGCGGGAAGAAGGATATCGCAAAAATTAAAGCACTTATCGATACAATACACAGAATTGACTTTGAACAAACAGGAGGTGGTCGTCTTGGTTGAGAAACAGGGATATTTCGGCAATTACGGTGGTAGATTCGTGCCGGAAACACTGGTACCGGCGCTGGATGAATTGACAACCGTATATCAGGCATTGGAAAACGATACCGCGTTCTGGCAGGAATTCCAGTCGTTGTGCCATTACTACATCGGCCGACCGACGCCGCTCTATTTTGCCGAAAGATTAACCGCACATTGCGGCGGCGCTAAAATCTTTTTAAAAAGAGAGGACCTGGCGCATACCGGCGCGCACAAGATCAATAACGCGGTAGGACAGGCGTTACTGACGAAAAAGCTCGGTAAAAAACGCATTATCGCCGAGACCGGCGCGGGGCAGCACGGCGTAGCTACCGCAGCAGTCGCAGCCTTGATGGGCATGGAATGTGTGATTTATATGGGCTCTGACGACATCGAACGGCAGAAATTAAACGTTTTTCGCATGAGATTGATGGGCGCGGAAGTAAGGCCTGTCTCTTCCGGCAGCCGCACTCTGAAAGACGCCATCAACGAAGCTTTCCGCGATTGGGTCAGTAACGTCAGCACTACACATTACCTGATGGGTTCGGTGGTGGGGCCGCACCCTTATCCGGCAATGGTGCGTGATTTCCAGTCCGTCATCGGCAAGGAAACACGCGAACAGAGCCTTAAAGACTATCAGCGTCTGCCTGACTATATCGTCGCCTGCGTCGGCGGCGGCAGCAATTCAATGGGTATTTTCTACCCGTTTCTGAATGATAAAGACGTCAAATTGGTCGGGGTGGAAGCCGCCGGACACGGCCTCGAAACCGGCGAACATGCCGCCACTTTAGCGAAAGGCACGCTAGGTGTTCTGCACGGCGCCAAGTCATATGTTTTACAAGATAAGGACGGCCAGATACTGGCCACTCACAGCATTTCCGCCGGACTGGATTATCCCGGCGTGGGGCCTGAGCACAGTTTCCTCAAGGACAGCGGGCGGGCAACGTACGCTTCGATCACCGATAAAGAAGCGCTGGAGGGTTTTCAATTATTATGCCGGACAGAGGGAATTATCCCCGCGCTGGAATCCTCACACGCCATTGCTCATACCGTCAAGATGGCGCCCACACTCAAAAAAGACCAGATTATCGTCATTAATCTGTCGGGCCGCGGTGATAAAGACCTGGATATCGTGAATCAGGCACTGGGAGCGAAACAATGAGCCGGATTGAATCTGTTTTTAAACAAAAGAACCATAAGGCATTGATCGCTTATGTCACCGTGGGTTATCCCAGCATCGAGGCTACGCTGAAAGTTGTGCCATTACTGGCGGAATGCGGCTGCGATATCGTCGAGCTCGGTATCCCATTTTCCGACCCTATGGCCGACGGCGCCACGATCCAACGCGCCAGTTTTAAGGCGCTGGAAAACGGCGTGCACACCGCGCTGTGTCTCGCGACCGCCAAAAAACTGAGCAAAAAGACCTCGATTCCGCTGGTCTTCATGACCTACTTTAACCCGATTTACCAATACGGCCTGGCCAAATTCTGCAACGACTGTGTCGCTTCCGGAATTGACGGCCTGATCGTCCCGGAACTGCCGCCGGAAGAAGGTGACGAACTGGAGAATCTGACAGGAAAATCCGGCGTCGATCTGATTTATCTGCTAGCGCCCACCAGTGTGGAAGAACGGATCAAATTGGTCGCCCACAAGTCCCGCGGGTTTATCTATCTCGTCTCGATCGCCGGTGTTACCGGCACCCGCACTGAACTGCCCCCGGAACTGGGCAAATTTATCCTCAAGGTCAAGCAATTCGCCAAACAGCCGGTGTGCGTCGGCTTCGGCATCTCCACGCCCGAACAGGCTGCGCAGGTCGCGCAAAACGCCGACGGCGTGATTATCGGCAGCAGGCTCATCCAGTTGATGGAAACCGATGATGCGGCAATGACGGCTACTCAAATGTTTGTTAAAGAAACAAGAAAAGCGCTGGACAGCATAAAGGTTTAAAAATAAACACAGGAGCATTAAGATGCTGGTTGTAATGAAAAATGATGCTACCGAAGAACAGGTACAGGCAGTGATAAAAGAAATCGAGAAAATGGGTTACCGCGGAATCCCGATGCCCGGCGCGGAGCGCACCGCCGTTTGTATTGTCGGCAATAAAGGACCCGTTGACGGCATCCGTTTGCTGACGATGGATGGTGTTAAAGAGGCGATTCCCGTTACCAAACCGTTTAAAATGGTCAGCAACGAAACCAAACCGGAACCGACCGTGATCAGCATCGGGGATGTGAAAATCGGCGGCGGGGGAATAGTGATGATAGCCGGGCCGTGCGCCGTCGAAAGTGAACGGCAGGCCATGACCATCGCTCATTATGTCAAAGCGCTCGGTGCACAAATATTCCGCGGCGGCGCTTTTAAGCCTCGCACATCGCCATACAGCTTCCAGGGATTAGGGGAAGAAGGTCTGAAGATACTGGCCAAAGTACGGCAGGAAACCGGCCTGCTGATCGTCACCGAAGCGACCGATAATGCCAGTATCGAACTGGTCGAAGAATACGCCGACATCATTCAGATCGGCGCGCGTAACATGCAGAACTACTCATTATTGCGCCGCGCCGGACAGGCAAAGAAACCGGTACTGCTCAAACGCGGCCTGGCCGCGACAATCGACGAATTGCTGATGTCCGCCGAATACATCATGTCCGAAGGCAACGCCCAGATCATCCTCTGTGAACGCGGCATCCGGACTTTTACCAATACTACCCGCAATACGCTGGACCTGAGCGCCATTCCGTCCATCAAAGAACTCAGTCACCTGCCCATTATCGTCGACCCCAGCCACGCTGCAGGACGGCGGGAATTTGTCATTCCCCTTTCCAAAGCCGCTGTTGCCGTCGGCGCGGACGGCCTCATCGTGGAAGTGCATAACGACCCGGCGCATGCCCTCTCGGACGGCGCGCAATCACTTTATCTCGAACAGTTCGCGCAGTTGATGAAAGAAATAAAAATGATGGGAAGAGCAGGAGGTTAAAGTCAGTTCAAATTATGTTGATAATTTGAACTGACTTATTCTTGTCATTCCCGACCCGATCGGGAATCCATCTAACTCCCCCCTATTACTACTTGCAGTCCATTAGAATGTATAGCTAAGTTGTTTTTGACGTTTTAACAGTAATTCGCAATAATTAATTCACAATCTTTGCAATCACGAAACATCCATAGTTTTTCACAGTGTGTATTTCCTCGCATAATCTGTTAGAATAATCATGCTTTAATGATGAATACAAATATTTATCCGATCAAACGATTAACCAGAAGAGAATTCGCCTCCGCTTTGCAGAAAGGATTGGGACGGGCCTATTTGCATGTATCTCATTACGGGTTGGATGATGTTTCCGATCTTGTACTAAAAGCCTGTCTTCAAGACCAATCTTATGACCCACAAACAGAATCGAGTAAAGCTAAATGGCTATTTACAATGTTCAAAGACAGCCCGCAACGAGATGAATTAGCTAACGCGATTATAAGTTCACTTAAAACCAAGCGCGACACATGGGACTTACAACAATTATTCGAATTGTCTTTAATCCTGGCACAAAACGGTGACGAACAAGCTAGAGAAGCATTACAAAAACGTGTCTTTGAAAAGGCAAGTAAACCATCATCCGATGATTGGCTCGGTTCAGATGAATGGATAGCATTAACAGGTTTAGATGGAGCGTTGGATTTGGCTCGTATCTATGGCACACGGCTTCTGAACAACTCAAACGACATTGTTCCTGACCATTTCGGTCTTTTCCCAATAAACAAAATCGAAGAAGCCCTGAATCGGGCTTTAAAAACCTTCGCAGGTCAAGATAAAGCGCTCCAAACCTATCGAGAATATTTGGCGAAAAGCAACCCTGTCTTTACGGGAGAACACCCGGATAAAGAAACCAGATTAAAACGTCGTCATGAGGAGATACGAAGGCAATATAATTTGATAAGTATTTTAAACGATGCTAAAAATAAAAAAGGTGATTACCCGGGGTTTTATACAACATTTGGGCAACATGCTACCACCGGAGAATTAGAAACTATTTTCAATGCTTTTTTGAAAGAAAAAGACGATGAAATCCGCTTACGCCTTTTATGGGTATTTCGTCGTTCTCAAATACCCACTTTTGACGAAAGTCTGCTCAAATGGGCAAAGGAAACTGACGGGCAATACCAGGATGCCGCCATTAATGCATTGGCCCAATTTTCTGATGTTCGTATTCACGAGTGGGCAAAACAAAAAGTCAGTGCTAATGAATTATCCGATTCAAACAGTAATGGATTGAGACTATTTATATTAAATTATGAAAAAGAAGACGCTCTGTTGATCACCAAAACTCTTATTTCTAATCGATATAACAAAGAGGATTTACACACTCTTGTTTGGGACATCATAGATATATCTAAACAAAACCACGACCCCAGTTTAGCCGAAGTCCTTAGATGGGGATATGAAAAAACACCTTGTTCAAATTGCCGG
>Ga0182017_10001585_pt1 | contig 17543 bp, 10 predicted proteins | sample 712E3DmetaG_FD_120492 | JGI IMG/M metagenome (GOLD analysis project Ga0182017, IMG submission 120492) | Permafrost microbial communities from Stordalen Mire, Sweden - 712E3D metaG | ecosystem: Environmental > Terrestrial > Soil > Wetlands > Permafrost | place: Sweden: Stordalen | collected... | reverse complement strand
GCCTGCGGGGATGGATTGGGACGAGTGGTGCGGGCCGTCGCCGGCGCGTCCGTACAACAAGATCTATCACTATGGAAGCTGGCGGCCGTGGTGGGACTTCGGTACGGGGAACGTGGGCGATGTTTCGTGCCATGCGCTGCACCTCTTCCACGACGAACTCGAACTGGGCGAGCCGGACTGGGTGGTGGCCAACGCCAGTCAGGCCTTCTCACTGGCCGGAGTGGTGGAGAACAGCGAGTGCTCGAGCATTGCCAACTTTGTCCAGTGGCACCTTCCGGCGCGCGGCAAACACCCGGAGATGATGGCGTACTTCTATGACGGCGGTCTTCAGCCACCCCGGCCGTTGAGCATGCCTCCCGATATGGGGAGGCCGGGGCGAGGCGTCATGTTCGTCGGCGAAGAGGGGGTTCTGATCTCCGCGTTCTATGGGGGCAGCCCGTGGTTGCCCGACCACACGCTGCCGCAGCCGGGCCAGAAGCTGCGCGGACTGCCCGGCGGACAGCTTCTGCCGGAGAGCCGCTTCAAGGACTTCAAGCAACCCGAGCCGTACCTGACGCGATGCGAGAGATCGGACCACTACGCCGAGTGGATACGGATGTGCAAGGCGGGGAAGAAGTCGATTACTCCGGTGGAATACGCCTGCGGGCTGACCGAGTTCGCACTGCTGGGAGCGCTGGCCGAGCGCAGATACAGCACACCGGGAGTGCGCAGCGGAGCGGGCTATGGGCAGAACAGCCGGTCGGACTCAGCCGTGGTGTGGATTCCCGCGTCCAGCGACGGCCATGTGCACCTGCCGGATGCGCCTCCCGTTGCGAGCACGGCTGCGAATGCGCCGCGCTACTGGCGGACTTCCAAGGTGCTGCTGTGGGACGCAAAGGCCATGCGATTCACAAACGACGACGTTGCCAACAGCTACGTCGACATGCCCTATCGCAAGGAGTGGGACTACAAGGTATAGTGAGGGTCTGAATAAGTCACTCACCAAAGATTCCAATCGCATCGGATGGCAGAATCGCCCGGCAGGCGGCCTCGGTTACGCTGGCGTCTCGTTGTCGAGGGACTGCGAGAGGACCTCGTCGCGCCGGGCAGTACGCCAGGCCGTGAGCTTGGCCTGCAATGCGGGGTCGGTGGCAGCGAGGATCTGCACGGCGAAGAGGCCAGCGTTGGCTGCTCCGGCTGCTCCGATGGCGAAGGTGGCCACGGGGACGCCCTTTGGCATCTGGACGACGGAGAACAACGAATCGAGTCCCTGAAGCGCAGTGGCCGCGATGGGAACGCCGAGGACCGGAACGGTGGTCTTGGCGGCGAGCATTCCGGCGACGTGGGCGGCTCCGCCCGCGCCGGCGATGATGACGCGCAGGCCACGAGCTACGGCTGACTCTGCGTAGGCAAACATCTGGTCGGGCGTGCGGTGCGCCGAGATAACGCGGGCCTCATACGGCACGCCGAATTCGCGCAGGATGTCCACGGCTGCGCGCATTACCGCATAATCGTTGCGGCTGCCCATGAGAACTGCGATGACTGGCTTGGTCTGCGATTTTGTCTTCATGGCACAGATTATACGGTCTAGCTTGCGCGGATTTTTTACGATCCAACCGGACGTTTTTCGACACTCAGTTCCGGGGAAATTGCGAAAAAGGTTCCAGGGCGATGCAGGAACGGCTGCCGAACGAGAGTTGCCGTTACTTCGCTTTATATTCGTTTTTTATTCACTTTCTCCTCCCCCCACCCCCCCCACCCCCTCCCCCCTGTGGGGGGTACTTTGGACGGAATACTTTCAGAATGAGTCGGTTGGCGGGCAACATAGGCGCCAAAGTCGTCCAAACAAACAGGTTACTGCTAAATTCGTCTCAACAGGCTGGTTACGGCTGCTCACTCAGCCGGGCTTGGTTTGGCCCAGATGCTGGCGTTGAGACACTCGACCACGCCATCGACGATGAGGTTGAGGCCGGCGGTGAACTTGGTGGAGTCGGCGATCTGCTTGCTGCTGACGGCGTCGGCCATGTTGATGCTGGAGCTGACGATGGAGAGCGCGGCGTCCTTCTTCTGCGCGCCGGACTTTGCGCCATAGAGAGCTTCGACGCCCTGCACCAGGCTGGGCAGCAGGGAGATGCCGCGAAAGAACAATTTCAGGAATTCCATGTGTTGCCTCCAAATGGTTGTGTGTTGCTCGGATTTTGTTTACGGTACGGATGCAAAATACTGAGATTCTGGCCTTCGACTTCGCTCAGGCCAGAATGACGACGCTACTGAGCCCAGAATGACTGTCGTTTGGCGACGCTGCTTTTCGGATTCAGCGTCTTCCGGTGAGGAAGTCGATGGCGACGTGGGCGATGGTGAGCAGGGCTCCAAACGCTCCGGCCATTCCTTTCAGCCGTTGCACCGTCTTCTCGTGCTCATTCATGCGGCTCTCCAGTTGCACGAGACGGCCTGGCTGCCCGATGCCCATCAGCTCCTTCATCTGGCTCTTTAAAACACTCAGGTCTGCCAGGACCTGTCCCTCGAAGTCCGTCATCTTGCTGCTCCTTGTGTTGCGATGTTGCTTTGTGGCTTGTGAAAGCGGCGTACCTCAACGGCTAAAGCCGCAGAAGAAGTACGGCTGATACGGCACGGGTGAACCCGTGCCCTTAAGCAAAACGGAGTTATTCCGCAGCCTGAAACCCGTGTCCTTCCGCGAGGTACAGTCTCCCGCGGCCTGTTCAGCCGACCGGCAGATTTGTGAATACGGCGCTGGAGAGCCGCGAGTAGAGCGGCGGATTCGAGGCGTCGAACATGCGGACGAAATAGCGCTCCACCTGCGCCGAGCGCGGGATGGAGAAGCCGCGGACCGGGCTGCGGAGCACCAGGTTCTGGTTGACGCCGGGGCCGAAGTCCCAGTCGCGCAGGCGCACCTCGAAGCCGCCGCCGGTGGGCGAGTTGGCGCCTGCGTCAATCTGTAGGGCGGTTGTGGTGGCACTGGCCACGGTCAACTGTTGCAGGTTGGCCAGGATTGCACCCGGCTCGGTCTCCGCCGTCGGCGGCAGGAAGGAGTCGGGCGCGATGGCCTCGGAGAGCGTGACACCCAAGGAGTCGGCCCAGTCGTTGGCAAAGGCGATGCGGTAGGTGAGCAGCTCGGGCACTGCGTTTCCATCGACGATGGTGACCTGGCGGACGACGACGTTGAGGGTCTGTCCGTTGGCGGTGATGCTGAGGACATCGCCGGGCCAGATGTCGGCCGTTGGGTTGATCGACGCGTAGCTGCCTGCGATGGCGGCAGCTCGGCTGGTGGCAAGGCTGAGGACGGCCTCGGCGGCGCTCTCGCAGTCTGCGCTGGAGCGGGCGAGCGGGCGGAGGACCTTGCCCAGCCAGCGCGCGGTCCCCGGCATTCCACCGGCAGCCTCGGCGGCGATGCTGGCGGCGTCTTCGAGGCGTGCGATGGCGCGAGAGCGAAGGCGATAGGAGACGGTTATCGTCTCGCCGGCGACGGGAACGCATCCGGCGAAGAAGGTGACTTTTCCGGTGGTGGTAAGGCTACAATCGACGCCTTCGCCGGCGACGCCAATCAGGCGCGTCTGGGTGGCGCCTCCGGGCAGCGTGCTGACGACCCATGCGGAGCCGGTTTGAGTGACGGAGCAGAAGCCCATGGAGCCGGTGAGTTCGACCGAGTCCACCGCAGCGAAGGTGCAGGTCGCGGGCGAGCTGGCGGATGCGCCGTCGTAGAGGACGGTGGCAGGCGTGTTGGAGGCGTTGCCGAGGTCTTGCAGGTCGAAGACAAGCTTCATCGGCGAGCTGACGAGCCCGCCGCCGAAGGCCTCGATGGCGCCATCGACGCGGGTGTAGTAGGTCTGGAGGACACGCTGCATCTCCGCGCTGTGCAGGCGGATGCGCAACGTGTAGGTGTGGCCGGAGAGGAGCGTGTAGGGTGTGCCGACTTCAGCGCCGTTGACGAAGGGCGTGATGACGGTGGCACCATTGCTCTGGCGGACGTTGTATCCAGCGAAGCAGTTTGCGCGCTGCGTAGTGCCGGAGTAGAGGCCGCAGAGGACTCCGTCGGAGGGAGAGGTGAGCTGAACGTTGCCCGCCTGGATGACCAGCGAGCCGCCCATCTCGACCTGGTCGATGGCGGCGAGGGTGGTCTGGCCGTCGTAACCATTGCCGCCGGAGAGGACGAGGCCTGCACCGCCGAGAGAGAGATGCGAGCCGGGATCGGTGACGTTCCAGATCTGCGTGTTGAAGGTGGACTGGTTGAAGCTCTCTGTCAACAGAGTGGGCGTGCCGATGCAAAATGGCTCGTCGGAGAGAGTGAAGAGCGTGGTTGTGCCATCGCCGGCGAAGAGTTCGGAGACGTAGGCGGTGGGCTCGATCGCACCGCTGAGAGTGACGTCGTTGGCCAGCTCCTTGACCATCGCGGTCTTGAGCGCGGCCACCTGGAGGGTCCCATCGCCCTCGCCCGCATCGAAGTCGAGCGAGTGAGTGACGGAGCCGACCGGGTTCATGCTGAGCGCGCCGTTGAGCACGCGATACGCGGCGTAGGTGGAACCCGCGATGCTGCCTGCGTTGGCGGACCAGGGCTGCGACGGCTGGGGCGTGAAGACGCCGATGGGATTGCCGCGCTGCACCTGCGATGTGGTGAGCAGGCCAGCGGCCGTGCGCGCGGTGAGGCTCTGGAGCAGGGAACCGGCGGGCACGGTGAAGCCGTCCGCGGTGAGAGTGAGGGACTGCTTGTCGAGCAGCCACTCGTCGCTGATGGCGGTGAAGGCGACGCGATAGACCGGGCCGGCGAGGCCGACGCCGATGTAGACAGGGACCGGCTCGGTGGCGAGGTATCCGGTGAAGAGCGCGGTGCCACTGTTGGCCGTGACCACGACGCGCGCGCGGCGGACGGGCACGGGCAGCGCGGCGGATGCGCCGGGATTGGCTGGCGCGCCAACATCCAGCATCCCGGTGCATCGCGAAGGCGTGTTGAGCACGCGCTCGATGGTCAGAGGCGCGTCCGCACAGAGGGTTGCGCTGTAGTCGATGGCGCCGTTGCCGTCGAGATTGTCGATGGTGAGGATCACGACGCCACCACCGTTCCGAGCTTGGGCAGCCCACGCATCTCGCGCACTTCATCCACGGACAACACGCCGGCCTTCAGAAGCTCGGTCTGGATCTGCAGCTCCTCCATCTCGTCGCGTGCTTCCAGGTCGTTGAAGCTGAATTCGAACTCGCGCCAGCCGAGTTTTTTGGCGAAGAGATCGCGGGTGATGTGTTCGGCGAGCAGTGTTGCGACGGGCACAATTGCGCTCTGGAATGCTTCGTCCGCCATCTCGCCCGCGGTGGACTTGTTGACGTCGGCCTGAAGACCGAGCAGCATGGGCGGCAGCTCGAATGCGTTGGCGATCATGCGCAGCAGAAACTCCTGCCACTGGATGCGCAGGTCGGCGTCGGTGCCGCCGGCGAAGCGAAGCACCTCGGGCTTCTGCTCGCTGCTGAGAATGGGAACGCGGCCCGTGCCCTCGATCTCGTCCTGCCACCAGCGGATGAGGCGGTCGTGCTGCTCGGGCGTGGCTTCGTTGAGCCAGAGAGCGTACTGCACCACCGAGTTGCTGGCGAGGCGGCCGGCATAGCGGTTCGCGCTGAGGAACTGGTTCACGGTCTCGAAGGCGACCTCGAGGCGTCCCAGGCCGAACGGCGTGTGGCTGCGCGGATTCAGGCGAATGTACATGAGCTCGTCGTCGAGCAGAGGGATCAGGTTCTTGGTAGCCAGACCACCCCTGGCCTGCGCGTAGCGAGGCTTGGCGGGGTCTCCATCCCAGGTGACGTCGATCTCGATGGTCGCGCCATCGACCGCCCAGAGATGGAAGGGCCGCAGCTCGTCGCCGGTGGCCTCCATCTCGACCGCGCCGAAGCCGCCGACGAGAAGGTCTTCAAGGACCTGCTCGAAGACGGTACGGAAGCTGTCGCTGACGTTGGGTTCCTCCAGACAGCGGCGCAGGACCCGCATGCGCGCCTCGGCGTCCGGCACCTCGACGTTGCTGTAGCCGCGGCGCAGCTTGATCTTCCAGTCCATGCTGGCGATCTTGTCCTTGACGACATTGATCGCGCGCCGGGCCACGGGCGTCTCGGCAAACTTCCGCAGATTCGCGGGAGTCGGCTTGGGCGTCGCGTTCTGTCCAACTCTTCCCTGACTGTATGGACTCAGGATCGAGGGCAGCATCGCCGTCTTCCTCTCGCCCTTGGTTGCGTCTCCCGCTGCCGCATCGACTCCTGTCAACCTCTGCCACGCATCCGTCACTCTTGTTCGAAGACCCACGTCCTCACCCCTTTCAATCTCGTTCGTGCAATAAAAATGGCACAGCCAATTCGCTGTGCCTTCCTCTGCTATTTTCTTGTGCAAACTGTAAAGACTTAACACCGATTTACACCGATTTGACCGATCTATAAATGAATCGGAGTCAGATAAGAATCGATGGTCTGCAATCGATTGTTGTCTTCGTCTCAATCGGTTTGATCGGTGTAAAACGGTGTTAAGCCTTTCTCCTTAAAGACGCAGGTCGATCCTGGCGGTCTGCGCGGCGCGGGCCAGATCGTTCATCGTCAAGACGCGAATCTGTTGGCTCTCCATGGTCTCCACCCCGAAGCGGTAACGCTCCACGCTCTCGTCTTCAAACTCATGCTTCACCTCGTCCTCAACCGAGAGGGCGCGCAGCGGCTCAACCACGGCGGTCAGCTCCAGCCTGGCCCCCTCCACGCGAACGACCCCATCGCGCAGCCGGGGCGCGGTGTAGGCAAGGACCTTGGCCGCCTCCAGGTCGCCATCGAGCGATACCGCGTGGAACATCTTGATCACGCCGTTGGGCCGGTACCCACAGTCGATCTTCATGGGATCGCCCGGCAGCGTGTACATGGAGGCGGCAATTCTCTTGCGCATCAGCGCCCACACACCGGCGCGCTCGAACTGCTTTCGCATGGCGCCGGCGATCACCGCGCGTCCAGTCCGCTGACGATCCTGCTTCACCCGCAACGGCTCAACATAGAGCTGCATCAACAGCTCCAGCTCCGTCACCATATTCTCCGCGAGACAGGCGCGCGCCTCCGTCATCTGGATGGAGTTGGAAAACGTGTCCTCGATCACTGCGACCACAGGCTTGCTGTCCGCCGACCCCAGTCGCAGACGCGTATCGATCTCGCCCTCCAAGGCCTCGAGCAGTCCTATGTCCGCGTCCGCATCCATGCACCTGACCCGGGTCCAGTCCCGGGTGAAACGGACTCGCGCGCTCTCATCCCGGCCTGCTTCCCGCAGCAGGACACCGATATTTGTGTACTCGCCCTTCACCGCATCCGGAACATAACGGATGAGGAAGAACTCGCATGGCACGCGGTCACTCAAATGGACTCCCCTCCAGGTACTAGGTTCGAGGTTCAAGATTCAAGGTGCTTCTATCTGTTGCTGGAGCAATCGGAGCGCCAATCGAAGTCCCAAAAGCCGGCAGCTTCACCTTTGCACCTCGAACCTTGAACCTAGCACCTAACTTCTACATCACAAACTTTCCGATTGCATCTTCCGCGAACTGCGCTGGAACGTGAACGCTCAACTTTTTCTCCCACATCGGGAACGGTTCCCGATTTGAATCCCGAAACGACCCGATCAACTCTCGCAGCCGCCCGCGCCGTACCAACATTTGCTCCGTCAACCGTTCAATCACTGCCGTATCTCCCCCGTACCATTCGGGAGGAACGATCTCCGCGATGCCCCATAACGTCTCCGCTTCCATCGTCTCCATGCGGCTGAGCCAGGGCTCAAAGCTCGTCCAGCCTGTCACGCCCGCGTACACCCGGTTGCGGGCGTAGACTCCGCGCAGCGGCGAGTCGGGGAAGGTCCACTCCCCGGCGTTGAAGCAGTATCCCTGGTCGATGAACGTCGCCCGATACCTCCGCTCGCGCGGCCTGCGATCGAAGACCGCCTGGCGTCCATTGCAGTTGCCGGTCCACTTATCGAGGGCCAGCATCCCGGCAAACTCCTGCAGGTTCCGTACCTCATCCAGTTGCTGCTCGGGAAGGTAGTCCACAACCTGGCCGGGAATCAATCCACCGATGAACTGGCTGCCAAACTGCAATCCCGGGCGGTACTTCTCCCTCTGTCCGTGCGGCATCTCGACGTGCATGTCGGCGGTGTTTGCGATCAGCCACTCCGTCACCTCGACTACATCGCTGGACGGCACCGTCAATCCAACAGTCTGGGCCAGCCGGGTGGCGATCAGTTCATTGGCCAGCACGCGCACATGCTGCGGATTGTTCTGAAACTTGACAACCCACAGCTTGCCGTCCGCGCCGAGCATCAACTGACTCTGCGCTCCGCCCCGCATCCTCCGAATCGCCTGTACCGCAAGCACCGCCAACGGACCAACCCCCGCTCCAAAAGAATACTGCACTCAGGCTGCCCGCATCCGATTCGAGCCGTTCTGCAGTCTCTCCGCCCTCACCGCCTGGCCCAACGCCATTGCCATCAGACAGTCGTCATGTGTGCCGCTTGCCGCTCCCGTCTTTCCTCCGGGATGGGTGACAAACGTGCGGCATTCCTCCAAGAGTCTCCTGCTCAGAAACAACCATGGAGACTCGACCAGCAGCGCTCCCATGCGGCTGACCATCGCAGGCTTCGAGCCGGCCGAGGTCAGCCATCCCGCCACTCCCGCCTGCTCGTAGACTCGCGCGTACCGCTCCACCGCGTCCAGGTATGCAAGCACGCCGGCCCCATGATTGTTTCGCTCGACGGCAACCAGGGCCCCGCGGCCAGGTCCTCCGTACTCGCGGCCCAGCGATGCGGCGGCACGCGCCAGCTCCAGCGTGCCCAGCCGTTGCTGAAGTTCGGCGCACTGCACTCCAGTGGCCAGGTCAATCACCTGTAGCGCAGCATAATCTCCCTCCGATCCACCTCCCGCAGTGTCGACGGCAACGATGTATTCCTTTCCGGGCAATGGCGGCAACCATATCCACAAAGCCCCATCGCGACGCGTCTCCACGGGCTCTTGCACCGCGGCCAAACGCCGCTCCACAGCTTCCATATCGAAACAACATTCGCCCGTGGCGCGGAAGCATAGCTCCGCGTCCTCGGCGAACTCCTGTGTCCGCAACCCCCGGTAGCTCGCCTCCAGACCTCGGCGAAAGCCAATCTGGGCGGGGGTCAGACCATGTTCAAGCACCAACGCGAGCTCATCGCCGCGCAGATCCGTGACCGCCGCCGACACATAAGCCGGCTCCATCCACCAGGGATAGAAATGCTTCACTACTCCCTTCTCACTCGCCTGCTGCCACTCCTCATAGAAGCATCCATACGCTCCATTGGGCGTGCTCTCGATCACCATCTCGCCGCCGGGTACGAGCGCGGCCCGCAATCCGGCCAAAGTCGCAGCAGCGTCGCCAGGCCAGCGCGATACCTCACTACAGTGCATGTTCTGCACGGTCAAGCCCCGGCCGGCACTCTCATCCGAAGCGCTCAGTACGCGGAACTCGCTGTCCAGCTTGGGGAAGACCATCTGCCCGATGTTCGCCCGGCTCCGCCGGAGACATCCCTTGCGCATGTCCTCAGGGAGAGACTCCCAGAACCGCTGCACCATGCGGAAGATCCCTTCTGCAGCCTCGCGTGTGTGGGCAACCAGTACCGTCAGCACTCCGCGGGCAGTAATGGTCTTCAGGAAGAACCGTCCTGCCACCCATGTCGTGATGCCCATCTGGCGTGCCTTGACGACGATATTCTGGCGTCCGCGCTCACACTCAAATCTGGCCTGGGCCAGGTTCGCCTTCAACGCACTTTCTTGACCGGAGCGGTCTCTAATCCTGATCAACTGGCGCGCTAGCCAGACCGTACCTCCGCCCGGCCCGCCACGCCATCCATCGAGAACCTTTCCCAATTCCAGTAAGTCTTCAATACCATACCCCACCTCTCTCATTGCAACACCATCACCCATGCATTCGGATTGGCGAGTCCCACCATGCAAATCGCCCAGCCGATAGTTGTGCAAGTTCAGACCAGCTAGAACAGCTCTGCATTTCATCGCCTCTTCAGTAAGCGATGCAGGTATTGTTCCCTGGTCAGAGTACTTCAGTCAGTGGTGGAGTATACGGCCAACGAATCAACTTCCAATCGAGAATGTCCGGTACATCAGTCTTCTATGGTGCAGACAGCCAACTAACACACCAGTGCAGCTCGCATTCTATTGTGTCGGCCAGCGGCCTGCCGTTCAGCGGCGGGTCGATCAGCGAGTACAGGAACTAGGTAAAAATCCGAGCAGCTCTATGGCGCAAACAGCGGCCTGCCGTTCGTCGGCGGGTCGCTGAGGGCGTTCAGGAACCAGTTATAAATCAGGGGCATTCCAACATTTGCCCACTGCGTAAACGGAACAAAGTACTGATTGCTGCATGTCGCGGAGGAGAAAGAGTAGGTGCTTCCGCTGACCGTCCCGGTGCCGCAGACGGTCAATGGATAAGCAGTCAGCGTTACGCCTGTACCCGTCGGGCTGGTCAGCACAAGGGTGGGGGCCGAGGTACAACCCGAACCCATGCCCACAACCATGCTATCCGTGGATTCCAGGGGTTGCGATGCTCCCCACGATGTTTCAATTCCGTTTGGAACCCCCCCGGACGCAGTCATAATGCCGTTGACCACGCAGTTTGCGCCGCCGCCCGTTGAGGTGAAGAGAGTCCGGTTGGCATAACCCGTGCCACCGCTGTATCCCACCGCAACGCCGTTGGTGAAATAGCTGGTAAACAGCGACGCTAGGGCATATTGCCCCCAACCCGCACGACCACAACTTCCACCGGCAGCGGCGCACGCCAGATACATTGGGTCTTTGGCGGTGCGAGTATAGGCCAAACCTTGCCCATAGCCCTGTGGCGTGCCTCCCACTTGATAGGTCGGCATCCCGTCAAGGTGGCTGAATACATACTGTGAAGCGGTCGCATCCTTCGTAGTCCAGCTACCGGAGCAAGGAGTTGGAGAGGGGTAAGAAGATGAGGTGCAGGAAGGCGCTCCCTGCCACCACAACGCTCCACCGTTCGCAACGTCACGATCCCACAACTGCGTCCCAGTCAAGGATGAAATACTGTCCGCCGGACTCTGCATGAAATCGGCGAGCCAGTTGTTTGCCGGGGCCGGGCCATTGTAAATAATCACCGGCGTCGTGGGATTTTCAGCCATTACAGTACGAGCAACGGAAGCCGAGGAAGGGAACCCAGCAGAAGTTTGTGGAGTGGATGCGTTGTAGGTATTCAGATTGGCCGTCTGGCACCAGTTCAAGTTGGCGTCTGTGCCGGTATAGAGATTGCCTACCGGAACATTTGAAAGCCCAGCCTGATCGAGCATCTGACGCCAGAAGGAAGCACTGCTGTCATAAGCATCCACCCAACTGTTTCCGGCTGAAATCACTCCTTCGAGATTTATAATTCCCAGCGCGTGAAGGAGAATGACAAACTGCGTCATCGTGGGGTTTCCAATATCCGAGCAGCCGTCGGTTGCCAGGAGCACCGCAGGGCGGTTCGCGGACTGGGTGTTCGCAACGATCTGGTAGAACCTGGTCCAATAGAAAAGATCATTGATCTGGATCGGATTTAGGTCGAAGGGGAAGACCGAAAATTCGTCGATATAGGTTGGTGTCTGCGTGCTTGTCGCTCCGGCCACTCCATAGGCTGTGCCTCCGCTCACATAACCCGGAACCATCAGCGAGGACGAGGTTGAGTTCATCGAAGTCCCGGCCAGCGAGGGCGTCAGAGTAACTCCTGTCCCGGTGGGCGACGTAAGTGTTATTGTCGGGACGCTGGTGCAGCCGTAGTCAGTTGTAAAACTGATCCCATACGGTACTCCCCCCGAAGCCAGCAGTGTTCCGGCAACATTGCAATTCGTGCCGCCGCCGCTCGAAGTGAATGCTGTGCTGTTGGCGTAACCTGTGCCGCCGCTATAGGCTATACCCACAGCCCCAAAGCCATATTGATAGCTCCCCGTGAATGGGATTTGCGGGATACCTGTCGTCTTTTCAAGGCCATTGACATAGATGTCCAGCGCCGATGTTGTGCTGTACATCCCGCTCGCACCCGTCCCGCTGTCCGTCACGATAATGTTGTAGTTGAAGCCGTTGGGCATTACATCCAGGCCATTGGCACTCGTGCAAATGCCGTTTGACACACTCGAATAAATGTTTGGGGCCGTCGCGCTGGAATGGCGGCTGAAGCAAAGCTGGGATAGCTGCACACCCGTATCGCCCAGCGTGGTTGCTGCCATCTGGAGATAGAGTTCCCACCAGTTTCCCGTGACCAGATCGCCCTTGCTGGCCAGCACAAGCGTCCCTGTCCTGTTCCAGTTCAGCCGGTCCACCTGCACCATCATCGACCAGGGCGTGTTCCACTCTATCGCTCCCAGCGTATTGTTCGGCGCGGCATTCCATCCATTCCACGGGAACTCAGCCGAAGTATTGTTTGCCAGCGTGCTGTCGAACCCCGGCTGGCGCGGCGTGACGGTTCCGGAGGTGAAAGTGCTAGAGACTAGACCGCTGATGGCGAACTGGCCACCCGCTGTCCCATAAGTGTGTGCCCCCGAAGGGAGCGTCGCACTGTTGTAATAATATAACCCACCGCCCGATGCTTCCGGCGCCGGTTCAATCCCAGACGGCGCCCAGAATCCCAGTAGTTGACCCGCCGTGACGGCGGGCGCGGTGAAATCAGATGGCGCGGTGAAAGTTTGGACAGCCGTGGTTGCGGCAACAGTAACGGTAAAGCTGTTTGCGATTGTGATTGAATTCCCGCTGCCGTGAGTACCGATACAGATAGTCAATGACTGGCCAGATGAAGGCGCGGCTGAATACTGCACCGACACCGAGGTCAGATACCCCGTTGGCAATGTAAAGGAATCGAAGGCCGCTTGTGGAGCATATCCAGCAATGGTGGGTGTTGTAAACCCACCAACTGCGGTAGCCAGAGACTCTGTTCCCACAAAGCTCTGGCCTGAAATCTGCTCCTTGAAGCTGGCGGTCGGGTCGTTGAAGTTCAAGTACAGCGATGGGTTGGCATAGAGCAGCGTCGTCGCAAAGCTGTTCTGCGGGTTGGGGTCTTGCGCTAAGACAGGCCAGTGCAGGCAAAGCCCAATCAGGATAGAGAGCAGGGTCCGTCGCATAGTTATTGGCTCCTTCCCGTCACCAGCGTGACACCCAGCAGGTTGGCGTTGCCGGCCGCCGTGTCGCTTGCCGCGCGGAATATCCGGTAAGTCATCATCGAGGGGCTGGTCGCGCTTGTTGCCGGACAGCCATTTACGCTATTCGCGGCCACCGCGACGGATGCCGTTGTCACCAGGCCGCCAGAAGTCGAGCTGACAGCCGTGGTCACCGTAGCCGCCGTCCCGAAGGTAGCCGAACCGACCACGCCGTTCGCGGCGGTGCAAGCCGATTGCACCGCCCACTCCACATTGCCACTCGTCGCGGCACTCGAGTAAAACTGAACGGTGAGCGAGGTGCCCGTCCAATAAGGCGGCAGCGCCACCGTCTGCTCCGCGTACTGCGGCAGCGCGGGCGTAGCCGAGAAAGCGAGATAGCCCATCGAAGAGACGGCAGGGTTGACACTGCCACTCTGCGGCTCGTTGTTGTCATACCGCGTCAAGCCGCCCGCATACGCCGCGCCGCCGTCCGACACCCCCGCCGGAACGTACTTCACATCCGGCGCTGGCGCGGCTACGACCGGCCCCGGCACATACTCACTCAGGCTTCCGTTCCAGATCAAAACCTGAGCATTGGTCGGCGCGGTCGCAGAAACAGACTTGCCCTGAATCCCCGTGACGACGGGAGCGGCATTCGTGCCGCCAATGTCGCCGCCAATCTGCACGCCGCCCGAACCGCTGCCTCCGCTCGGCGCCACCCAGGTACCGTCCTCGCGGAGGAACCGTGTGCTTCCGGCGGTTGCACCGGGATCAGGCACGATGCCAGGTGCATGAGCAGTTCCCGAAGGGCCAAACAGTGGTAAACGTGCCGCCGCGATCATCCCCGAGTTGATGCTAGCTCCGCTCAGTCCCCCATTGATCGTTGTTGCATTCAAAGTTCCCACATTGATCGTTCCCGCAGTGAACGCCTGTGGGGTGAAACTGTAGGGCGCGCTGCCACGCATACCTATTGATAGCGTACTGGTGGTGGGGGAGTAGGACACTAGATCGACACTTACATTACTGTCCAATTCGAAGAGGTTGTAGCCGGAGTTCCAGTTTCCGCATCCGTGCAGGTTGCAGTGAATCGCAAAGACGGCCTGTTCGCCTGCGGTCAGGTTCATCGTGCGGCGCCAAATTCCGGTTGCCTCGTATGCCCCATCGGGAAATCCATGCGTACCGCCATACCCTAGGTAGTTGTTCGATGGTGCCGCATTTGCAATCGACCACCCTGTCAGCCCCGGTCCATTGTTCTGCTGATATTGCATTCCAGCACGCAGTTCGACGGACGGCCGCGGCACCGATTGTCCGACATACTCCGTATCCGCAGTGACGGACTCCTGGTAGTAATGCGGCTCTTCTACTGGGTCGTTGGCTGCCCACGCCACATTGTTTGGTGCAAGGGTCATCTGTCCGTCCACGCTCTTCGCCGCCTGGTCGAAGACGCTCAAGACCTCGGCCATCGGGTAGAACGCAAATCCGCCTGTGAGCACGGAGATTGTTCCGCCAGTGCTGGAACTATTTGCGCCGCTCTGCGCATAGGTGAATGTATTGATGCCCGTAGTGGTCACTACATAGTTCCCGTTGAAGCTGCTGTCGGCGACTCCTGCGATAGTGGCGCTCAGCCCATTTACATCCGCGGGAAGGCTTCCAGTTAGGGTTGCAGTCACCACGTTCCCAGAGCGGGTCAAGGATGCAATGGATGCACTCACATTGAGAAACCCTGAGGTCTGGTTCATAGCTCCAACCACGGGAGTAGTTCCCCCGGCGTAGTACAGGCCGGTCGCAGAGGTTGTCCCGACCACCGGAAAGAGCTGACGAATCCCGTTCGTTGTATCGACCGTCTGCTCCAGGCCGTAGCCACACAGTCCCCCAAATGCCAGCGTAGCCAGAATCTGATGTGGCTTGTTCAACGTCATTTGTAGGTGCGTCGCATCGACGACAGTGTAGGGCGCCATCTCGTAGTTGTCCGGAGCGTAGCCAGCGGTCCGATCGACAACGCATGCCAGACCGCTCGAAGCTCCAATCGCCGCAGTATTGGTCGCATATCCCGACGGAACACCGCTGGTAGCGATGGGGAAGGTCACCGTTCCGGGAGCCATATTGCTGGCTTGCGATGGGATGAACTGGCCAAGACTCAGGAACACGCTCACCGGAAAGTTTGTTCCACTGAATTGAGCAGTGGCATGGGATCCTCCCGCGGTTCCGCTTACGAGAGCACCGCCAGTGTTGGCACTCGTTATCGTCTTCGCCGGATTCGTGTCGATCAGAAAGCGGCCGTCACCCTGTGTCCCGCCTCCGGAATTCTGCGTGAGCATTACAGACGTTGAACCGGTCGTGCAGCCAGAGACACATGTTCCTACAAAGACCCTGGAATCCTCGTGCGTCTGCAGATCGAAGGGATGCGCTCCCTCGTCCGCGGAGTCCCGAATGCCGCCAGACGCGTTGATAAAGTGCGATCCGATCAGGCAGTCCCCTACGCCAAAACAATTGGTAACCTCGGGGACCAGGACATGCTGTCCCTGAGTGTTGTAAGTGCCAGTCACGGACAGTGCGCTATATCCCATCTTGAAATACGGGCCAGGACTTTCGATCTGTTCGGGAAAGAGGTTGGAGCCTCCAGCAAGGCCCTCCTGCGTGATCGCCAGGCCGACCGCTCCAGGGATTTCGGTCCCGGCCTGCTGGGCTATGCTCGTTTCACTCTGTGTAGACACGTCGTCGATCGCCTGAGCGGTGGAAAGTCCGTGGTTCACAACGTCGAGCGGATTCAGATAACTGTCAACCTGCCTTCCACCGCGCGCGTCTTTCACATGGGTCTGGCTGTTGAATGAAGCGGTGGAATACGTTTCATTGGTGTAGTCCTGTTCCGCCTTAACTTCACATCCGTTTGTGCAGTCCGGGCTGGCTACCGCATTTGCAATCCCATTGTTTCCGCGCCCGTTCACATATTGACTGGCGTACTCCACCCCGTTCAGGTTATCAACTTCCAACTGAGTCCCTGTCGGCTGCGCTACGACTTGAGTTGCCGACGGGAGTGTCGAGACCACCTGCCCCAATCCGCCATTCAGTGCGGCAATGCTCTCATCCACATAATTCTTGTCTGCCGCCTGCGTCGCGGACACTGGATCGGCTGGCAACACAAGCGGCCCGGTCATCGTATCTCCAGACTTGAGCACATAAGGCGAGGAGTCCAGAGAATGGCCCGACACTGCCGCTGCGATTGCGGTATCCACATAGCTCTTGCTGACTGTCTGCATCGCCACGGAGGTCGGCAGTACGGTGCTTTCGATTGCACTTACCTTCACCGCCGTCGTGCTCGCCGGTACGACCCAGTACTCGCGGCTCACACTGCCATCGTCCAGATGAAAAACAGCCGTATAGTAAGTCCCGATAGGCGTTGCACCGGCATTCGAAGTGAGATGTACGCTGAGCGCTCCTCCTGCCGCAATAACCGCGGACATACTTCCACTTGGAATGGAATCGCCGCTGCTCGTGGTAAACGCAGACCAACTGATGAGTACAGTTCCCGTGGCCACAGTTCCATCCGCGTGATAGATCGTGTCCGCCACCTGGGTGGTTGCCACCTGCGCGACTCCGGCCACTGTCATCACCGTCAGCAGCACTCCAATCAACATCCAACTTCTAGGTTTCCAATGCATCACACTCTCCTCGTATCCGCAATCGCGCACCTAAACCCCCCGCAATACTGCCGGTAGATAGCTCCGGAAGCACAAAACTGTTTCACCATCGTTGGCGTCCTTCACAGGCAGCGCGCGAAATGCACCTGCCAGCCGGATCCTCTCCAATGGGACTGCCAACGCATCTTCCGCCTCCGCCGAGCCCTGCATCGCCTGGAGACGCGGATAGTGATACAAAACTCGATCCCCCTGAGCGCCCTGCATCACGAACAGCGCAGACCACTCCTGAAAGAAGCTCGCTCCCTCGCGATCGCAAAAGCCGACTAGTTGGCTCACCTGCATCCCTGCCGTAGGAGTTCCCGCTGGCAGCGCGCTTGCAAGCTCCAGTACGCCGGCCGTGATCGCCACGACTACACCCACATTCAGCGTTACTCGCCGCACATAGTTGATGTCTCCGCCCACCGCACTCGCGAATTGCACATAAGCCGAGCTCACGCCGGTTCCGACATACCCAAGCTGGCCGGTGTAATCGACATCCACCGCAACCAGGCTGCCAACACTGAATCCGACTGCGGCTGCCGCTCCCACGTTCAAGCTGGTCGCGGTTGACGCCGGTCCCGTGCTGGTTAGCAAGGGGACCGGTGCCGCAGCCACACCACCACTTCCATTGAGTGCGGCGCCCGCAGCCGTCGTCAACAGATTGGTCTGTTGCGATCCCGATGCCAGCGTCACCTGCAGCTTTCCCCAGGTTTCGAATGCAAGCGAAACCG
>Ga0182017_10001581_pt1 | contig 17551 bp, 16 predicted proteins | sample 712E3DmetaG_FD_120492 | JGI IMG/M metagenome (GOLD analysis project Ga0182017, IMG submission 120492) | Permafrost microbial communities from Stordalen Mire, Sweden - 712E3D metaG | ecosystem: Environmental > Terrestrial > Soil > Wetlands > Permafrost | place: Sweden: Stordalen | collected... | reverse complement strand
TCCAGGACAAGGAAACCGGAACTATCCTCTTTATCGGGCGGGTTGCAAACCCGGCCGGCACCTGATTTTTTGCAGGATCCTTCTGGGCTTGCTGAGATCATTCCCGGGCGGAGCCCTTTCCGGCGATCTCCGATCGCGGGGTGTCCCGGAAATTCCGGTTGGATGCAGTTTTTGCAACACCGGGTCTGATGTATATACTCACTCGGACCATTAAGGCTGGCTCTGATGGGAGAATAAATACCGTATCAGGGAAGGAATTTCACCATAATGACTGACAACCACAAGACAAATGACAGCAAAACCGTCGATGACGGTCACAAGGCTGCACATACCGTACAGAATGATCCGAAGGGCAACTCCCACACCATGCACAACGATGCAGACATGAAATCACACGATATGTCCGCTCATGACAGCACAGTTACCCACAACAATGTTTCTGCAGATCCAAAGTTCAAGGATCACAATATGCACAAAGATGCAGACATGAAGGGACAGCAGGTCGCTGCCAATGACAAAACCGCTACCCACAACAATGTTTCTGCAGATCCTAAATTCAAGGATCACAATATGCACAAAGATGCAGACATGAAATCACACGATGTGTCCGCTCATGACAGCACAGTTACCCACACCAAGGTTTGTGCAGACCCTCAGTGCTCCTGTCATGACATGCACAAGGATACACAGATGAAAGGACCGCAGGTCGCCGCCCATGACAAAACCGCTACCCACAACAATGTTTCTGCAGATCCAAAGTTCAAGGATCATAATATGCACAAAGATGCAGACATGAAAGGACAGCAGGTCGCTGCCAATGACAAAACCGCTACCCACAACGAGGTTTCCGCCGATGCAAAACTTGCCGCCCATAATCTGACGGAAATTCACGAACAGATCTCCGTTGCACTTGCCGGAGCAAAGTTCCCGGTCAATACTCCTGCAGACCTTATTTCAGCATTCCCCGACGGGGCATCCACAAAATGCCATTCAGGAAATCTCACGATGACTGCCGGTGAAGCCGGAAAACTGCTCAGGGCAACCGACTTCCCCTTCGCCAATGCAAAGGCAGTGGCTGACGTAATCGTCCAGCGGGCAAGCCTATAATTTCCCTTTTTTTAGCAGGCATTCAATACCTCTCAGAGTATGACAGGTTTTCCCGGGCCCTTGCGGGTATGCCTCTTCTGTTCTGCTGCTGATAACCGGAACGGTAGATAAACCTGCCCGTGTGTTGCAAAAAACGAATCAAGAGGATCACTCACTTCCCATGTTATCAAAAAAACCTGCTCCGGAGAGATCTTCTTTTCAGGTGATGATCTCCCCAAAGGGGGGGCGGGGGCGCATTGCGATGCCCCCGTATGAACTGAATTGGAAATTTCCCTGCGATTGCTTACAGGTATAATACGGCACAATCGCAACCGGGAGATGCCATGGCGGCAGGAGCAGAGCATAAAAGAGCGTCATAATTACTATCAAATGATTTCTCCAGGGCAAAAAAACCCGGTCCGGTATGATCGGGAGGATGCAGGTCTTATAACCATATCCCCGCTGACAGGGTACTGCCGGCATGCTTGCTTTCTCCGTCATGAAATACCGGGAGTCTGACGTAAGCACGGGCTAAAAAAAAGTTCTTCTTTTCATTTCAGCGAGAGAAAAAATGTACTTTTTGCGGATGCTAAAAAAAGCGATTTGCCAATTACCCGGAGGGCTGTCACCTTACGCTGGTTTGGAGAACAGCGATAAAACACCGGCGGCGATCACAATCAGTCCCGCACCAATAATTACAATTTTCAGCAATATGACCGTGAAAGCAATGACGATTGCGCATGCAACCAGCACCAGTCCAAGAATAATCGCACCCAATCCAAGCAAAAAGTTCATGAATCAATCCATCTCCTTACTGAATGAGAGATACTTCACTTTTGATATTTATGGGTTGATATGCTGCCATATCGCGAAACGGCCCGTAACTCATGGACCCGAAAGCAGGCATCGCGACTTTCATTATGATCATCTCATCACTCATCACAACCATTTTCAGTCGCGATCATGACCATGCCTGAAAATTTAATCCAAATCAGTCATACCTTGATTTTATCTTTTTTATCAGATTGGGATCGAAAAAATTTACCGGCTGTTTTTCTCTGAATCATAAAAACAAATGTTTGTTAAGGTATGTTTCCTGCAGGTATCCTGTTTACATCCCTCCGGGAATCGGTTCTGGGGTGCCCCACCGCCACAATCCCCGCCGACGGGTAAATCCCATGGGCCGACGTAAGCCCGGGCCGGAAAACCGCCCCCGTCCATGGCATCTCCGGATGCACAACCCCCGTGATCAGGGGGTCCCGGTCTATCGGGGGAAAGAAGATGGCGACCCTCAAATTCTTTACCCTCCAGACCCCATCTTACCTCCATGAACCTCATCCGGATCGCAATCATTGCCGGTCTCATCCTCACCTTCATTGTCTCACTTACCGCGTACCCGGTGCTCCCGGATACCGTGGTGTCGCACTGGAACGCAGCGGGAGTTCCAGACGGCACTATGGGAAAGCTCGCGGGCATCGGGCTTGTCCCGGTCATCATGGTTGCGCTGGTGGCGCTGCTTGCGTTTCTCCCCCGCATCGATCCTCTCTGGAAAAATTATGCTGCTTTCCGGAACTGGTACGATGGCTTCATCCTCATATTTGTGTTGTTCATGCTGGCGGTCCAGTGCCTGATTATCCTCTGGAGTCTCGGGCACCCTGTCAGCATAAACCTGCTCATGCCGGTCCTGGTGGGGATCCTCTTCCTCTATACCGGGTTTTTCCTCGAGAGGACTGAACCAAACTGGTTTGCCGGGATCCGGACACCCTGGACGCTCAGCAGTGCAACGGTCTGGAAGAAAACACACCTGGTCGGCGGGAAATTATTCAAAATTGCCGGCATCGTCAGTTGTGCCGGTGCGGTATTTCCGGATTTTGCCATCTGGTTCATCCTGGTCCCGGCGCTCGGAACAGCTCTTGTCACGGTTGTCTATTCCTGGTACGCCTTCCAGAAGGAGAGGGAAAATTCCTGAAAAAATCAGATACATTTTTTCGGGGGATCTCCAGAATCCCGTGTTGTTCGTCTGTTTTATCCGTCCGTTATCCCTCAAATTTTCCAAAACCAGGATGCTCTCATCCACACAATTCAAAAAAATCCGGTGCGAAAACATTTTGGCCATAAAAAAATTCCCGAAAAAAACGTTACAAAATTTTAAAAAAAACCTGCAAAGTGTCGGGAAAGAACAAAATTACTCTTTTTCAACCAACACTCTTTCGCCGTGGCAAATCTTTTTGGATACAATGACCCGGTTGCCGGAAATAGGGTGCGTGGATGTGGCCGGACTGCGGGCAGATGCAAAGGGATGATGGCGGCGGATTGATTTCCTGCGAATACCAGCGCAATTGAAGCCCCTTTTCAAACCATGATAATAATTATCAGCTCCATCTCATCTGCCAGTAAAGGTACATTGCGTGAAGATCGGTAAAAAAAGGTGAGTGGTTATCGATCTCTTCTTCGTATCAATATAATTCCGCCAATTACCGCTAATAGTGCAATCCATGGAGGGAGGGGTTGTCCTTTAGCTTCCTTTTCTATCTGCTTTTGAGCATCCTCTTGTATCTGCTTTTGAGGGGCCCACGAAGTTGATTGTTGTGCTGCACCAGAAGTTGTATGCCATTCCCATGGAGAATTGCCGCTCATTGTTCCATCAGGAGCAATCGTTCCCGAAAATGTCGCAGTATACCCCGGGTTATAGGGTCCGGAATAGGTCGTGATAATAGTTATCTGATCCCCTACGACCTGTCCGGTAATTGTTTCGGAAGTTTCACCTTTATTCACGTACGGTGAATTGCCAGCCGGAAGGCCACCATACCCTGTGAATGTGCCATCCGCGTATTCACCGGTAATTGCCAGATCATGGGACCAGGTTCCTTCCGCCGCGGTTCCTGTCAACAACCACGTATACGAGCCTCTCACATCCCACATGGAATTTGGGGTCCCCGAGGAATTTGAGGAATTTGTGTCCGCGGCCACAATTCCTGAAAACATGGCAAACAATACTACTCCCATTAATCCGCACAAAATCAGTCGGTTTCTCATTGCTTCTCATCCCGTTTACCCATAAGAATAAAGTCCGGAAAATCTCCATTGCTTTTAAAGCGACATTCCCTCGAAATCAGTATGCGTTAAATCACCAATCAGAAAGATAATATTTAAAAATATGCTTTCCATGGCATCCTGTTTGCAGGGTTATCTTGTCCGGATGTGCCCGGACTGTGGGCAGATGGAGAGGATTAAACCCGCCTTCCTTTCCTCACCCCAAATAACCCGGCTCAACACGATCGCATCAATTCCCGCCGGAGAACGAACAAATATTCCGGCCCGGATTCCGCGTTTTTACGAATTGTTCCCTCATGAGAACAGGAGGTGAGGGAATCGAAGTACAACGGGACACGATAAGGCCCCGGATTTTTTCAGGGGAGATGATTCACGGCGCAGGATAACCCGGCTGGCAGCAGACCGCTCACCAACCGGTCAACGGCCACTACCCGGGATTCCTTCCCCATTCCGGCGCAGGGTTTCCCGGATCCGGGAAGATTACAGAACCGAAAAATGCCGGGGGTATTCCCCAATCTCATCCGGTAACTGTTAAATAATGATGAAGGTAATATTCGCGTACGCCATAAGCCCGGCCTGCACCAGCACCGGATACGGTCATCCCGTGCACGGTGACGGGATAGGGATCCTCCCGATATTTTCTGTCGGGCAGGTATTTTGCGATCCCGGCCGATCGTGCACAACGTGGCCCCGGGCGCGGAGAAAAACCATCATGAGACTGCCCCGCATGAACCTCACGAGCTGGATACTGGTGGGCTTCACCCTCGGGATTCTCACCGGGCTGGTCTTTGGTGATCTCTGCTCAGTCATGGAACCCTTCAGCGAAGCCTTTATCAAGACCTGGCAGATCACGATCCTGCCGTCCGTTGCCCTCTCCCTTATTGTCGGCATCGGGGGCCTGAAGCGGGACACCGCAAAAGCCATTGCCCTCAAAGCCTGCCTGATCCTCCTGCTGATCTGGGTGATCGGCGTCGTGGGATATTTCTCGTTCCAGCTGGCATTTCCCCCCCGTGCGGAAGCCTCGTTCTTCAGCACCCAGGACCTGGCTGCAAAAACCGATCTCAACCTCATCGACCAGTTCATACCGTCAAATCCCTTCATGTCCTTGTCGGACGGGATTATCCCTGCCACCGTGCTCTTCTGCCTCTTCCTGGGCTTTGCCCTGATGCTGGACGACGGGAGCGGGCCGGTCGTGAACCTGCTCCGGTCCCTGCTGCGGGCGCTCGACCGCATGACCCACATCATTGCCCTGACCTTTCCCGTTGGCATCTTTGTCATCACGGCCGTCATGGCCGGGACCCTGACCATCGAGGGTTTTCTGGAACTCCAGGTATTTTTGATCACCCTCGCCGCTGCCGCCATCCTGCTTGGCCTCGTCGTCATGCCCCTGCTGGTCACCTGTTTCACCAGCTTCCATTACCGGGACATCCTTGCCGCCTCATCCCGGGCCATGCTCCTTGCCTTCTCGACCGGCACGGAATTCATCACCCTGCCGCTGATCACGGACGGTGTGGAGAAGCTCTTCCAGAGCCGGGCCAGTAATCCCGGATCCGGCAGCAGGAGTGATGCGGACCGGGCCGGTGAACCGGTACAGGACCCCGGACGGGGCAATGTCCGGTCGTACAGCGAGATCCTGGTGCCCGTGGCCTATACTTTCCCGCTGCTGGGAGGGCTTGTCCCCTTCCTCTTCATCCTCTTCGTGGCCTGGCTGTACCAGAACCCGCTGGATCTCCTGTCGCAGCTCCAGCTCGTCGTGGTGGGGATCCCCAGTTTCTTTGGCTCATCCAAGCTCGCGGTGGCATCGCTCCTAGACCTGATGCACCTCCCCGCAGACGCGTACAACCTGTACATCAGCTCGGGGATCCTGCGCCAGGCCTTCGTGGCACCCTTGAGCGTCATCTCGATCTTCTCGTTCACCACCATCACCATCGCCCTCACCACGAACCGGGCCCGGTTCCGGTGGAAGCGGGCGATCATGGCCCTCGTAGTCGTCATCCTGCTCGCCGCACTCCTGATTGCCGGGCTGCACGCGGGCTTCACAGCGTTGCTGGCCGGTACGTATCACGGGGGCGACCAGATCTCCCAGATTGAGCTGCCCCTTGATCCGGCAGGAAACCGGCTTGACCGTGTCGTGAACACGACGGTCTACCTGCACAAGGAGGATGTCCCGGCCATCGTTCCGGTGGCCTTCGGCACAAGAGATGAGGTCCGGCAGATCCGGGAGCGGGGAGTGCTCCGGGTCGGGTACAACAGCAACAATATCCCGTTCGTATTCTTCAACGGCAGGGGCGAACTGGTGGGATATGACGTGGAGATGGCTTACGACCTGGCCCGGGCTATGAATGTCTCCCGGATAGAGTTCGTCCCGGTCACGGGGGCCACCCTTGCCGAATCCCTCGACAGCGGCTACTGCGACATCATCATGTCTGCGGTCGTGGTGAATGCTGAAAGGCTCGACCAGATGAAATTCACCGACCCGGTCGTTACCGTCCACCTTGGGTTCGTTATACCGGATGGGAAAAAGGCGGAGTTCACGAAGCTGGATACCGTGAAGAAGATGGACGGCCTGCGGGTTGCAGTCTTCAACAACACGGCGCTTGTTACGGCAGCTCACCGGCTGCTTCCCAACGCAACCATAGTCCCCATTGACTCGCGGGAGGACTTCTTCGAGAAGGGAAAGGCGGATGCCCTTATGGTTCCCGCCGAGGAAGGATACCCCATGACCCTGGAGTACCCGTTCTTCGATGTGGCCATCATCGAGCCCTACGATTCCTATCAGATGATGTACGGATACCCGGTTGCCCGGGACAGCAGCGAATCCTACCTCCTCGCGCTGAACTACTGGATCACGATGGAGAAGGACTACGGGATGCTTGACAAAAAGTACGATTACTGGGTGCTCGGTAAAATTCCGGGTGCGGTCGAACCCCGCTGGTCCGTGGTGCAAAACGTGCTGCACTGGACGACATGATCGTCTTTCATCCGGCAAAGAGACGTGACTGCCGGGGCATTGCCCCGTAAAAGGGACAGCGGTACACCTGCGCAGCGTATCTCAGATCCCGGCCCTGGCCCCCCCACCGGCGCAGGAGTACCCACTTCCCTCACTATCCTGACCTGACGTGGCCACTTTACGTACCGACATACCACCGATCCACCAAAACAGGCCTTCCCTTCATTCCAGCGTACCCCCACCCGTTGAAAACAGATCGCACGTCCCATGGCGTTTATCAGCCCGGATTTGGATCGCTGTCATGAAAAAACCATGAGGAGCTCGTATCGGGCGCAAAAATCTTCTCATTGTACCGTTTTTTCTGGATTCCCCGGATTTGGGAATGCCGGGATGGTATCATATTACGGGTCCCCGAAGGAGATGAAATACTCCCGGAGTACTATTCTATGGCAGTACCCCATCAGGTGATCGCCGATCGTGGGGTGCCCTGTTACCACCAACCCGGGCAGACGTGTAACCACATGGGGCGACATAAGCCCGGGCCGGAAAACAGGCCTTCCCTTTATCAGGGAATGGGCTGGCTCTGTGCCCCGGGTTTCCCCCGGGAGAAAATCCCTGTTTTTTCGTGTTGACTCCTGCTGTGCCCCCACGGGAGGACCGGCCAGTCCCGCGGCCGGGGAATATTATCTGTCCGGCCCGAAAGCCGGAAAAATTGAGAGGTCCCACATCCTGTAAAGAAGTATCTGTCGTTTCACCGGGCCTTGAGCGTGAACGTATCTCCGGTTTCCCACATACCGGTCGCCGGGTTGAGCACTTTCTGGATCCCGTAAAATGTCCTGCTGTCTTCATGAACGGTGACGACAAGATACCCGACTCTCTGATCCTTCTGGGAGATGGGAGTGAGCGGGTATTGTAACGTAAGAGCCGGGTTGGCAGACGCGGGTTCGAAACCCTGCATGGGTGCCCCGCCATTCCCGCTGACGATCTGCGTGAGGCCTGATGATTCGGCCCGGACATAGAGGTGGGCATGCCCGCAGAAATAGGCAGAGACGTGGTTTTCGAGCATGCTGTTCCAGAACGTGTCGCGCTCTGCAGGATATGTCGGGAGGCTGTAGGGGATATCTTCCGTATCATTGTCCACAAGATACGCGGGGGAATGCCCGAAGACGAACATAAATGGCCGGGTATCCTCCTTAAGCTGCCCGTCAACCCAGCTCTGGTTCACTGTCTCTTTTTTGCCATTGTGCACGACATAATTGTCGTTAAGGATAAATTTTGCACCATTATGGGTAAAAGAATACGTCAGTTTCTCCTCGCCGGGCGGGCCGTTCGCCGGCATACCGGATGCAACGGTGGTACGATAGGCGTCAAGCAGGCGTTCATCAGTATGGTAAAGACCATCCTCATGATTTCCCCGGATAACATACAGCGGGATTCCCGTATCCGTGGAATAATTATGGATGGGAGAGACTGCGTCCTCCCAGTTCCCGAACTGGCCCGTGTAATTATTCTGCATCGGGGACGCGTTGGTCAGGAGTCCCCCGCTGACCAGGTCGCCGATGTACAGGGCCAGGTCGGGTTTCTCTGCAGCAATGGCCTTTGCAATCGGGCTCAGAGCCGGGCTGATGCCGGTTGTCGTATTCGCCGCGGGGTCGGGGGAGTCCCCGAATACCACGAATTTCCAGGCCGGGGATACGGGGGATGTCGCGGTTCCGGCCACGTTCTCAACCGTCATGGTCTCATTGATATCGAGATACCGGCCATTCTCCCGGGTGTAGTTAGGCCAGGTAACATTCATCCCGCCATTCGGGTCACCCGTCTTTGCAAACCGGGTCCAGAGGTCAACGACGCTCGCAGCAACTGCCGGATCCGGTTTTATTCCCGACACCCCGAAGAGCATAAACGTCTCGCTGCCATGGAAGGCCCCGTTGGGCTGCCCGGGCAGGATATAACTGTACCGGTACAGGTACGTGTCCGGGCTGATATCTCCCAGGGAACCTGCCGCATACTTCACTGAGTCGGAAAAGTCGTAGTCCGTCATGATCTGCGCAAGGCGGAGCTGGACTTCGGCTGTCGAGTTGGCGGGATATTTCAAAAGGACCGTATCGGCATCTTTCCCGAACCTGCCCTTCATGAAGCTCACATATTCCGGGACAGTCATGTTGGCGCCCGAGGATAGCGTGGTCCCGTCATTGGCATTGCTCCCGATCATGAGGGGGACCGGGTTCTCCCTGTGGAGAAGGTAAAGGTTATCCAGGGAGTCGGGGAGGATCCACCCGTCGACCGTTGGCTCGAAGAGGACGGTATGGGTAGTCCAGAACCCGGCAGATGGCGATGGTGTTGCATTGATCAGGGCTTCGGGGCTGAGCTTGCGCATCTGTGCAATTGCATCCGGACCCGCGTACCCGAGGCCCTGTGCGTACTCCACGCCGGATTGTTCGGCGTCGGCTTTGGGATGCGTGGCGTTGATGATTGCCCCGTTTGCCCAGAAGGGACCGCTCTCGACAATTGCCTGCGAAAAGAGCCCTTTGCTTGTCGGGCTGGCAACGTGTACAAGGACGCTCTCCGCTCCTGCCGACTGCCCGAAGATGGTCACCCGTGACGGGTCGCCGCCGAACTTGTCGATATTGCGCTGAACCCAGGAAAGAGCTGCCTGCTGGTCGAGAATCCCGTAGTTGCCCGAGGCGTTGTGCGGGGACTCGGCGTCGAGCTGGGGATGGGCAAGGAACCCGAGGGCACCGAGCCGGTAATTTGGCGTGACCACGATAACGCCTTTCTCTGCAAGGGTGGTGCCATTATACACCGGCATGGAGAAGGCCACGTCCTTGAAGCCGCCGCCATAAAAGAAGACCATGACCGGCAGTTTCTCATCAGCGCTTTTTGCCGGGGTCCAGACATTGAGGTACAGGCAGTCCTCGCTCATGTTCAGCGGAGCCGGGGATGCCGGCTGGGGGCAGGTTGCCGAATATTGTTTCGTATCTTTTACGCCGTCCCATGGCTGTACAGCTGCAGGAGGTTTCCACCGCAGCCCGCCGGTCGGGGGAGCTGCAAACGGGATCCCGAGGTAAACCCGGATGCCGTTCTGGTCTGTACCTGAAACAGAGCCGGCGTCCGTCTTCACTAGAGCGGATGCCGGTTCCTTCTGGGCACATCCTGCCAGAAATGAAAACCCGATGAGAATAATGCAGATTACCAGAACACACCCTGTCAGCTTATTTGTTTCCATACGGTTGCACTACCTTTAATTGTTAATTGAAAGAACCAGGTGTTTGCAGGAGGGAGGCAGATCTTCGCACAATCCGCTGCTCCCGATCATCCAGAAAATAACCCGGAGATTTTTTTGAGAATATTACGCTGCGATGCATTAATCCTTCGTATCCCCCCAATGACCAATAATTTCCTTTCATGAGCAGGAGAGCGGCCCGTCAGCCAACCTCCGCCAGCAGGGGTGCCCCTCCTCCACGATCCCCAACGACAGGTAAACCTGCTGTAGCCAATGTGACCCTCCACCCCCAAAACAGGGATCTCTTGATTTCAGCCTGCCGCAGGTTGATTCCGAAAAAGATCCCCCGTACTGACAGGCCCCTATTGACAGGATCAGAGATATGCCGGTTCTCTGATGTAAAATGAGAGAGAGAGGACCGTGAATGCAGAAAAACTGACATAGTTTTTTACAAAACTGACATGGCCGGACCTCCGTAATGAGGATTTAAAAGGTCGCCAAGGCCAGGATTTCCCCATTCACGGGATGAGGTGGCGCCAAACCTGAGGTATGGTTACCCACTCTGCGATCAGAGAATCCTGCTCCCGGATCACCCAGGAAAATTGATAAATACGATTAGTCACACAAATATGATAAGTATGAAAAGTACGAAATTCGACAAAGAGGATCTGGTGAGCGACCTGGTTGCACCACGGACAGAGAAGACCAGGCACCTCTTCGGCAGCGTGAAGGTCGGCGAGCGCGGGCAGGTCGTCATCCCCAAGGAAGCCCGGGAGATCTTCGATATCAAGCCGGGAGATATCCTGCTGGTGCTTGGCGATGTGGAACGCGGTATTGCACTCGTGAAAGCCGATGCCCTCCAGGAATTCGCACGCCGGATCCTGGACAGCGCAAACAGGCCGGATGAATAAGGGGAAAAATCATGAAAATTGTCGTACTGAACGGCAGCCCGAAAGGCGATGTCAGCGTCACGATGCAGTATATTGCGTACATCCGGAAAAAATTCCCGGACCATGAGTATGAGATTCTCAATGTGGCGCAGGAGATTAAAAAAATCGAAAAGGATACAACAGTCTGGAACAGGATGATTGCGAGTGTCCGGTCTGCAGACCTTGTCTTCTGGGCATTCCCGCTCTATTTCCTGCTCGTCTGCGCCCAGTACAAGCGGTTCATTGAACTCATCGCTGAGCGCGGGGCACAGGATGCGTTTTTTGGTAAATATGCCGCCGGGCTCTCGACCTCGATCCATTTCTTCGACCAGACCGCCCATGCCTACATCCATGCGGTCTGCGACGACCTCGGCATGAAGTACCTCGGGTTTTATTCCGCGGAAATGCATGATCTCCTCAGGGAGGAGGAACGATTACGCCTGGAGAAATTCACATCCCTCCTCTTCACCGCAGTACAGGGAAAGATGCCGGTCCAGCGGGAGAACTCACCGCTTGTCTGGCCGTCGTTGTCATATATCCCGGGAACTACCCGGAAGATAATCCAGAACGGATCAAAGAAAGTCCTCATCCTCACTGACGATAATAGTAGTTCAGATAACCTTGCGGCAATGACCGACCGGCTCCTGAAAAGCTTTTCAGGTACCGCAGAGATGTTCAACCTGCATGACGTACCCATAAAGGGGGGGTGCCTCGGATGCTGCCAGTGTGGCTATGACAATACCTGTGTCTATACCGACGGGTACGTTGACTTTTACAAAAACAAACTTGTACCGGCAGATATCATTATTATCGCAGGTTCGGTGCACGACCGGTACCTCTCGTCTGCATGGAAGCAGTTCTTCGACCGGAGTTTTTTCAAAGGACATACCCCCGGCCTCAAGGGCAAACAGATCGGCTTTGTGATTGCAGGTCCTTTCAGCCAGATTCCCTGCCTTAAGGAAGCGCTCGCTGCATGGGCAGACAATGGCAGGTGCCATGCATGTTTTGTCACCGACGAAGTGCAGGTATCCGGAGACCTCGATGACCTTCTCGACAGCATGGCAGCCCGTCTCGTGCAGGGTGCAAAAGCAGGGTACATTCCCCCGCTCACGTTCTACGCAGTGGGCGGCCACAAGATATTCCGTGATAACATCTACGCTGGGATGAGGTTCGTGTTCCAGGCAGACTACCGGTACTATTACAAACACGGCTTGTTTGATTTCCCGCAGGCTGAGCTGAAGACCCGGCTCCTGAATGCCGTTTTCATACCACTGTCACGGCTTCCCGGGTTCCGGAATAAAATATTTGCCGATATGAAACATCATATGATCGAGCCCTTTAAGGCCGTGCTTAAGGATGCCTGAGGTTTTCCGGAGAATACGATGAAAAACGCGTGAATTCTGCCGGGATTCGTTCCCCTGATCGTTTATGGAATACTCGCAGGAACTTCCGAGGCGGGCGTTATCATTGCACTCGGTATTGCTCTGGTTGTCACTATCATTACCGGGTTCTCAGATCTCAGAAAAGGCAGGATCCTGAGCTGGGCAACCCTCGCACTGTTCGGCTCCCTGTTCATCGCTGTCGGCATCCTGGGCATGACCTGGATACTTCCGGGTATGGGAATGCTCATGTATGCAGCGCTCGCTCTGGTCACTTTCGGATCTATCCTTGCAAAAACCCCCTTCACCCTGCAGTATGCACGGGAGATGGTGGACTATAAACTCTGGGAAAACCCGGTTTTTATCCGGGTAAATGTCCTGATGACGGGGGTCTGGGGGAGAATCTTTATGATCAATCTCATCCTGAGTTATCTCACCTTCGCATCCCCGCAGGCTGTCGGAGGGATTGCTTCGCCCCTGACGTACTTTTTCTTATTGCCGGGATCGTCTTCACTATCTGGTACCCCGGGAATCTGATGAAACATCGTTCTCCGGCATCAGAGTAAAGGGGTCCGTAACGCTGGCCGGGGCATCCCCCTACATCCTGCCACCACCCTGACAGGGCCTCCCCTCACTGGCGCATGGGTGCCCTTATACAAGAATCCCTGCCTAAAGGAAAAATACAGGTACGGACGGAAGCCGGATCCGGGAAACAGACTTCCCTTTCACCTGAGCCCTCCCGCACAAACCGGCACCGCATCATAACCCGGTCCAACCCTCAGGGTTAAATCCTCTGAAACGAATGTTGAATTAATGGAATATAATTCAGTCCCGATTGAACGCCAGAAAAAACTGGCGGTACTCATCGATGCAGATAACGCCCAGGCAAGCATCATTAAAAACCTGCTTGACGAAGTTGCCAAATATGGCGTGGCTTCCGTGAAAAGGATCTACGGCAACTGGACGACACCCCAGCTCCAGGGATGGAAAGACGTACTTTTGTCAAATTCGATCATCCCGATCCAGCAGTTCAACTACACAACAAAAAAAAATGCAACGGACAGCGCCCTGATCATCGATGCAATGGACCTGCTCCATGCGGGAAACCTGGACGGTTTCTGCCTGGTATCGAGTGACAGCGATTTTACCCGGCTTGCCTCACGGATCCGGGAATCCGGCCTGATGGTCTACGGGTTCGGCGAGGAGAAAACACCGAAGGCATTTGTCGATGCATGTGACAAATTCATTTACACGGAGATCCTGCGGCCAACGGAACCCGCCGGGGCTGCCCCGCCGGTGTACCGGGATGCAACGGTTTTCAAGGACATGAAAAAGGACCAGAAATTTTTGAAATTGTTAAAGAACAGTGTCGAAGATTCATCGGATGAACAGGGCTGGGCCGAACTCGGTCTCGTCGGGCAGAACATCCAGAAGAAAAGCCCGGAATTCGATGCACGAAATTACGGGTTCAAAAAATTTTACGAACTCATACACTCTCTGGACCTGTTCGAAGAAGACGAACGGCAATCGAAGGACCAGGTAGGAAAGATCATCTATATCCGGGAACGGGTGAAAAAATACCGGAAATAGGCAGACGCACATTCACGTTCATAAGCCGGGGAGCCCCGGGACGCATCATCCCAGCCTTGACTGGAATTCCCCGAAAAAACGATTATATCATCACGCAGATACAATGGATCATAAGGAATCCGGGTGTAACCATGAAACAGACCTCCGCGATCAGCAATTCCGAACTCGATGAGATCGTCAGCCGGATCGTTGAGATTGCACAGCCGGAACAGGTCCTCGTCTTCGGCTCCACCGCACGGGGCACGACCGGCCCGCACAGCGATCTCGATATCCTCATCATCAAGACCGGCAGGTACAATGCACGGAAAGTTGCCGGCCTGATCTACCAGCGGATGCGGGGAATAGCCCGGTCGATCGATCTCGTCATTGTAACCCCGCAGCAGGTAAAAGATAACCGGAACTCTCCGTTCAGTGTCCTGTACCCCGCGCTGCGGGAAGGCAGGGTCTTATATGAAAGGAAAAAAGCGCTCTCCTGACAACCCGACCGGATGGATAGCCCGGGCAAAAAGTTCCCTTACCCTTGCTGCCGCCAGAACCCCGGGCGTTCTCTACGAAGACCTCTGTTTCCCGGCACAGCAGGCAGCAGAAAAAGCGCTCAAGGCAGTCTTCGTTTCCAAAAAAATCCCCTACCAGTACACCCATGATATCAATGCCCTCCTGTCAGGCCTTGAGTATCAGGGAGTTGAAATTCCCCTGCCATTGTGGGATGCGGTCACGCTCACGTCTTTTGCCTCCGATACCCGCTACCCGGGGACCGCAACTCCCGTAACAAAGGAAGAGTATCATGAAGCAGTCCGGCTCGCACAGGAAGTTCTCCGCTGGGCCGAGGAACAGACCGGTTGAGCGGGCCTGTTCAATTCCCTGTCAGTAAAACAAAAAGACCCCGGGTTTTTCTGTGGTATGTGCCCCTGCCCATATTCCGGCCAATTCCCCGCCGGAATAGTACAGCAATCCGCTTTCTCCGGGCACGATACAGGTATCCGGCAGCCGATCGCAGGTGAAAAATGCCGTTTCCCCGGACAATAGTGTCATTTTTCCGAGAAACTGTGACAGACCTGCCGGAAAAACAGGGAAACTGGGACTGAAATTACCTCTGTTGACTGCACCCCCTGTCATCCCGGAAAATGATCATCTGTCGGTCGTATCGAACCGTTCGAAGAAGCAACTTTCCCCGACCGATTGTTTTTCACCGGGTCTGAGGGCAAGAATATGGCTTACACCCGATCGACCGGCCCCCGATTGCTTCCTTCCCGTACCGTGCGCACACGGTTTTTCCGCCAGGGTCATGTTCTCATGATTCTTTTTGCAGATACATCTTTTCGGTCTCACGATCCTAACCGCAGACCGGTACAGATGCAACATAAAAAGTCGTATATAGTTTCTGTTTGCAATCAGGGTGTTATCAGATATATCAGCGTAAGCGGTTCCCGGCCCGGGTGCACGGGAATGAGGTGGCAAGGAGCATGAAAACGGTTTTTGTTACGCCTGAACTGTGTATCGGGTGCAGGCACTGCGAGGTCGCGTGTGCGATCGAACACGCGAAGAGCAAAAAATTATTCGATGCAGTCTTGGAAGAGAAACGGTCGCAGCCGCGGATTTATGTGGAGACTGGAATGCATTACCTGACTTTTCCCAACCGGTGCCGGCACTGCGATCCGGCACCGTGCATGCAGGTCTGCCCGACCGAAGCACTGGTGCGGGACGACGGCACCGGGTCTGTCCTGGTCCGGTACGAACGGTGCATCGGGTGTGCGGTCTGCGCAATGGCCTGCCCGTTCGGCATCATCCGGTTCAACAGAGTGCATCAGCTGGATACGGACCGCGAGGTCAATGCGAAATGCGATAACTGCATCGAGCGGCAGAGGGCCGGGACCATCCCTGCCTGTGCCGAGGCATGCAAGACCGGTGCCCTGACATTTGGTGACGCAGACCAGCTGATCCGTTCCAGCAGGAGGGACTTCACCCTGCGGCTGATCAAAGCGGGTGAGACCGGGACCGATGTGGAAAAGATGCCGGCAAACATCCGGGCATACCGGGCAATCATGGCAGAACTGGCTGAATTACAAGGGGAGAACTAAAGGGGGGAGGAAAAAATGTACGATTCAAATGCAGGAAAGAAAATTGCTGAAAAGCGGGCGCTTGACAAGACCGACCAGGAGATTATGGTAAAATCCATGGAAGACGGTATCGAAACCGTCTGGGATCGTTTTGCCGACCAGCAGCCGCAGTGCGGGTTCGGGAATCTCGGCGTCTGCTGCAACCGGTGTGCCATGGGGCCCTGCCGGACCGAGCCGTTCGGGAAAAAACCAACCCGGGGCACCTGCGGCGCGGATGCCGACCTCATTGTCGCGCGGAACCTGCTTGACGATCTTACCACCGGCGCTGCCGCCCATTCGGATCACGGGCGCGAAGTCGTCGAGGCCATGCTCGCGACCGCGGAAGGCCGGGCGCAGGGGTACCAGATCCTCGACGAGGGCAAGCTGCACGTAGTCGCAACGGAGTACGGCATAAAAACGGCCGGCCGGAAAAAAGAAGAGATCGCCGGCGAGCTTGCCCGGGCGCTGCTCGAAGAGTATGGGACGCTCAAAAACAGGATCCAGATGACCGAGCGTGCCCCCCAAAAAACCAAAGATGCGTGGAAGAAGGCGGGAATTATGCCCCGCAGTGTCGACCGCGAAGTCGTGGAGGCAATGCACCGGATCCATATGGGCGTTGATGCGGATTACGCAAACATCCTCCTGCACGCGATGAGAACGGCTCTTTCCGACGGGTGGGGCGGCTCGATGATGGGAACCGATGCCTCCGATATCCTCTTTGGGACCCCGACTCCCCTGAAGGCGTGGATAAACCTTGGTACGATCAGCAGGGACAAGGTCAATATCGTCCTCCACGGACATAACCCGGTCCTCTCCGATATGATCGTGAAGGCGGCAGAGGATCCGGGCCTCCTGAAACGTGCAAAGGACGCCGGCGCAAAAGGTATCAACCTTGCCGGGATGTGCTGTACCGGGAACGAACTCCTCATGCGGCATGGCATCCCCCTTGCCGGCAGTTTCTTCGACCAGGAACTGGTGATTGCGACCGGGGCAATTGAGGCCATGGTGATCGATTACCAGTGCATCTTCCCTGCGGTAACCCAGACAGCCGGCTGTTACCACACAAAAGTCGTGACCACCAGCCGGAAGGCGAAGATCCCGGGCTCCATATACAAGGAGTTCCGGCCGGAGACCGGCCTTGATACGGCAAAGGAGATCATCGGGCTTGCGATCGACAACTTCGCGAACCGGAACCCGGACCGGGTCAGGATCCCGGACAAGCCGATGCAGCTGATGTCGGGCTT
>Ga0182017_10001580_pt1 | contig 17553 bp, 11 predicted proteins | sample 712E3DmetaG_FD_120492 | JGI IMG/M metagenome (GOLD analysis project Ga0182017, IMG submission 120492) | Permafrost microbial communities from Stordalen Mire, Sweden - 712E3D metaG | ecosystem: Environmental > Terrestrial > Soil > Wetlands > Permafrost | place: Sweden: Stordalen | collected... | reverse complement strand
CGACCTGCTGAAGGCCACGCGGCCTACCGCGGTGAACCTGGCTTGGGCGGTGGAGCGCATGCTGGCCTGCGCGCGGTCGTGCGTTACGGTCGCTGAGGCGGCGGCTCGCCTGCGGCAGGAAGCGCAGCGGGTCTGCGACGAGGATGTCGCGGCTTGCGCCGCGATCGGACGGCATGGCCTGCCCCTGATCCTGGAGATCTCCACCCGCAAAGGCGGTGCGCCGGTCAATGTCCTGACCCACTGCAACGCCGGGTGGCTCGCGTGCGTCGACCACGGCACGGCTACTGCTCCGATTTACGCCGCGCACGACAGGGGCCTGGCCGTGCATGTTTGGGTGGATGAAACGCGTCCGCGCAATCAGGGCGCGCGGCTGACCGCGTGGGAATTGGGCCGGCACGGCGTTCCCCACACGCTCGTTGTGGACAACGCGGGTGGACACTTGATGCAGCACGGCCTGGTCGACCTGTGCCTGGTCGGGGCTGATCGCGTGACCCGTGGTGGCGATGCGGCCAACAAGATCGGCACCTACCTGAAGGCCCTCGCGGCGGCGGACAACGGTGTTCCGTTTCATGTCGCCGTGCCCGCGAGCAGCATCGACTGGTCGCTGCGCGACGGCCTGCGCGACATTCCGATCGAATCCCGCGCGGAGGACGAAGTTCGATGGGCCGAAGGATTGGACGTCGATGGACAGGTGCGGTCGGTCCGGGTTTGCCCGGCCGAGACGACGGCCGCCAACTACGCATTTGACGTGACGCCCGCGCGCCTGATCACGGGATTTGTCACCGATCGCGGTTGCTGTCCGGCCACCGAGGACGGCCTGCTCTCGCTGTTCCCCGAGCAGCGGACAACAGGCCGGTGATCCGCGAGAAAACCCGGCGGGCACGGCGGCCTGCCTTCCAGATGGGGCGGATTCTCGAGACCCGGCGCAGTCCGGGCCATATCGACGGCGAGATGGATGGTCTTCGCGGCGCAGATGTCAATTCATCCGGTGGCGACGCTGCGGCCGTGACTACTTGTTGAACCGGAAGTTGATCAGGTCGTAGTCCTGCACGACGTACTGCTTGGTCTCCAGGCGCATTTTGTTGGCGTGCTTGGCTTGGGTCTCCCCACCGGCGGCGAGGAAATCCGCGAAGCTGATGACCTCAGCACGGATAAAGCCCTTTTGGATGTCAGTATGGATGACACCGGCGGCCTCTTGAGCCGTCATGCCTTTCCGGATCAGCCAGGCGCGGTTCTCCGGACCACCGACTGTTAGGTAGCAGATGTAGCCGCTCTCCGCCAGCACCCGCACGAGGAACTCATCGAACGCCTGCCGGTCCGCCGCGCTGGCGACCACCACCGGCTTGGCCGTGAGAAAGGCGTGCGCCGACACCGCCAGCCCTTCCTCTGGCGTCAGGCCGGCGGCTGCCACGAACCGCTCCTGCTCCAGGGCCGCCTTGATCTTGTGCAAAACGGCGTTTTCGGGCTCTGGCGGGTTCCGCTCCAGGCGCCCTTCGACGAACTCCAGGTCCCGCAGGATCACGTCGAGGCGGGTTGACTCCGACACGACGATGGCATCAGCCGTGGCGATGTCCTCTTCGCCGGCTACATCGACTTGAGCATAAGTCCTCTTTTTGGCATCGACCAGCTTGTGGGCCTGGTCGAGGCGGGCATCTTTGACGTTGTGCTTGCCGGGCGGAATGCCAGTGAGGCCGAAAAGACAGGTTTTCATAAGAGGTGGCGCGTGGGGCGGCGGGACGGCTGCCAGTCCGGCGTTTTTCCGCCTCCAGGGAAGGGTGGGGTGGCCCGGACGCCGACGGCCGGGCTGGTTGCGATTTGAGGGAAAGCTGGATTCACAGGCCGGGCCTTCTGTATGATTGCACCATGCAGCTCAATGAAAAACTGTCTGCGGTTTGGGGCCGGCGCAGCATTCGCGTCTATGCCGACCAGCCGGTGCCGGATGAACTTGTTGCCGACCTGTTGAGGGCGGCGATGGCGGCCCCCTCGGCGGCGGCGAAGGATCCCTGGCGGTTCGTGGTGGTGAAGGAACGCGCGATGTTGCGCCGGATGGCCGAAGGCCTGCCGCACGGCAGGCTATTGGCCAGTGCCGGCGTTGGCATCGTTGTCTGCGGCGATCTCGCGGCGGCGCATGACGGACAACTCAGTTACCTGCTGCAGGACTGCTCCGCTGCCATCGAAAACCTGCTGCTCGCGGCTCACGTCCTCGGGTTGGGGTCGTGCTGGCTCGGCGTGCATCCGCGGGAGGCGCGCATGGAGGCGCTGCGGGCGTTGCTCGGCATTCCTACGTCGATTGTCCCGGTTTGCGCCATCGCGGTCGGCTATCCGGCGGAATACAAGGAGCCGCGCACCCGCTACGATCCTCGCTACGTTCATGCCGAGCGGTGGTAGCAGTGCGAATGGCGCCGTCGGTCGCAAATGGCGCTGAAGAACGAGCCCCGGGATCCCCCTAATAGTCTCCTGATCTGGGCACGCCCCCCAAGAAAGACGAGCGGCGGCCCGAGGTCCCGGCAATACGGACAGGTCTCCCGGCATTAGATGACATGGCGCGGACAGCCTGGCGCTTCGCGCCCCGCTTGTCCGCCCCATGTCATCTATCGGAACGCCCGGCACATGATTGATGACCATGGACAGACTCGACGAAATCTCACGCCAACGGAAGAGAGCCCATCAAAGGCTCATTTCCCTCAAGTCGAAGGTGTACGAGGCCTTTCTCCAAATGGAGCAAGCCACCTACGCCGATGGCGCGCTCCCCAAGAAGACCAAAGAGTTGATCGCCATCGGCATCTCCGTGCAGATGGACTGCGAGTCATGCATGCAGTGGCATATCGACCAGGCAGCCGCCTGTGGTGCCACGCTCCGCGAGATTCTGGAAGCAGTCGAAGTCGGCATGGAGATGGGGGCTGGTCGGGTGACCGTCGCAGCACGATTCGCACTTGATGTCATGGAGCGCGCCTTCCCCAACGAGAAGCTCTGATCGGGGGGGAACGGGTATCGAAGCCAGCCGAGGCAACCTGTGCCCGCGCCCCGCATTGACCCACAGAACACCACGGGCCACGCCGGTTCGCGATCGAGCCGTGACTCCGGCGGATTGAGTCGCCAGCGAATCTCAACGCAGCCCCCGTTGCGCCGGGATTGCCACGCCGCCAGAATGCGACCAGCCTGTTCGGCGGCCCTCCGGCCTCATTCCGAACCGTCCAAGGATCTCCATGACCAACCAACAATGGAACGACTTGCTCGCCGTGTTGCGGGGCGAAGTGCTTCGGCCTGCGCCTGTTGGCTTCATCATCGACTGCCCCTGGCTGCCGGGCTGGCACGGGGTCGAGATCGCCGACTACCTGGCGAGCGAGACGCTCTGGTTCGAGGCGAACCGCCGCGCGATCGCGACGTTTCCTGAAGCGTGGTTCCTGCCCGGATTCTGGTCGGAGTTCGGGATGTGCACGGAGCCGTCGGCGTTCGGCTGCCGCTGCGTTTTTCCACGCAATGAGTTCCCGTTTGCCGAGAAGATCGTGGGCGATGTCAGCCAGATCGACGGGCTGAAAGCGCCCGACCCACGCACAGACGGCCTGCTGCCGTTCATGCTCAACCGACTGAAATGGGCGCGGCCGCGGATGGAGGATTTCGGCCACCAGATCCGGTTTTCGGTTTCGCGCGGACCGCTCAACATCGCCACCTTTCTCATGGGCACGACCGAGTTCCTGATGGCGCTCAAGACGGACCCCGAGCCCGTGCACCGATTGCTGCAACTGGCCACCCATTTCCTAAAACAATGGCACGCCCTGCAACGGGAGACCATTCCCACGATCGATGGCATGCTCGTGCTCGACGACATCGTCGGCTTCATGGGAGAAAAGGATTTCGTGGAGTTCGGCCTGCCGTATCTGCGGGACCTTTTCGCCACCGACGTCGCGGTGAAGTTTTTTCACAACGACGCCCCGTGCGCGAAATCGATCAAATACTACCCCGACGCCGGCATCACGCTATTCAATCCCGGCGTACAGACGCCGCTCGCCGAGATGAGGCGCCTATCCGACGACCGGCTCACCATCCTCGGCACGATCCCGCCGCGCGACGTGCTGGCGCAGGGCACGCCGGACGATGTGCGCGCCGCCGTGCGGCGCCTCCTGGCGGAGACGCCGGACCGCTCGCGGCTGATCTTGTCTTGTGCCGGGGGGATGCCGCCGGGCGTTAGCACGGAGAACGTTCATGCCTTTCTCGAAGCCGCGCGGAACGGGTAGCGCGGATCTCCGGCGGTACCACGGGCCGGCCGGGAGCGATTGGAGGATTGCGGTTCCGCCTTGGGGCGACGATGATGGCGGACGAGGAGAGAACACAGCATGGTATTCGCGATCCTGATCGTCTATGTCGTGGTCTTTGTTGGGCTGTTGAATTACCTGGACAGGAAGAAGGTGAGTCCGGCGATCTGGAAGGCAGTCGTCTTCTCTGGTGCGGCGTTGCTACTGGGTTTCCTGCTGCTACTCGCCTTCATTCGGTAGTAGGATGGATGGGTCGAGCGGGCCCCCGCAATCGCCCGAAAGGCAGCTGGAACATCCGGTGCCGACAGCCTGTCCTCCCGACCAGACCGGCCGGCGGTTCAGCCTCCGTGCCCGGTGGGCTGCCGCAGGTAAGTATCGAGCACCTGCTTGATGCCGCGCGGGGTGAGGGGCTTTGAGGTGTAGTCGTCCATCCCAGCAGCGAGGCAGACCTCGCGATCGCCCGACATCGCGTTGGCCGTCATGGCGACAATGCGGATCTCGCGGTCCAAGCCTGGTTCGTTGGCGGCTTGGGCCTGCCGGATGCGGCGGGTGGCTTCCAAGCCGTCCATCACGGGCATCTGGACATCCATTAATACGAGCTCGTAAGCGTGCGCACGGACGGCGTCGATGGCCTCCTGACCGTTCTCGACGACATCAGCCGCAAATCCCGCGTTCTTGAGGTATTGCAGCGCGACCTTCTGATTCACGCAGTTGTCCTCGGCGACGAGGATGCGCGGCCCAACGGTCGCCATGGGCGCGGCGGGGCGCGTGTTGGCCGCCGTCCGCTTCAGAACCACCGCAGACGGAGTTCCGAGCACGCGGAGAATCAGGTCGCGCAGACGCGGGGCCGGGATGGGTTTGAACTCGCAGGCGGCGAGCCCGCATTCCGCCATCTGGGCCTGGGTCATGCGCTCGCCATGGGAACTGATCAGCACGAGCTGGGGATGGCCGAGCGAAGCGTCGGCGACGATCATCCGCGCCAAATCGAGTCCGTCCGTGCCGGGCATGTGGTGATCGAGCAGGACGAGTTCATAGGGTTGGCCCGCGGTGGCGGCGCGGCGGAGTGCGAGCATGGCGGTGTCCGCCGAGTCGGCCATCTCATGCTGCGCCTGCCAACGCTCCAACATGTGGTGGAGGAATTTCCGGTTGGTCGCGTTGTCGTCGACCACGAGGATGCGGCGCTGCTCCAGTGACGCCACCGGGAAGGGCGGGGTGGACATCGGCCCGGCGTGGGCGAAGTCGACAGCGAACCAGAACGTCGATCCTTTTCCAGGCGTGCTGGCGACACCGATTTCGCCGTGCATCAGGTCCACCAGACGCCGGGAGATGGCGAGACCGAGACCCGTGCCGCCGAATTTCCGCGTGGTGGAGCTGTCGGCTTGCACGAAACGCTGGAACAGATTGCGCTGCATTTCCGGGGCGATGCCGATGCCGGTGTCCGTCACCTCGAACCGCAGGCGGACGCCCTTGGGTATGGGATCCACCACGCTGGCGCGGACGATGATCTCGCCACGTTCGGTGAACTTGATGGCGTTGCCGATCAGGTTGAGGATGATCTGGCGCAGCCGCACCGGATCGCCGCGCACCCGCAGGGGCGCCGAGGGATCGAGATCGAGCACAAGTTCCAGATCCTTCTTGCGCGCGGCTTCGGACTGCAGATCCATGGCGCGCTCGAGTTGTTCCTGCAGGTCGAAATCGATGGATTCGAGCGTGAGTTTGCCAGCCTCAATCTTGGAGAAGTCGAGCACGTCGTTCAAAATCGTCAACAGGCTCTCACCGCTGTGAATCAGCGTCTGGACGAAGTCGCGTTGTTCGGCGGAGAGCGGGGTCTCAAGCAGCAGGTGTCCCATGCCGACGACGCCGTTCATCGGCGTGCGGATCTCATGACTCATGGTGGCGAGGAACGCGCTCTTGGCCCGGTCGGCCGTCTCGGCGGCTTCCTTGGCCCGCTGCAGTTCGAGGTTGGCGGCGCCGAGTTCCGCGGTGCGTTCGGAGACCCGGCTTTCGAGTTCCGCGTTCAGCCGGCGATAGCGCTCCTCGCTCGCGGCCAGCGCGGTGGTCTTCTCCATGGTTTCCGCGACTTGGCGGCCGAGTTGCACGTTGGTGGCATTGAGTTCCCCGGTCCGTGCGGCGACCAGGCGCCCGAGGCGGGCCGTCTCGCGCCGCTCCAGGTAGGAAAAAAACCAAGCCACCGACAACACCATTCCGATCGCGGTGACAATGTAGATGACCCAGGCCACTTTGGTCCGGAACCACGGCGGCTCCACGGTGAAATTCAGCAGGGCTTCCTCCCCCGCCGTCCCGGCCGCCACCGGCCGCACGTGAAAGACGTAACGGCCCTCCTTCAGCCGATTGAACGACGCGGAGCCCACGGTGCCCGTCGACACCCATCGGTCGTTGGCCCCCTCGAGCATCATCTCGAAGGAAACCGGCGAGCCAAACGGGTTGGAGACAGCGGCGAAACGCACCACCAACGAGTTGTCCGAATACGGCAGCGGGGGCAGCGTCGGACCCGGGGTGAAGAGATGACGGTTGCTCGCGGCCAGCTGCACGGAGGTGATCTGGGCGCGCAGCGGGAGTGGTGGCGGTCGCGCCGTGCGCGGATCGAAGCGGATCAAATGCTCGCGGCCCTGCATCCAGATGACACCACCCGATTCCATGTTGAATTCGGTCGCGATGAAGCCCAGCGGCAACGAACCGACAGGGGGATGCTCTCCGGCCTTGAGGTCATCCACGAAACGGACGGTGCCATCACAGACAAACCAAAGGCGACCGGACGCGTCCCGCGCCGGCCGGCCCGTGCAGTGCGCGAGCATCGGAACCCGGCGGATCAAATCCTGATCCTCAACAAACCGCTGGGAGCGAGCGTCAAAACTCTGCAGCCGGGTCGACGAGGCGTACCGGAGAATCCCATCGATGGCGAAAACACTGATCCAGCCTTCGCCCAGTCCATCCTCTTTGCCAAAGAACCTGACGGTCGGTTCTCCCGCACCGAATACGACCCGCGCCGTCCGGTTGGTGCCCACTTCGAGCCAAACACCACCGGTGGAATCATCTACGGCGTTGTACACCTCGCCCAGGCCTTGGACCGGTATTCGCCGTACGTCATACCGCCCTTCGGATTCACGGATCCATCCGATTTCGCCGCGTGCGACGTAGAAGAACCGGTCGTCGGATGGTGAGTGGCCAACTCCAATCCGCGCGTTGATGATCCCCGACGCGATTTGTTGCCAGCCCCCGCCGTCTCGACAGAAAATCCCCTGGTCGTTGGTGGCGAACAGGCGACCCTCCGTTTCGGCGATGGCCCACACAAATTGCCCCGGGGGCGCATCAAGGTCGAAGCGCTCCAGGCATCCATCCGCGTTGTAGACGCCCCGCGTGAGCCGGCCGTCGGCCAGAATCCACAATCCGCCTTGGTGCCGCAGCGGCCTCGCATAGGTCATCACGCCGGCAAGAAGCGGTTCGAAATTCGAGATCGGCGACGGGAATTGCACGCAAGCGACACCTTGGTCCAACAAAGCCCACAGGACCCCGTTGCGCGCGTAGACCAGCCGACGGGCACGCGCAAGCCGATGGTCGAGCGTGCGATTGAGCACCTGGACGATGCGTCCGTTGCGGTCGAAGAAGACGATGCCCGCCATGTCGACGGCCGCGGCATAGAGGTCGGTTCCAACGCGGCAGACGTCATTGATGCGATGCCCTGGTCCCAGCATCTTTGGCACGGCTATGTCGCTGAACGACTTGCCATCGAAAGAACGGAGACCGTTGCTTCCCGTCCCGACGACCACCTGGCCCGACCCGAAGTCCGCGCTGCAGGTGACAACGTCGCTGGCCAGAGCCTTGACCGTGGAAACGAGCGTCGCTTCGCCGCCGAAGTGCAATTGGTAGAGCCAACCGGAGGATCCATTGCTGGCAAACCATTCACTGCCAACGGCGAAAACGTGTTCGATCGCGGCGGACAGCTTGGAGGTCCGGATCTGCTGGCCGGGTCGCCAGGCGATCACGGCGCCTCCCGAGGACCACAACCAGGTATCTGGGAACTGGAAAACATGGGCGTACGGATCGTCGTAAGGGATCGGAAGAACCGGCACGAAACGCCAGCGGGCGTCTTCCCCCACATCGATCCGGGCAATGGCGCGGTTGATGCCGGCGTAGATCCGTCCGTCATCGCCCACGGCCACCTGCGCAAAAATATACGCAGATTGGTCGGCGGCCTGCTGAAAGGTTTCCCAGCGCCCGCCGTCTCCAATCGCGATCTCGCGTTGCGAAACGACCAGAATTCGTCCATCTGGCAGCACATGCAGATCGGTGGGTGCCGAGCTCAACCCGAGCGACTCTGGGCCGAGCACAACAAAGGAGGGCACGCCGGTCTCGACCATTCCGGACGGAGCCGCGGGCATGGTGCTGCTCTCTGCGCGCAGTACGACGCCGCTCACAGTCGTCGCGACGGCGAGGAGCAGGACGCACCAAGCACGTCCCCACCCGAGGTTCTTATCGCACCCGGGGAAGGAGCTCAATTGCAGCATAATGAGATGGTGCCAATTCCATCGGCAGATTCCGCCCAGGCTTGAGGGCAGAACCCGACGGCCGGGCGTGCCGCTAGCGCGCCTCGCACCCGGATTCAAGCGGTTGGCGACGGAGCTGTCCGACCTCGAATGCGACCGAAACTACAGATCACAGACCTTCTGCCAGATCAGGGTCGAGTAGCCGTTGCCGTCCGCTCGCGGCTCACGGCAGCAGCACGATCTTGCCGTACGCGGGCGACTCGATGATTTCGCGGTGGGCCTGCGGCGCCGCGTCCAAGGGGAGTTCCTGGCCGACCACCGGTCGCAGCGTGCCGGCGCGCAAGCCCGCGCCGATGGCGGCGTGGGCCTCGGCGACTTCGGCCGGCGAGCCGGCCAGGACGCCGAGAATGGATCCCTCCGCGCGCATCAGCAGGCGCGGGTTGATCTGAACCTCGCCGCGACACCCAATGACGACGACGCACCCGCCTTTCGCCAGCACGGTCAGGTCCTTGCCGAGGTTTACGTTGGCCAGCATCTCCAGGATCAAGTCGGCGCCGCGCCCGCCGGTCAGCCGCATGAGTTCATCGAGATAGCCCGGAGCCCGGTGATCGAGCACCTGCGCCACGCCCTGGGCACGCACGAGTTCATGCCCGCGTTCGGTGCCGCCGGTCCCGATGACCGTCAACCCGGCTGCGACGGCGAACTGCACAGCCGCGAGGCCGACGCCACCCGAGGCACCGTGGACAAGCACGATCTGCCCGGCACGGGCATGGGCCCGGTGGAACAGTGCGCGGTAGGCCGTCGCGTACGGCACGTGCAGACCGGCGCCTCGGGGAAAAGAGATGCCATCCGGCAGCGGATAGACTTGATCGGCGTGGCAGACAGCGAACTCAGCGTAGGCCCCACTCACAGTCCCGGCGGTGTAGACGCGGTCTCCCGACCGGTGGCCCGTGACCTTCCCACCAACTTGTTCCACGACTCCGGCGGCGTCTCCGCCCGGAGTGTAGGGCAGGGACGGTCTGAACGCGTAGGATCCCGAGCGGATGTAGGTTTCGACCGGATTCACGCCCGCGGCGCGGACGCGCACGAGAATCTGGTCCGGACCGACTGGGGGGACGGGGATGTCCTCCAACATCATCACCTCGGGTGGGCCAAACTCACGCACGCGGATGGCTTTCATGGTGCCCTCGATCATGCCGCGGGTGCCGTCAGAAGCGAGCCGGGATGCGCTCTTCGCGCGCTGACGTCGTGGCACGGGTCTCCCGACCCATGTTCCCCACGGCTCAGAAGGGCCATTCCGTACCCGGTCCATTTTCACGGGTCAGGAGACCCGTGCCACAGGTCACGAAGCGCCAGGGTGCCGTCGGGCGAAAGGGCCAATTACGGCGCGACGATCTCGAAGGGGATGGCGGGAAACGCGCCTAGCGGAATCCGCTGTTTCTCCTTCGGGCCTTTGCCGTCGGCACCCTGGCGGCTGCGCTCGCCGAAAGCCAGCAGGATGAGGTTGCCCTGCAGGCCGGGTTTCAGCTTGGCCGCATCGCCGGTCACGATGATCTCGCAGTCGCCCGGCCTGACCGATTCGTCTTTCAGAGCTATGCCATCGGGCGGCTCGCTCAACTCCACCTGGATGTCGTCAAGCCATCGCGACGCCAACGGCGCGACAATCTGAATTCGCAAGCGCACCTGGCCTCCCGCGGGGATCCGCGCGACGCGCCGTTCGAGGACCCCCAATCCCGGTCCGCGCCCAGAGACTGCCGCCTTGAACTCCGCCGAGGGGACGAGATGCCGGTAGGCGAAGGCCTGCATCATATCCTCGGCCGGGACGGCGGTGCCAGCGACGCTTTGTCCTCCGATCACGGCACGACCCTGCAGGTCAAGGTCGTACACCTCGACGCCGGGAACGGCGCGCGCGGTCAGCGTCAGCCGGATCTTGTCTTGATTCGGTGGGATCCGGGCTCCGCTCAGGGCCAGCGCCCACGGCGGATTGTTCAGGCCGAGGGCGATTTCGCCGGCGAAGCCATCCCGCCGCAAGGCATACACGGTGAGGGGCACGCTGGAGCCGCCGCGCACGTTGATGCTCGACGGCACCACGCGCAGCGCGAAACCGGGCCGGGGCGGGCCGAGGTGAAGTCGGTAGCCGTACCCGGGTCCGCCGTGGTGCTGGGCGTCGCCGAGCCAGACGTAGTACGTTCCGTCCGCCGGCAGTTTGAAGCCGATCCGCGAATCGGCGTGGTGGGTCGTCAACCCGGAGCCCTTGTCTTCATGATCGTCATTGAATGCGAGCTGGTGGCCGCTCGCGTCGGTCAGCTTGAGCACGGAGTCCAGCGGCGAGTTCAGACGGCGCGCGAACACTTCCGCCACGATCTCGCGGCCGGCCCGTCCTTCGAAGCGAAACACATCCCAGTCCCCGGGACGGTCGATGCGACCGTTGACGATCACCGGCAACACCACAGCTTGGGCGTTTTCGGGCCCGTCGTTGGGTTCGGTCTCCGCGCATTCCGGCAGTTCGTCCAAGGCGAACGGCACCGTGTTGGACAGCAGTCCGCCCTGGCGCACCGACACCAACAACGTCCCCGGTTCCCGGTCTTTTGAATCCAAGGGCAAACGATTGGAAGGCAGATTCCAGCCCGTCAGCTCGACCGTGGCCTGCGCACCGGCCCGGCCGCCGAGAGGAAAGATCCCCATGATGAAGGGCAGTTCACCTACGGCGAGGCGGTAGACGAAATCATCGCGCCCGCGGTAGATCGCGTCCTTGATTTCGAAGGCGAACTCGCCGTCTGCTGGCACCTCGTAGACGAGAACCGGATCCGGGTTGAACCGGAAATCGTCGTCGTAGGCCAGTTCGTTGCCCTTGGCGTCGAACAGGGTAAGCGTGGCCTGAAACCAGCCGGGCACAGCATCCGCCAGGAAAGGAATCAGGGCCCGGGCGCTGACGGCAAAGACCAGTCGCTGGCCCTTGCGCGCCGCAAACCGGTAACGGTGCGCCTCGCCGGGCAAAATCTGGCCGTTCAAGGTGGCGGGCAGGGTGATGGCCAGGTCGGTCTTCGGCCGGCGGCCGCGCGGATCCGCCGCCTGGCCCGGGCGGAAGTTCGCGGCTATAGTCGTTACGGCAGCCGGCTGACCGAATTCGGGCAGTTGGCCGACGCAAAACACCAACGGATTCGACAATCCCGCCTGCGTTTCGAGCCGGAGTTCGCGCGGGCCTGGCTCGGCATCGGGGGCCAGCGTGATTTCGACCGTGGCGGTCTCACCGATCGCAGGGTTGGCCTGCCGGATCGCCCTTTTGGCAAACTGCATTCGGATTTCGGCCAGCATCTTTTCATCCTCGGGCGTCCATGCCGGCGGTGCAGTGGGCGATGCGCCAGCCGCGCTGCTGTTTCGAGCCGCCGCCCGTTTTTCCATCAACTTCTGCGACTTCTCCCGCAATTCCGTGAATTCTCTCGGAGTCGGCGGGCGGTCATAGTCGACGACCTTCGCGTGCACGCCGCTCCCGGAGATCAGGGCCTGGTTGACGCCGTTCAGATTCTGCCCTCCGACCGTCACCTTGAACGTGGTGCCTTGCTGGCCGCCGGCAGGGTAGACGTACCCGATTCGCGGGCTGGGCTGCTGGGCAAGGGGCTGGGCGTGGAGCGTTGGCGCGAGGGCGTGCATCACAGCCGTGGCCAGGATGCACGCCATGGCAGCGGATCTTGTAGGGCGGGGTCTCCCGACCCCGCCAGGCCCCGGCAGAATGGCGGGGTCGGGAGACCCCGCCCTAAACCGGAAGAGCCAGCGGAAGTGGGCAGAAGACATGCGCGCCTCTCCAAGCCCAGTAGCCGGGGTCGTTGACCCCGGGCCGGCCTCAACGAGGCCGGCTACAACGCAGCCGCTGTTTTCCAGGAGCACCGTTTTCACGTGATCTCCGTCAGGCGGCCGGCGAGCTTGAGACCCTCGTCCGCCGAGGGCGCCGCGCGCACCACCAGCCCCTCGGGGTGCGGCAGGCGCGCGTCATGACCGAGGCCCAGCAATTCGTAGAAGGTGCCGATGAGATCCCCCGGATAGACGGGGCGCTCCTTCACTTCCTCGCCCGTGGCATCCGACGCGCCGACCACGGAGCCGCCTTTGAAGCCGCCGCCGGCGACCAAGGCGGAAAAGACCTTCCCATAATGCCCGCGCCCGCCGTTCCACGGTGCCTCCCACTGGATGCGCGGCGTGCGGCCGAACTCGCCGGAGCACCACACAATCGTATTCGCGAGCAGGTCGCGGTCGGCCAGATCCTGCAGGAGCGTCGCGAGCCCCTTGTCCAGCTCCGGCAGCATGCGTCGCATCGCTTGGAAGTGCTGCTTGTGGGTGTCCCAGCCCTTGTAGTTGATAGTGATGTACGGAACCCCGCGCTCGACCAGCCGCCGCGCCATCAGGCACGATTGCCCGAAGGTATTGCGGCCGTACCGCTCCTTGAGCTCGTTTTTTTCCTGCGCCAGGTCGAACACCTTGCCGGCGTCGCCGAGGATCAGGTCGTAGGCCTGTGTCTCGGCTTGCGCCAGTTCTGCCACCCGGGGATCGTGGGGCATGGCCTGCGCGAGGGTGTTCAGCCGCCCGAGTAGTTCGCGCCGACTGCGTTGGCGCTGCTCGGAGATCCCCTGCGCCACAACGCCTTCGACGGCGAACGGCGTTCGCGCGGGATCGCCGCCAGTGGCGAAGGGTTGGAAGCGCGGACCGAGGAACCCGGCCTCCGAAAACCGGCCCTGCAACTCGGTCAGCACGATGTACGGCGGGATGAGCCCGCGGTAACCCGCCTCGTAACCTCTGAACAACGAGACGACGGCACCGACTCCGGGAAACACGTCGCGACCGCCAGCCATCCGCCCGGTTTGCACCATGTAGGCCGCGGTCTCATGAGCGTTCACGCCGTGGGTCATGCTGCGGATGAGCGCGTATTTGTCGGTTTGCTGCGCGAGGAGCGGCAGCAGCTCGCATAGGCGGATTCCGGGTACGTTGGTCGCGACCGGCGTCTTGAACGGCCCGCAGAAATCGTTGCCCGCTTCGGGCTTGGGATCGAACGTGTCGAGGTGGCAGGCGCCGCCCCACAGCCAGATTTGGATGAAGGCCTTGGCCCTGGCCTCCGTTCTGGGGGACGGCGGCGTGGTTGGCTCGGCCAGGAGGCGCACGCTGAGGCGGTCGGCGACGATCAAGCCGGCGGCGCCAAGCAAGCCCCGCCGCAGAGCGCTGCGGCGCGTCATGGTTTGGCCGGGCCGTGGGTCGACGTTGTTCATGGGCGTGGCGGGCGGCGACTCAATGCCGGTAGAGGAACTCGGCGCTGTTGATGAGGGCCCAGGCGATATCCATGACGGCCTCGCGCCCGCGGGTGTTGCCGGCTTGGGTGTATTCTCGGATGGCTTCGCGCTCCTCGGTTGTGGGGTGGCGGGACAGGATCGCCAGGTAAAGGGCGTCGATGCCCTGGCCCGGGCCGCCCGGCGACCGCAAAATGGCCCGGAGCTTCGGACCCTGTTCGAGCTTCTGCTGGATCTGGCTCGAATTCAGCATTTGCAGCCGCTGCATCGCGGTGGAACGGTTGGTGCGCTCCGAATCCAGACCGGTGTCGCGGGGCGGGCGTCCAAACGTCTCGAGAAAGGCACTGGAGATGCTGCCGTCGGGCAGCGCGATCGCGCGCTGGCCGGCGGGCATATAGGTGTAGGGTTCGGGGATGGCGCTGGTATAGTTTTCCGTGCCGCCGGTGATCTGGTTAACGGCGTCGATCAACACCTCGGCGTCGAGGCGGCGCAGCGGATAGAAGGCGAAGTTGGCGGCGCCTTCCGGTTTGTCGGTGCGCGGGAGGCAGGAAAGTTGGTAGGTCTCCGAGTTCAGGATCAGCCGGTAAAGATGCTTCAGATCATAATGGGCCGCGATCAGTTCTCCTTCCAGCAAAGCTAGGAGTTCGGGATTGACCGGAGGATTGTCCGGCCGGATGTCATCCGGCTCTTGGATGATGCCGCGGCCGAGCAGCCAGCACCAGATGCGGTTCGCCACGCTGCGGGTGAACCAGGGATTTTTCGGATTGATCAGCCAGTCAGCAAAAACCTCGCGGGGATCGCGGTCCGGCGTGAGATGGGCAGCGGTTCCGTCGGGAAACACCGCCGTGGCCGCGGCGCCACCGCCCGTGGGCGCCTTCCCGGGATCGAAGAACACGATTTCCTCCTTCCATTCCGCGGTGGCTTTGTAGCCGACCTGCGAGAAAAACGCCGCCAGGCCGGCCAGCTGGGCCGCCGGCCATTTTTCGGCGCGAGTGCCCATGAAGGTCAGTGCCACCGCCTGCGCGATGCCGGCCGGGTCCTTGCGCTGGATCGCGCGGCAGAAGTTGACCGGCGGCACGCGGAAATTGCTGCCGTTGGACGTGAGCAGCGTCCGGGCGATCTGGTCATAGGGCAGATTCTCCTTGATCGAGGTCCGGACCCAGTGGTGGTAGGCTTGGGCCGCGTTGGGCCACAGATTAACGGGGAACTCGGCTTTGATCCGCAGGAGATCGCTCCACTTCATCGCCCAATAGTCGGCGAATTCGTCCCGTTCGAGCAGACGATCGATCAGGATCCGCCGTTTTTCCGGCGTGCGGTCCTGCAGGAACTGCTGCGCCTCGGCGGCCGAGGGCAACGTGCCGATCACGTCGAGATAGACCCGGCGGACAAAGACGGCATCGGAGCAGAGGTGGGCGGGTTCGACGCCGAGTTTTTCCAGTCGTGCGAACACCAGCTCGTCGATCGGTCCCGCTGGATGCGATGCCGACGACCATTCGAAGAGGCTGCGCGCCTTGGCGTCGATGTCGCTGGCTGCGCCCGCGGCGACGGAACCGCAAAGTACCAGGAAGAACGCCAGCAGGCATCCGGCACGGGTGCAGCAGGACATACCGCCAGCATGACCGCCTCCTGACCCCTGACGAGCCGGAAGGGGTCGCATGGAGCGATGGCGGAGAGCGGCGGCGCCCATCTGGTTACAGACGACGGCAACCGCCGGGCGTTACGGCAAAGTGGATGTATGCGCCGGCGTCTGCGGCCGGTTTGCCGCCTGCGGCGGGCTACCGACTGGCAGGATCCACCCATTTGTGGGATCGAGTTTACTCGCGATTGCACAGGCGGGATCGCCTGCAAGCAGGCTCCTCCATCAACTCATCGAGCCGTCAATGGGTTCTCGTGGTTTTCTTGGGTCTCGATGCAATCATTTCGACTCACGCCCGTTCGTGCCAGAGTTGCGCGAGGTGGAGCAGGGTTTCGACGGATTTGGCCATGTCCTGCAGGCTGACCCATTCGCGCTGGCTGTGCACCTGATGCATGCCGCAGAAAAGGTTGGGGCAGGGGAGGCCGCGCGCCGTTAGGTTGGAACCGTCGGTGCCGCCGCGGATGGCCGTCGAAAGGGGTGTGAGCCCGGCGCGGCGCACGGCTTCTCGCGCCAACTCCACCGGGCGCATGTCCTTTTCCAGCCAATAACGCATGTTCCGGTACTGCTCAGTGAATTCGAGGGTGAAGGTGGCGCGGGGCTCGGTCGCGCGCAGTGCGGCCACCGCCTGCTCGACGATCGCGCGCTTGGCCGCCAGACCCTCGAGCTCGAAATCGCGCAGGATCAGGCGCACCGTGCAGCGGTCGGCATTGCCGGCGATCTCGGTGGGGTGGACGAATCCCTCGCGGTCGGCGGTACATTCGGGTGAGAGGTCGGGCGGCAACGAGGCCAGAAAGCGCCCGGCCAGCCGCAGCGCATTCACCAGGACGCCCTTAGCCAGACCCGGATGGATGGATACGCCGCGGATCTCTAGCCGCGCCCCGTCGGCGGAGAAGGTTTCGTAGTCAATCTCGGCGAGTTCCTCGCCGTCCAGCGTGTAGGCGACGTCGGCGGCCAGCTCGCCCAAATCGAGCTTGGTCATCCCGCGGGCGATCTCCTCGTCCGGGTTGAAACAGAGGCGCAGGACGCCGTGCGGGATCTCGGGGTGATGCAGCAGGTGGCGGACGGCGCTCATGACGACGGCCACGCCTGCCTTGTCGTCGGCGCCGAGCAGCGTCGTGCCGCTCGCCGTGATGATGTCATGGCCGATCTTGTCGCGCAGGTGCGGCGTGGTTTCGATGTCCAGCCGCTGCGCCGGGTCATCCGGCAGCACGATGGGCCGGCCGTCGTAATGGCGGTGCACGATGGGCGTGGCGCCGCCCGGCAGGTCCGTGGCGGTGTCGACGTGGGCGAGCCACGCGACCCGGGGCACGCCGGCCTTGGGGGAGGTCGCCGGGAGGGTGGCCAGCACGTAGCCATCGGCCGTGAGCCGGACGTCGGCGATACCGAGGTCCTGCAGTTCCTTCTCCAGCAGACGCAACAAATCCCATTGCCCTGCGGTGCTGGGGCAGGTGGGCGAGTGGGCGTCGCTCCGGGTATCGAGGCGGACGTAGCGACAGAAGCGTTCGAGTAGGTCTGCGGTGTCGATGGAGTGTGGCATGGCGGTAACTGAGCAAGGTCTCCCGCCTGGCGCAACGATCCAGTGGACTCCGCCTGTTGCGAGACGCAATGACCAGCCTTTGGCGCCATACCAGTGTTCCATGACGATCGGGTTTTTGAGGGACGGTCTCTGTGCCGTCCGCGGCTCGCAGAAACCGGACCGGACGGAGCCGGACCCTCCACGCGATAGTCTACATTATCGCGGCGACTGGCATTACCGCAGACGCATTCAATAGGCCCGCGGGCTGCGGGGCTTTTTCGCCGATGGGCCTTTCCATCGGCAAAAATCGGGATAACCTTATCCTCGCATGAACGTTCTGCTGCTCTATCCGGAGTTCCCGGACACCTTTTGG
>Ga0182017_10001578_pt1 | contig 17559 bp, 10 predicted proteins | sample 712E3DmetaG_FD_120492 | JGI IMG/M metagenome (GOLD analysis project Ga0182017, IMG submission 120492) | Permafrost microbial communities from Stordalen Mire, Sweden - 712E3D metaG | ecosystem: Environmental > Terrestrial > Soil > Wetlands > Permafrost | place: Sweden: Stordalen | collected... | reverse complement strand
TGCTCATCGCGAATTTATGATTGTTTTCCACGATTAAACATTTCGGCTGAAGCCGCTTGATGATATTTTTAATTGAATCGTACGGCACTTTATTATATCCCGGCCCCCACCCCCATCCGTCGAACCAGAGGCAGGTAATCTCGCCGTAATTCGTCAGCAGTTCGCTGAGCTGTCCTTTAATGAAGTCAAGCGAGTAACCGTTAGTCAGGTCACGTATTGAATAGTAAAGGCCGACCTTAAGCCCCCTGAGACGGGTGGAATCGGTGAATTCCTTAATGACGTCCCTGGTGACTTTTGCGTTTGAAACGCAGTAGTCCGTATAACGGCTGGGCCATAAGCAGAACCCGTCGTGATGTTTTGAAGTAAGGACTATATACGTGCATCCCGCGGATTTGGCTGCATCGGCCCATTGGCCGCAATTGAGAGCCGATGGACGGAATTTTTTCACTCTGTCGCCGCTATTGGCCAGTCCCCATTCCCCCTGAACGCTGTAATAATCATATCGGTCGAAGGTCGACATGTTGAAATGAAGGAACATGCCGAATTTCATGGCTACATAGGCCTTCTGCAAACTATCGAGAAGCGACGCGGCTTTCCGCAAACTGTCCGGAAGGGAAGTCGCTTTCTGCAAACTGTCGACAAACGGGTTGATTGTGGAGGTATTCTTATGGACCGAATAGGGAGTTGGGCCCGCGGCGGTTTCAATATGACAGTTTACCAGGGAAAAAAGCGGAACTCCCGCAAAACAAACGAAAAAGATTAAAATTTTTTTCATTAAGTCTCAATTCCCGTTCATTGTTGTCAAAGGGGACATAGTGCGCTAAGCCTCCATTAAAACATAACGCCGAATTTTAATACATAATACCAGCAACCGGAGCCCCGCAACGATTCTTCCCAATCCTGGCGATTCCAATCCCAGGCGAAGGTCCGCATATGGTCATCGGCAACCTGGACCGTTACGTGATAGTGTTGTGCGAATTTTTTAGTAAGGTATACGCTCCATTTAATATTGTCGTTTTTGTATTGCGTTGAATCTATGGTTTTTTTCTCCGGCCGGAAAGGGATCGGCACTCCGTCGTTAACGATGCCCTCCATGCTGTTGGGATAACGGTTTCCCCACCATTCGGCTTCCAGGGAAAGAACATCAAGGATTTTAAAAGACGGCGCGTTGAAACCGATCATAACGGGAATCCGTTCGAGGATGCTGTTATACCAAATGGGCGATTCGATGGCCGCGGGATAATTTTTTACTCCGATAAGACAAGCCTCGCCGTAAACCTTCAGATCCTGATCGCCGAAAATATCGGATCGGATTAATTTCTTGGGATCGAATGAAAACCTTCCCATGACCTTTGTCCCTTTAAAGGTATAATACATGGTATCTTTTCCGTTCAAGTAAGCAGTCGAGACGTCATGGGGCGTTGTGGCCGAATCGTCGGCCGACAAAAGGCTGCAAAAACTCACTCCCGCGCCGATTTCGAAAATGCGCGCCAGATTATACCGCGCGATCAGCGACAGGTTCATGTCTAAAATGGCTATCCATTCGGTATTGACGGTTGCAAGCATGTCAAGAGTCAACTTGTGGGCGCCCCAGGAATAAGCGCCCTTCGCGTAAACGCCGGCAAGACGGGCGAAGGGGTAGTCGAATTCGGTTGTTAACGTTTGAGGATAGGTGGTGCTTCTGAATAAGTACTCGCCGAGATTTCTGACGTCATCATTGTATTTATAAGGGAAGTAGCCGCCGCCGATCTTTAATTTCCTGTTTGCTTCATCGAAAAAGACGTGGTTGAGTTCCGCCTGGGTCAAATACAAATAATAATAAAATCTTCGCGTGGCGCCGTAATTGACCAACCTCGGAAATTCGTTGAATGTTTTTATCTCCACACTGCTTAACAAATCGGTTTTATCGCTGAGATGCACGTCCAGGCCGAACCCGGTGATTATTTTTTCGGTCCAGACATGATGAATGGCGCCGTCGGTAGAGGAGGTGACGTTCTTGTCGAAACCATTGACAATCTGGCCGCATTCCATTGAAGCGAGGCCGCCGGGCTTGAGAATGACCGATGAAGAGTCTCCGAAACAAACGGTCCCATAAAACAGAAGGACTGCCGTGGCTACGACGATTCGCGGTAAGTTCATGCTATGAATTCCCCGATATTTATTTTTTGTATACTACTATGTCGTCGGCGAAATACGACTTCGGCCCTTCCGCTCCATCGCCGTTGAGCCCGACGCCCCGAAACACCAGCAGCCGGTCGATCCCATACATTTCCTGCGTGGGACGCGGTACGCTCTTTACTTTAGCGTCGTCAAGGTAATAAGAGATCGTAGCCGCCGTAAAATTCACTTCCACCGCGCATTTGTACCATCGGTTAATCTGGATACGGGAGAGCATCTTGTCGTTTTGGCCGGTATAGGTGTCGAAATACGTGCATTTAACCGAATCGGTCTGGTCGAACCCCATGCCGAATGATTTTCCAAGGCCCCCGGACGAACCCGCGTTTTGCCCGAGTTCGACGGTAAAATTCGTTTGTCCCAGGGCATTTGCCCTGATGTAAAATTCAGCGACCACGGCCCCGGTTTCAATCCGGTCATCTATATAATACAAAAGAGCGGTACTGTTGGAATCGGTAGTAATCGAGTGCGCGCCGGTATGCGCCGCGTCGGAGGTGATTCGCATTTGCGGATAGAAATCGCCGACGGTAATCATGTAGTTGGGCCGCCAATTCGCCGTATCGCCCTGTGATTCAAATCCTTCGCTGAATAGTGTGGTCCACGTTAAATCCACGGGATTTGACTTTACAGGCGCCGTGGGATTGTTGCTATTGTTGCAACCTGCCAGCATACCCATTGCGACCATTGCCGATAAAAGCGTGATTATCGCTTGCCGTGTCATGAGATACTCCTTTTACTGAAAGTAAATATAGATTTTGCTTTAATAATCTTGCCGTCTCCTCCGATTGTGTTTAATCCACCATGAATCGCCGGGTCGCCGCGCCATTCTTCGCGCGGATCACCGCACAATACATTCCCGCGCCTGTTTTCGGGCCAAGGGCGAATTCGGTCGCGCCCTTTCCCGAAAAAACATATATCGACCTGCCGAGCATTGTCGTTATCGTTACCTGGTAATCGCCGTCATGGGAAACCAATAACCGTCCCGCGCGGTAATGGACAACGCCACGAGCGTCATAGGGTCCGTTCGTCGCGTTTATTGATGGATTGCGTATTGAAACGTCGGATACTTGCATGACCCCGAAGGAATCCATGGGGAAATTCCTGAATCCCAGCGCCAGGGCGGGCGAACCGGTCTTAACGCTGAAATCGCCTTTGGGCGCGTAGCCCGCCCACGTTTTAGTCGTATCGGTAAATAACGGGTTGGCGATGCTCGAGTGGGCGTCCAATCCGGCGGTTTGCCATTGGGCCCACGTGTAAAGAGTAGCGGTCTGGCCCCAGGCCGTGACGGTGGGAGGGCTTCCTGCGTTGTAAACCACATTGGAATCGAATTGCCGGATATTGTTTTTAATGGTGTCTGGTATATTCGCACCGGTGGAAAAACAACAGGTGCCGTACATGTAGGGGCCCACGAAGATATTCCGCGCGCCGTAGTGCGCCGATTTTGTCCAAACGCCGTGGAATTGTACATTCCCTCCTCCAACCACGATATTATTCAAATAGGTGTTGTACCGGTTCCACTGCAACTTTAAACCGCCGCCGATAAGAAGGTTATTATATTGCATATAATTCGACGCCTGATCGTCCAGGTCGATGCCGAAATCCCCCGCCGGGCCTTCGAACCGGTTGTTCCGCACGATCGTCGTGTACATCGCGTCAAGCTTCGTCATGGAGGAGTCATCGGGCCAGCGGCTGTTGCGGTCGCGGCCCCATGCGTTGAAGGGCCCATGATCGCCGGTTTCCAGGACCGATTTGTAAACCCAGTTATACTCGATCACGTGCCCGCCCCAGCAGCCGTCGGTGAAGTTGATACCCGCGCGCGGGCAGTTCGTGATGGTATTGTGGCGCACGGTGTCCAATTCCGTCATGGATAAATCAACTCCGGCGGTTTGTTTTTCAAATCTGCCGAAATGGTTCATCATATTATTTTCGACCCTGATAAACGCGGGATAGTCCGCGGAAAGGGGACCGGGCGTTTTGTCGGCGCACGTCGTGGTGCTTGACCATGAGGAGGGACACCGTACCGCGCTTTGAAGCCCGACCATGAGAACGCACGACGCTCCGGCGTCGATGAACGTATTGTTGTACACGACGTGGCCCCGGTTGTAGCCGCTCATGAAGATCCCGTTGCCTCCGATTTGATCGAACAGACAGGATTCCACCACTATCTTTTCCGCGTCCTGGATAAAGAGGCAGCCGGCCCGGGCGACGCACCAGTCGCCTTGTAAAAGTCCCTCGTAGGGTTTGCTGAATAACGTGCGATACGTATGGGTAAAGGTCAATCCCTTGAAGTCGATATATTGCGCCTTGCTCGCCGCGGTTCCCACGACCCTGATGAGTTCATCCTGCGAAGAAAGTTCAATGACGGCGGAGCTCAGGTCAGCGCCCGCCGGAGGATAAAAATAAAGTTTCCCCGTCGGTTTGCTGTAATACCATTCGCCGGGCGCGTCCAATTCCTCGAAAATATTTTCCACCATACGATAGCTGGGATGAAGGGTGCTGCCGCGATTATTATCCCCAACCCATTGCTGGGTTACCGTATTATTTGAGGCGTTTTTCGCGGTAATAATAAATGAATTCCCACCCCATAAACTTACATGCAGTCCGCGAATATAGCCCGGACCTTCGGTTGGATTATTCCACAGGGCGACGCGGGCCGTTCCTATGCAGCCGGAAGCAAAGCCATCGAGGATTTTCGTGGAATCAAAATTCGGATATCGGGCAAGTATCTGCCGTTTGCCGTTTAAAAAAAGTTGATCGACCTTCAGGTTGGTTGCGATTGTGGTTACCATGATCTGCCCTGATGAAACCGTCCACTTTGTTGTTACCTTGATGCCGCCGCTGATTACGGCCTTTTCGCCCGGGTAGGCGGTATAGAGGATAGGTCCCTGGGCGCTGCCGGAGTTGGCGGGTCCGAATACCACGGGCGCGCTCAAATAATACGTGCCTCCCCGCACATACACGGTCACCGGCGTGGAGCTCCCTTTGAGCTGGTCCGCCTTGTCGCGGGCCGCCGTAAGCGAGGCAAGCGGCGCGGTTTTCGAGCCGTCGTTCTTGTCGTCGCCGGTCGGGGAAACATATAGTTCGGCGCCGGCCGCAACATGCGCCGCGATGCACAACGACACAGCGATAAACGATACATACTTTAAAAGCATAATACTTTCCTTACTGTTATTTGATGGTGATTCCGCGAAGCGCTTTCAAACGTATGAAAACATAAAATCCATAAAAAATGCATCCGGGCAAACAACGTAAGAGCATTTTTCATGAAGTATCTTGTACACCATTCTATCGGTTAACGCACCACCATTTTCTTCATCATACACAAACCAACCCCCTCCGCGCGGACCAGATAAACCCCTCCCGTAAGGCCTTTGGCGAGGTCGATTGATCGTTTAAGAGCGCTGAAGCTCCTGATAAGCCTGCCGCCGGCGGTATAAATGAACGCATCCACGGGGCGGTCATGGCCCGTGGGGATTGACAACATCGTGCCATGAATCGCCGGAATGCCGGGCGCCGCCGATTTCGAGTCCGGCCCGGATATATTCGAAGTCTTTTTGCCTATTGTCAACATTGAAACGCTTTGCCGCGGAAGCGAAATGGTTTTTGTGATTGCCGCTCCGGAAAAATTAATTTGAGACGATGGTTCGGCCTCGGCCAGGTTTTGGGCCGCTCGAAGGGAGTCCCATTGCTCGGTCGTGGGGACCGGGGGTTTCCCCTGTTTAAGCCAAACGGAATAGGGGTTGCTGTGGGTTGAATCCACCCGATAGTGGCTTATTGTCAATTGACCGTTCTGAAACGGGAGGTTTTTTATCGTCAGGTTCGCCGTGTTTTCGCCGCCGGTTCCGGTGAAGTCGACGTAATAATTGTAAAGAAGCACGGCCAGTTGCGCGCTGTCCTTGCTCAGGGTCGCGAATCCGTCGATCCCGTCGGTCTCGCCCGATCCGCCGGTGAGCGAAAGGCGGGTCGGCCCCATCATATGCAGCATCTTAAACGCGTTAAAGGTCGCCTTTCGGATCCCCTGGTAGGTGATAAGGCCGAAGACTCCCCCGAACGGGATACTGTTATGCTGCTCAATGTAGGAGCCGAGCGTGGCCCCCGATTCATCGAACACGTCCGATATCGCCCAGTAGGAAAGCACGTCGGGCAGCGCGTATTGTCCGCTCGTGTAATCGTCAAGAATGAGCTTGACGGTTTTTGTGACGAACGGCGCATTAACATGCGAATCCATGCTGATGACGTTGGGTTGCGTATAGCCGCCCTGGCCCTGATAGGATGAACTGTATTCGGTGTTAAGGGAAAAAAGCTTCTTGCCGCTGCTTTTTATGACTCCGGCCCGCGTTCGGTTATCATTTCGGACATTGAGCGGGTCGGAGGTGTTTCCGGGCCCACCTCCATACGTATGGTTCGACAAAAAATCGACTTTCGTGTGACTGGCGGCGCAATAATCCATGAATGTCTGCAAAGGGCCCGGCCCGGTGGTTACGGGTCCTCCTATTAAAATCAAGGAATCGGCTTTTTTCGCTCCTTCCACCGCTTTACTATAAAGAGTGTCGTAATCATTGACCGTGCCGCTCCAGAATCCGGAATAATCGTATTCATTCCACACTTCCCAGTACCATGATTCAACATCCTTGGCCCCATAACGGCCAATACAATGGGTCACCATCGAATCGATCAGGTCACGCCAGATATTCCAGTTTTTCGGTTTACCGGTTGTACCTTTTGATTGCAAGTCCTTCGGCATAAAACTGAGTTCCACGACAGGCTGCATTTTGCAGCTTTTAATAAAATCGTAAATCGAATCGAACTTCGCCCAGGTATACGTGGGACTGTTGGTTCCGTCCCAGTGAAATATACCCACGTCATCGGTGCCGTTCCAACGCATGAGTATTCCATGACCGCGCACGCGTTTGAATCCGGCTTCATCGGCTCCTATTTTCATGGCGGACTGCCACTGGGGCTTCAAACAAAACGACATGGTACCCGTGCCCACGCATTCGTTCCAGAATTGCGGGACGGCGCCCTGTTTGACGCCGGCGTCGACGGTAATCGTAGAGGTCGCCGCAGATACCGGCAAGCCGAAAAATCCCACTCCGGTGAACAAGAGGGCCGGGAGGAATTTTCTAAGGTGAAAAATCGCCATATCGTCTCCTTTGCACAATAATTTTCAAGCGGTCACAATTCACGGGACTATACTAAAATATACCAAAATAAATCAAACCGAAGAAAAAAAGAATCCGATTCAACTTTTATTCTCCCAAATTCAACGGTTGACCCGGTATCGAGCGCTTTGACAGCATTGCGCCGAACAATGTATATTCTTGGCTTCAAAAACGACTTTGGAGGTGACCGATGAAGCGTCTATTACTTTTACTCTCTATTATTTTTCCGTTAGCCCTTGCCGCGACCGGTTCCATGCCCGATGAGGCCATCGACGGAACGACCGGCGCTCCGCTTGGAGGAATCGGGACCGGGGCCGTAAAATTCTGCGCTAGCAACGGAACATTCGCCGCGTCATGGAGAGCGCCCTGTGCGCTCGATAACTTCGCGGCTCTGCAAAACACCCAGTTTCAATTCTTCAGCCAAAGGGGTCAGGACGCGGCGATTACCAAGGATAAACTCACTTCAGTTATTACCAATGGACGCTCCGACGACGACGCCGTCTATCCTTTGCAAAAAGCAAATTTCGGGACCATCAACGGCCTCACGGTAACGCTTACCGCCTGTACTCCCTTCGACTTAAAAAACGTGGAGGTCATGTGTTATCCCTATGCGTTTTTTCAATTTCAGATAACGAATACGGCGGCAACTTCGGTTGATGCGGCGATAGCCCTGCAGTCCGGTTTTTCGTCGGGCGCGACCTATGTTCCCGGCAAGGGCGTAAAAAATGACGATGATAATTTAAAACGGGCGGTCTATGCGGGTTGCGATGATCCGGCGGCCATTGTTTCCGCGGGCAATGACGCGGGATTCATGACAACCGGTCAATGTAATAATACCGTTTCGGGCGCGACGAACAAGGTTGCCGTGAAAGTAACCCTGGCAGCCGGGCAAAGCAAACGCATCAAATTCGTCTATGCCTGGCATAATGCCGTTACCGGCGACGAAGGCATGCATGACGGCATGTTCTATTATTTGAATAAGTTTACAAATGCCGGCGATGTCGCCGATACCGGCCTGGCGCACTTCGATCAATTCCAAGACAATGCTTCGACAATCGTGACCCGTATGCGCGCCTCGAACTTTCCCGGTTGGATCAAGAATCAGGCTCTGGTAACCCTGGCTGCCTTGACCAATAACAGTATGTACCGGAAGGACGGCCGCTACGCTCACACCGAGGGAATGTGGGCGACGAATGGGACCATGGACCAGATGTTCCATGCCCGGCAAATTTATGCCATGCTCGTTCCTTCGCTCAATTGGCGGGAATTGCAGTACTGGGCGCGAACGCAAAAGACAAATCCCGCGGGACAGATCCATCACGATATCGACAGTTGTACGGACATAGAAAATAACGCCATGTCGCGCAATATGGCGTATATGTGCCCCTGGGACGCGCAGCAGCATCACGACTACCGCGAAATCGACAAGTGGGTCGATTTGAATTGCGCCTTTATCATCTCCGTCTATGAAGCCTTCATCGCGACGGCGGATACCGCCCAACTCAGCTATTTTTGGCCCTATGCAAAAAAGGCGGGGCAGCGCATGATCGACCAATTGGCGCTCTATAACGCCGCGGCGGACGGTTTTTCCTATTTGTATAAGGGAACCCAAAATTCATATGACGCCGACGGATCCACGGATATCAATTTTTATAACAGCGGCCTTGCGGCGGTTACGTATAAGGTTCTTTCGATTCTCGCGGCGGTTAAGGGGGACGCGGATAAGCTGAACTACGATAAATATCATGATTCGACGAGAAATGAGTTCGCTAAAAAATATCTTACGAATTCGGGCTTCCCTTCGAATATCAGAATTGAAGCGTTAATGACGGGGCAATGGCTCGCCTATTACCTGAAATTCGGAGAGATGTTTGACAGCGCGGGTATTAATTTGGCGATCAACAAACTCACTACGTATTATTCTCCCTTAACAAAAGGTATCGGCGACGCCGCGGGAACATATACGGAATGGGCCGAATACAAGACCGCTCATTTCGGCGGGCTTTGTTTGCAAACAGGGAACCTTGATCCGTGGTATTCCCTGCAATACGATTGGTATCAACGCATTTTCAGCAACAGGAACCTCGTTTATAATATACCGTTGAGCATTCCGCCGAAATCGACCAACCCAACCTACCTGGCAACGAGTTTCGCGGGATATGATGAATACATAAGCGCTCCCGTTATTTGGCGCAATTACTATTCGATGGCAGGGTATCACCGCAACGGTTATTCAAAAGAGGTGTGGTTCGAACCCATCATTCCCGTGGCGGAAATGAACCATGCGATGACAAACGCGGTCGTATTTTCCCCTGAAGGTTGGGCCACCGTAAACTACACCGAAAGCGGTACGAACTTTTCAAACCAGTCGATCTTTTTTGTTCCCGACAACCCCCTTGACGTGTCGGCCATTTATGTAAGGGATAAAGGACTCGCCAAGAATTATGTCAGAATAAACGGGATTCTCGTGGATGACGCGAAGATCGTCAAAGTCGGTACGGGCTATGCCAAAGAGCTGCGAATCGATTGGCAGGGAACGATTCCTTCCACCGGCATTCGTCTATCGGTGGGGGATGACCCGAACTTCGGCCCTATCCGCTATTGCGGGAATAGTTCGTTTAAGCAAGCTCCGGTTTTTTACACGGGTTTGAAATCGTTTTCGGTCGCCACGCCCGCTTCTTTTCAGCATCGTGTCAATGTGGTCGGGCTTGATGGAAGAACCGTAAAAACATTCCGGGGATTCGGGGCCGCCCAATATCGGTTTGGGGTTTCTTCCCGGTGCGCGGAATACATAGTGAAACCGGGGGTTTATATCGTTGAGGTTGTATCGGGAAATACCCTGTTCAAGAAACGCTTTGTACTTGCTCGATAACAAGGACATTACAGAATTGGAGAGTATGCGTGGATAAAAAAATCATTTTCATCGCTGCGCTTTTAACGTATGCCGGTCATTTTTCCGCACACGCCGCCGACAGCCTGGCGGTAAAAACGGAAAGCGTTCCGTTGGCGGAGCAAGCGCGAATTGTCACGAAAGATACTTCGGGCGTATCCGCTCCCCGCGAGAGAGTCTTTGACGAACCGGCCGAAAAAACCAAACTCGTTGGAATGGGATCGATCGAGGGGGGGCAGGTGGTAAAAGGAGAGTCGCAGGGCTCCGATATGACGATGGAAAAAGTATGGTATCAGCGCGTCTACATGCATTTGGGCTTTACTACGATTGTCAATGAACGGACCAGAATATCCGTTGTGGGCGAGGCAATGGTGCATTACGCCTGGACGCAGTCGAAAGATCTACTCGATAACCTCCGGCCGCAATATCTTTTTTATCCTCATGACGTGGAAGGAACCTATTCGCTTGGGGATATGGAAAGGCCGTTTCTCACTCTTGGCTTTGGGGTCTTTCCTTTTAAATACAACCCCGACGTCCGTAACCTCGGCGAATATCTGTATCGGACCGGCACGTATCCTCCAACCATGTCGAACACGTTTGATTTCCCCCTTGCGCGCCTCACGGGATTCCGGCTCATGTCCACGCCTATCGAATCGTTGCATCTGTGCGCCATGCTTACCACCGAATCCCAGGTGCTGCCGTTGCAGGATTGGGGAGTTTCCGCGCTCGGCGATTATACTCTTGCGCGGTCAATCACCATCGGCGGCGGAGTATTCTTCAGTCATTTGTTATCCGTAAACGAGCATTATACGACTCCTCAAACCAACATCAACCTTGCGCCCATGGACAGCGTGAACAAGGATAGTATTTACTACACCTTCCGCGGACTCAAACTCATGGGGCGCATTGCCTTTGATCCGAAGGCGTTTATCCCTGCTCGTATTTTCGGCGACAACGATCTGAGACTCTATTCCGAAGTCGCCGCGATAGGGCTCAAAGATTATCCGTCCTATTACAAAGAATTGTGGCGAAGAGTCCCGGTCATGGTTGGCTTTAATGTGCCGACATTTTGGGCAGTGAGAGAGCTATTGAATCTTGTCAATAATAATTGGGGACCGGCCTTTTTCAATTTTTCCGATGTTTTCTCCGTGGAATTAGAATGGTATAAATGGAATTATCCGAATTCCTATACCAAGCATATTTGGCAGGACCAGACGCCTCAACCCGAACCGGTTGAGGGGAGCAATTACGATCCCAAACAAAACGAACTGAAATGGTCCGTTTATGCCAAAAAGCAACTTGGGAAAACCTTTTCCATAATCGGTCAAGCCGCCTTCGATCACATGCGCCTGGAATCCAACGTTTTTCAGGAAGGCGGGACGTACTACGGCGACGCGATGCACAAGCACGGCGATTGGGCCTGGATACTTAAAACCCAGTTTGATTTCTAAGAACTTTTTTAAGCGCGGTTTTGGGAGTCTCCATGGCAATTCCATGGAGACCCCGGCAGGTGCGACGGAAAAAGGCCGAGACGGCAACAGCCGTTTACCGCGCCATGAAAATGGTTTTCGAAAAAGACTTTCCCGCTATGTTGACTGAAATGATATAGACGCCCATACAGACCTTTGTTCCTAAGGCGTTTCTGCCGTCCCAGGATAATGCATACTTCCCGGCGGCTTGACTGCCCAGAATGAGCGCGCGCACGGCATTCCCCCTGCAATCGAAAATCGCCACGTTAACGGAGCCATGATTTTTCAAGGAATATTCTATTGTTGTAAAAAGAACCCCGGAAACAATCCTTGAAAATTGGACATCAGGCGTTGTGTTCACGCGTTCATGTATTCCAACGGAAGCGGCGGCGGTCGCGGCGCAGCGGAAACCGACTTCCACGCTCATTGAATTCGCGTTCCATTTGAAATGGTAGGGAGTTCTTCCATGATAGTTGCAGTCATTTTTAAACGAGCCGCCCTTCGCCATTTTCATATTGGCGCTCGCGTCCCAGGTAGTGCATGCCGGAGCGTTGCTTGCCGGCGCCCCGATCGGATCGATCTCGGGAGTAGTTACATACGGGGCTTCCCAATCGTTGCTCCATTCAAAAAGATTCCCCGTCATGTCATAGAGGCCAAAGGAATTCGGCTTTTTGCTCGCAACCGGCTGGGTCGTTCCTCCGTCATTGCCGCTCCAAACAACGTAATTGGCGGCGTCCGTCGTGGCTTGATTGGCATCGGTAGTATTCGTCCACCACCACATTCCCGTCGAATGGGCTCTTACGCAGTATTCGGCTTCCGCATTAGTCAAAAGCCTGTAGCCGTTTTTTTTAAGAGTACTCGATGTGAATGTTACATTCGCCAGATTACTCGCGGAAGTCGCTGAACGGGTGACGGCCGTGTATGCGTAAACCGTATCGAGGTTATCCCTTTTGCTCCGCGCATTGCAATATAACACGGCGTCAAACCAGGTGACATTTTCAACGGGAAGTCTCAAGTTGCCGGCTATTTTATGGCCGGAGGGGTTATTCTTCATAATCGTTGTATAGTCGTCCTGGGTTACCATGGTCGTGTCGACATAAAAATCATAGGTAAACGTTACCTTGTGCTTTCCCGTGATACAAGCCCAATTCTGTACTCCTTTGTCAAACCCCATCTGGAATGAATCATTCGCGGCATGGATTTGGACCATCCCGTCATACGCCGCTGCGTTTACGCTAGAGGCATATGAGGACAATGCCAGCGCAAGCGAAGAAATAAAAGTCGCTTTTTTCACGATCGATCCTTTCGGATGAATGGGTGAGGGGCCTTCCGCGCACTATTGAATGTGAAGGCCAGGATTGTAAACCGTCAACGTACTATCGTGTTCACGAAAATCAGATGCGTTTCGATCTTGTTGATTGTCGCTAAAATTAAGCAATAGCCGTTGGGCAATCGTTCCTTCGGCAGCGCGGCTATTTCGGGAGCGACGCCGCTTTTTTGGAAAATCATTCGGCCTTGCGTGTTGAAAACCTTAAGCGAATAGCTTCCGGCGCCTATAATTTTTACGGCAGTGGTTTGGGCATTGGAATTAATAAGCGAAATCATGGGCGCTGTTTTCAGTAAACCGGCGCCGTTAGTTCGCGGCGCAGCGGATGTTTTAAATCCGGGAATGCCGTACTTTGATCCTAAAATGTTGTGGATTTTACGGAGCGTTATGGTATCGAGCGCTTTATTGTAAATAATGATTTCGCAAATATCGCCGAACCATGAACGGTCTGAAAATGTGCGGTCTCGGGCAACGGTACTTGCGGTTACGGGCCCCGTCGGTATCATGGAAACCATGCCGAGAACAAAGGGGAAATCGGTTTTCCTGCCGTCCGCGACTTTTATTCCGTTTTTAAAAGTCATGCCGTTGACTAGGTTCGTGGATACTTCTCCAAGGTTGGCGTTGTATAGGTAACAGCCGTGTTCAGGGTGAAAATTAGTGGTAGCGTCATCACCCAAAAAGAACCGCGCGGGAGTGGCGTAGTTGGGCAGCCTTTTCAAGCACTCCGTGGAATCTTTCTGCAAAACGGCGATAATGGTCCGCATATCCGTCATTTTCGTCATGGAAAATCCCGTATACTTGCCGCTAAACCGAAGTGTGGGATTGCCATTATAGGCGTTTTTTACTACAACGGGCGCGGTCGCATCCATTCCTGATTTGTTGTCCTTTATCGCGTGATTATTCTTCCCGCTCAGGTCGTATAATTGCGTAACCTGGGTCCCCGAAAGTTTTACGCTGTCCGCGCGAATCCAAAACTCCATTCCGTCGCGGGGAATGGTGTCTTGACCGTTTGCTGAAAACAACAGCGCGCCTAAAATACAAACGTTAAGAAAAGATCCCGCATGAATAAATGTGTTCATAAAGACCTCCTATGTATCGGAATGATGGAAAGATTTCAAAGAGTACATTAACGTTAATGTAAAAATACATGTCTCCGCGGGTAGACGGTAAAATATTTATAAAAGCGGGGGAGTTTTTTAAACGGTTTTATCGTTGCACATCAATGGACGCGCCTTTTCGCGCGGCAGCGCGCACAGAGAGTTTCGCCCCCGTCTTTTTTAAAGCGGCCGCGTTTTTTACGGACGATCTGCCCGTTATCCCATAAGTCAACGCATTGTCCCTCCCCGGAATTGATTGGAAGGACTTCGGCCCGGGCGAGGCCCACCCCCGAATTATAGGCGTGAAAATATTCATGTTGGTCAAGAAAAACGTAGAGTTGATGGTTTTTAAACGCCTGTATCCGGGGATCGATAAATTGGGTCAACGCGTTGGCGCACGTGCCGAACGCCGTGTTGTTGCCTTGCGGCTTGGGAAGCGTATTGATGCTGAACCGTACGATATTGCAGCCTTTGCCTTTCGCCCAGATTGCGTCGGCCTCGGGAGTCCTGGAAGTTTGGCCGCTGAGTTGGTCCATGGCGACTCCGGCCGCCACGAATATTTGATTAGGGGGGTTGGCGCTCGGCGAGGTTTTGATATACTTTCCCTCTACGTGAAGCCAAATATAATCGTTAGCGGCGGCCGCGGCGGATGGTACGGCGAACCACCAAAAAACGACCATGACATGGAGCGTTGCTATTACGGAATAGTTAAACGTTTTATGAAGCATGATACGTACCTCCACTTCATGGTAAATTACTTCCCGTACTTGGGCCGCGGGTATTTACCGGGCGAAAAGCCGGTAGACTTGTCCGTCCTCACCGGCTTTTCGCGTACTCCCGCCGTTGTTCCATCAGGGAGCCGAATAGACTTTTACCTTCAGCTTGGCGGTTGTCGAATTGTCGCCATATCCGGAATCAAAAAACAGGATGGTTATCGGATTGCCCATCCCCGTATAAAGTGTATAATAGAAACGATCTTTACGCCATGGTCCCCACCAATACATGCGCGGAGTCATGTTGCATTTGCAGATTGTGTCGTCGATGCCTACTCCATAATCCGTATTGCAATCGCCAATATCCTCGGCCCCGGCGCCGGTGGTAGAGTCATAGTCCATGTAATCGGCGTCTCCCATTCCCGCGTTATTACCCCCGGCGTGGCCTTGACCGGAACACTGAAGCAGGTAAACGGCCGATTTCGCCGGCTTAAAGGTCGTGTGTACAATCTGCCGGATAACCGGAACGAAAACCGAGTCAAGCGGCTGCGCGGCGATCTGCGGCGGATACGGCGACAGACGCACCAGGGCAGCCGTGATCGACCCGGCAGCGGCGGCCGTACCCGATTTTACCAGCTTAAGGGTCAAGGGAATTCCCGTACCGGTCACGAGCATGTAATAGACGTGGTTAGGGTTGTAGGGTCCGGCCCATTTTTCACGCCCGGTTTTGTTCTGGCGAAGCTTCTGGGTCCCGATATCTATTCCTACGTCAACGCCGTTGATCGTGTCCTTGGCCGCTCCACCCGCGCCGAAACCGCCGAATTCGGCGTCCATTTGGTCGGTCCCGACGCCGACGGTCCCAAATGCCTTGAGTAAATAAAGTTCTCCGTTGACAAGACTCGTCTTGAAGGTTACGTTCGCGCCGCCGCCCGGAACGCTCACTGAATCAATCGCCGTGCCGGGAATGTTCCCGCCTCCCGCCGTCAATTTAACCTTTATTGCCGCGCCGCTCGCGGTTCCCGCGGCAACGGTCATGGTATTTTGGTTATAGCCGCTTTTCGTGAAAACCAAAACATGCGATTTCGTCGTGGCTTGCTCTTTTGCAAGCAAGGAGCGGTTTGCGTCAAAATCCTCAACAATGGTCTTGCACAAAACGCCGTTGTCGCCCTGAAGGCGCAGGATTTTATAGATAGTGGTTTGGTTGCTGATAGTGACGGCGGCTAGATAAACTCCCTGATGCAAACCCGCAAGCGATACTTGGTGTTTCCCGTATCCCCGTGTGGAGGCGTATCGCATAATAACCCGGCCGCGTACATCCTGGACGGAAATCGATACATTTCCCAAAAGGGCCGACCATGAAAACAGGCCGTTTTTGGGGTTCCAGTTTACCGTGGGTACGTGATTGCTTTCGGGAAGAACCGTGGTCCCGGTTGTGGAAATAACCAGCGAAAAAGCCCCGCTTGAGTTGGTTTTAACGGAGATGCCTTCTGAACTTACATTGACGGAGTCAATAAAAGCGTTTGAGGCGGAATCGGTTACGACGCCATTGATGGTATCCTTGACCTGCGCCGAAAGCGCCGAAAGGAAAAAGGAAAAACCCATGCATGCAAGAGTCAAACGTTGTCGCATCGTAGTGTTAAAGGGAAAAAACATCGAGTATCACTCCTTCCGTGGTGAGTGGAGAGGTATATAATGAAAACTATAATCCGTTTCATAGATATAAAAAGATTTACATTATCGTTAATGTTTTGAAAAAAACAAAAATTCTTACCACCCTGATATTTATCAGAACGGTCTCAATCACCAAATGATGGCCAGATTTTGACGGACCGGGAATTTATTCACCGATCCCCTCAGATAATAGGAACCATTGGGAATTTCCGCTTTGTTTAGAACGAGCGCGTCGGGCGCGGTCCCGGTTTTACGGTAAACGACCCGGCCCAGGGTGTTGCTGATGCTCAGCGAATAGTTCCCGGCGCCTGACAGGGCGAGGTTCATGCTTTGCCGGTCGGTTTTCACGATGGAAACCATGGGAGCGACTTCAGGCTGACCGGAGAAACCGTTTTTCGTCCCAACCGGCTTCTTTCCGTTGATGCCATACTTTCCCATCAAATAATTCGCGATACTCTTGGCTGTTGTTGTGTCGATCACGGTGTTATAGATAAGAATTTCCGCAATATCTCCCGCAAACGACCGGCCCGAATTGGTTCGGTCTCTTCCTATGGTGCTTGCCTGTACGCCGCACGATGCCAGTATGGAAAGCGCTCCGAGGGTGAAAGGCATGTGAGTAAGCGCCGGTTGGGCGATTTTCGGTCCGGCGTTGATGGTTACAAAACCGTTCTGGGCCACGCAAGGAGAGGCTTCGCTCATGTCATTCCTGAAAATGCAGCAGCCGTGGTCCGCATGAAAATTGGTGTTGTTATCCATTCCGCCAATCCAGAATTTCGCCTCATCCGCGCAGCACGAGCCGGGTGTTGCCTTAGGATTACATGAGGTAGAGTCCTTTAAAAGGACCGCGAAAACCGCTCTAATGCCCGTAATCAGGGTAAAGTTGAACCCCGTAAAGCTTCCCGGAAAATGCAGTACCGCGTGGCCGTTATACTTGTTGGCATCCTTAACAATTGAAGGAATAGTAGTAATGTTCGGTACATCGGTGCTATGCATGGGAGAATTGTTGTTCCCGCTCAAATCGACGAGTTTGGCCACTTCCGTCCCCGTCATCTGTA
>Ga0182017_10001575_pt1 | contig 17575 bp, 12 predicted proteins | sample 712E3DmetaG_FD_120492 | JGI IMG/M metagenome (GOLD analysis project Ga0182017, IMG submission 120492) | Permafrost microbial communities from Stordalen Mire, Sweden - 712E3D metaG | ecosystem: Environmental > Terrestrial > Soil > Wetlands > Permafrost | place: Sweden: Stordalen | collected... | reverse complement strand
ACCTGAATAGGTTACCGTACCCGAAGTACAACTAATATTTCCACATGAGTTAAAATTGGGAGGTAAGGTCAGCGTTCCGGTTACAGTAATATCACCGCAGAAAGTCGGGTTGGTGGCATTAATAACTAAATTATAATACGTTCCTCCAAAAATATTTGTAGCAGTAGCTGCATAAGTTACAGTACTGGGTGTTGTAGCATTTATAGTGCCACTCCCGCAAACTGTTGTGCCATTGAAGTTAATATCGAAAGCTGTACTGACTTGCCCGCTGGTGAGAGTGGCAATGCCAACACCGGCAGGACCAACAGTAATATTGTTATTTAAAGTAAGTGTATTAGAACCATTATCAACTGTAAAATTGTAAAATTTTTCGGTAGTTGCACTGGTAATCGATTGGTTGCCTGATCCGTTAAAAACAACTGTCGATGTTCCTTCTGCAAACCCATCGGTTGCTTTATTATCTGTCCAGTTTCCGCCGATATTTATAGTTCCACCAGCAAATGGAAAAAGAACGGCATTATTATTAATAACAAGATTTCCTAATATATTAAAAGGTGAAGCTCCAATGCTTTTATTAGCAACAGCGCCAGTATTATCAATTGTCAAGTTCCAGTATTTGTTTCCAACCGGGGTTTTGATATTTTGCGCTCCTGCACCGCTATATATAACAGTATTATTTGTTGCATCAGCTTGCAAAATGCCAGCATTCATGAGTACTGTCGCCGTATTAGTATATTCCAGTGTAGAACCAACATCATTGATCCAGGTGCCTAAAGCGCCAACTGCATCAAGTGGGCCCTGGACTTTTACTGATGCCTGGTTCGTGAGCGTTATATTATCATAAACAATAAGATTACTTGTAAATACCAATGAGCCACTACCCGATATGGTTTGTGAATTTAATCTGAATCTGGTTTTCCCGGAATTGAAAGATGCTCCATTCTGAACGATACCATTTTGAAAATTCAGATTTCCTGATGTTGCAATTGCAGTTGAAACCCAGGAAGCATTTGGATTAATTGTAACTGTTCCGGTAAAAGTTTTAACTCCCTGATCACTGGAAAGTGTAAGTGTATTATTGTTGTTTACCGTGGTAGCGCCTGTAACGTTAACTGTCATTTGGCCAATGGTGCCATTGCCGGTTGGCATGGTAAGGGCTCCGCCAATGTTTACAGTTCCTGTAGCCGATCCACCGATTGTTCCGCTGGAAAGATCCACATTTCCTAAGTTTGCTGTTCCTCCGGCATTATTAAAAGATAGAGTACCAAAGATATTTGAATTGCCTGTTACAGCTAAGGTATTGGCGGCTCCTTCTAAAGTTGAACCTGTATTTATTGTCAATATATTGTTGACTGTGGCACCTCCCTGTAAAGTTTTTATGTTGTTATTTGTAGTTGTAAGATTATTGTAGGTTATACCCATTACATCCTGAGAAAAGCTCCCATTATAGTTTACTGTTCCATTTCCACATGTGAAATTAGTAATTGCATTTGTAGCGCCGCTTAAATTAAGAATGTGTGCTTTACCACCGCCACTCATGTTTATGGTACCTGCACCATTAAGGTTTCCTCCCACTGTAAGCGTTCTGGCTAAAGCAGCATCAAAAGAAAGAGTGCCCGTAACAGATAAATTGTTGCATACAGCTGCAGTATTTACCGGCACAATATTCCCAACTATTACATCATCAATTGCAGTTGGCACTCTCTGAACCTTATATAATCCCGTGTATGGTGCACCTACAGCATTTAAAACAAGTGTTAAACTTGTATTACTTGTCCTACCTCCTGGTGCAATTGTACCTATTGCAGCACCTCCTCCACTTTTGTAAATTATGTCTCCATCATTAAGTTCAGTTAAAAATGCAGACCCAACCCCAGTAACATTCTTTGATAATGCAACAATGGTAATTGTTCCTGTCAATGCATTTGATTTCCAAGTAGTGGGAACTGACCAATTTGTATTTAGAATAGAATTAATTGTTACCTGACCGAAGGTCCAATTAGAGAAAGTCAGGACAATAAGCATCACACACAGGCATTTCCTTACCAAATGCTGTTTTAAAATTTTCATCCAGTGACACTTAATCATTATCCTGTACCTGCTGTTATAAAAGTATACCCAAATATTAATTCTCCTTTCGTTACACAAAATGCCCGGATTAACCGGTAAATATCAGGAACTATAGCAAAAAAATATCTTTAACATCTTCATTATAAACTATATATTTAAGACAATAATTCCATATTCGTGAATATAAAATCACAAATTATTTGACTACCTTTACTTTAGAATGGTAAAAATAGCAAAATCCCATTAAATTTATACGCTTAAAATCCTGAAATGTTCCTCCCTCAACCCCTTAGAAATTCAATTTTGACACAAATTTTACAGCTTATTGACTGAAAAATCTCATCTACGAAATTGATGAATTTTATGGATTGGAACAAGTTAATGTGTATTTAATTCATCTATTTTACTAAAAAGTATTGTAGTATTTCATAAAGAACTTCAATCCCCTTAACTTCAACCGGTTTTTGTAAACGGGTAAAGAAAAAAAAATAAATGAATATTTTCTGAATTACCTGGGGACCACTGATAATAATTTTTAATTCATAATATCTAATATTTTGTGTCACTTTTTGTCGTTACAAAAAGTAACCAAAAAGAACCTGACTGTGTGAACGCATTCCGCCTCCTGCGTCGGCTTCGTTTGAACGGCACACAGTCGAAAAGGAATTTTATTTAACGCTTCGCGAGGCCAGAATATAAATTTTCTGTTAGAAAGGGAGAATTCCTATTTTAACTATTTTGACAAAAATTTATGCCTTTACGCTTGGGGGAAGCCCATTTTTAAGAGTAATTGCCTAGAATATGGCACAAATTATTAACGTTCTTATTATATTTAAATTTACTTTTTTTTCTGCCACAAAAAAAAGTAACAAAAAAAGTCACCACGGAGGAAAAATTCAGCCTGGACTTTTGAGCCTTGAATATCCCTGCAAATCGTACCCGGCTGAATTTCACACCCTCCGTGGACAAGCCCTCACACAGGGCTAGCGTTTATTAAGGTTAATTTTCCAAAACCGGCCTTAAAGGGCTGGTGTGCGAGAGCAGGAAAATTTGGCGAGGGTGTGATAGCTTGTGGGTTGAAGCTTCATCCCGCCTCAGGCGGGATTTGCTACCTTTTTATCAAGAAAAAGGTAGAAGTAAAATAATTGAAATACTAGCGTAGTATACTTAAAAATTTTGTTCCCGGCAGGCTGTCTTCGGTAACGAGCCTGCGTTAATAAAAAACAAAACAACAGATCTCTTAAAAAAAGATGCTGTTGGGGGGAAAAAAGAATTTTTATTTTGATACCTCGATAGCTCTGCTGCGAGGTAGTTCATTGTTTTCAGTATGTGGGCAGATTGTTTAGTAATTTTTGATTTCTCAGGAAAGGACAATGAACCTGAAAAAAATTGATTACAGTTTTGAAATTTCTTCTTCAAAATCCGAATAATCTAAACCTAAATTTTTTAAATTTGTTTTAATGTGAAATGCCGGTATTTCTTTATCGCATCCGATTATTGTTACAGGTCTGGGAAGACTATCATCGGGACGATCCCAATATTCATGATCTCCGGATGTACGAATACATACTAATCCTTTTTCTTTTAAGAATTTCTTAAACTTTTTAGTGGGAACAGGTTTAAAGCTCATTATAATTATACAGGTATAGCTATTCTTTCTGTAAATGAACTTTCGTGTCTTTGTACACGGTTTTTAAATTTAGGTGGTTCATATTTGGGTTGTGGCATTTTTTTCAATGTCCACCCAAGTTGCAAAAGTAATTTTTCTAATGTACCCTTCCTGGATGTTTCATCAAAGAAAATCTTAATTTCTTCATCAAATCTTTTTCTTGCTTTTGCCTCAGTTTCACCATAAGCTGATAATTCCAAAGCCTGACAATAAACAATATGATAATCGCCTTCTTTGAACGTTACAACCTTTATTCCAACAGTTATTGTATCCACAGATTTTTTTATAAATTCTTTTTTACTGAACATAATTATTAACATTAATAGTTATGAATAGTTCACTTTAGGCCAAAATAAACCCTAAAGTTGTGTAATTAAATGCTTCAAAAATAATGCAAATTTTAACATCAAAAAGATACTAAATAAAATTTAGTTTTAGGAATTTAATATAAGTAAAATTAATGCTTTTTTCGATATGAAAAAATCAAGGTTAAAATGAAGTAATTTTGCTTTAATTATTGATATGATAGATAGAACATTGATTTATATTTATAAAAACAACTTAAATACTCATAGAGTTTATTTCATTCAGGGCCTGACCAAGAATCATGACTTCGTTGTTCCGCGCCATACAAATTTCAACCCTGATTGAGTGAGTGCTTGGCGCGAAGTCCTGCATATTGTTTAACCCCGGGCGTTGCCCGGGGCTACAAATATGCCGCCCTTACAGGGCTTGGTCCCTTCCTTGTTTTGTTACTACGTAATCTTTAAAAATCATTTAGATTGATGATGATAAAAATATCTTCCTGATTTAACTGAAAATAAAAGTCTGATTTTTGCATTGTGCAGTTATAGCACCTTCTTAAGGCATAGCCGTCAGGCTAAAGTTGGTAATTATATGATTTCAATTTTCTTGTGCATATTATAATTTGTAATTTTAATTCTATCCTATTTACTTTTCTTTGTTTACGACACAAAGAAAAGTAACAAAAGAAAAGTCACCATCCCGCCTGAGGCGGGAAAGAAATCAGGTTTTGTTTTTGTTTGTAAATTGAGAAAAGTGGCACATAAATAATGTCATTGCTTTTTTAATGATTGGAACTTATTCAGCAAAACCTGCTTTCCACACCATCCGTGGACAATCCCCCCACACGGCTAGCGCTACTGAAGTAATTTTAGATTGTTTGCATTATCTCCGGATTTACTTATTTCCGCTTACCTGATATGATGCACGTCCCCAATATCGGCCTGAAAGGCAGGAGAGCGGTGGCAGGAAAATTTTGCGCGCCACGGGGTAGGCTTGTGGGTGGAAGCGTTAAATTTTCTTGATTTTTTGCTACTTTTTTATCAAGAAAAAAGTAGAAGAAAGTAATTGAAAAACTGATATTTAGAGTTGGAAATAGATTATTAATGTGCCAGAAAATAGTCAATTACCCTTCTTAAAGGGTTTGGGAGACTTCACTCAGACAGCAAACAACACAGTCGATAAGGAATTTTCCATTTACGCTTCGCAAGTCTTAGATTATTTTATTTTACGTATAAGATTCACAGTCTTTTTATTTTATTTGTATATAAATAAATTTTAATCTGGTTTCTATAAATAAAAAAGAACGGGATAATTTCCCGTCCTTTTTTGTTAAAGTTTATATTTAAAAAATATCTAAAATACCAGAGTTTTGAAAGATTCCCGCTTTCGCGGGAATGACATTTCTGCTTGCGCTATTCTTAAATGTTATCTTTTAACAAGCCTTTTGGTTGTCGAAGTTCCTTTAGAATCTGTAATTTTCATTAAATAACTTCCGGATTTAAGGTTTGCAATATCCAACTGAAAACTGTTTAACCCGATATTATTTTTGACCATCACTTCATGTCCCAGGATATCGAACATTTGAACACCGGAAATATCTGCGCTGTTCCTGATGTTTACAAAATCGCTTACCGGGTTCGGAAACACTTCCAGGGTTATTGCAGTTGCAACCGCAATATGTTTAGGTTCAACAACATTCTTTATTTTCATATCTTTGGTCTTGGCGCCAAAGTACCAGTTCCCGGGTCCGGCATCATAATACAATACTGAATTAGAAATTTGTTTGTTTTGGGCATTGTAATCGTATAAATTTTCCCAACTGGTAATCCAGGTATTGCTGAACTGGTCATAATCCTCGCCTACAATACATATATTGTTGCCAATGGAATCATATTTGTAATAACCCCGCTGGGAATCATACCAAATGGATAAGTTGGGATCCCATAATTGGAAAAGATAATTATCTACTTTGTTTGAGCTGTTATAATTAATCGTTTCTAATTGGCAATTATCCCATGAATCTCCATCAGGGTTCCATGTTTGTAATAGCAAACTATTATTGTTGCCTAATGAGTCATAACCGTATATATATTGAAAAGCATCTGTCCAAATACTCGAAGTATTATCCCAAACTTTAATTAAATTTAAAATGACATGGTTGAGTGAATCATATTTATTAATAAAATTGATACCAGGGGTCCATTCAGATCCATCCCACCAGGTTTCGAGTGTTAATATATTATTGCCTATTTCATCATATTTAAATTCGTGTTGCCAGATATCGTCCCAATTATTGGAATCGTAATTCCAGTATTGGTAAACAAATTTCGATTGCTGTCCCAAATCATTGTATTCATATATATAATGGTCAACATTTACCCAGCTGTATTTTTCAATTCCATCGAATTGCCAGCTTTGTTGTATAACGTTCAATACCTGGTTTGAATAATTGTATTTATAGAAAAACTGAACGCTGTCCTGCCAGTTTTTTGTTTCGTAATTCCATGCAAAGGCAGTATATTGAATGAGGTTATGTTTATAGTCGTAATAACTCAGCATTTTGGCAACGGGAACGGTGCACCAATCCTGGCTCCCGGCATCCCATGGATACGTATAAGTTGTGTCTACCAGCAGTCTTACTGTAGCAGTAGATTTCAGATTACTGTTTTTAAGCGTTTGTGGCGCCACTAATTCCTGAGCTGCCAGTTCATTTGCTTTTAATGTTTTTACTTTGGTTATTGCCATCGGATCCTTCGAAGTACTTATGTACATCCTGTTTTTAAAATCCGAAATACGATTTGATTTGGAGACTTTTTCAGTTTTCTGTCCCATAACAAGGAAACATAAAACAGAGAGTCCGGCAAACAGTAGAGTTTTTTTCATTTACTTAGGGTGGTATATGTTTTAACTACAATTCAACAAACAAAATTCATTTTTTATTTTCTGAAATAAACATTTAGAAATATTGCTTTTAGCAAAGCATGATACGCTTACAATAAAGAATTGTTGCATTTTGTTAGATATATTTTAATTATATCACATTTAATAAATCCTATTAAAAAAGTAGGAATAATTCAGAAAATGATTTGTACTGGAACGTTCAGAGAAAAAAGTTGTTTAAAAAATTTTAAAAAAAAATTTGAAGAAAAAATTAGTTGGATTGCAAACTAAAAAAGATTGCCCCCAAAAAAGCGCCAAATTTCACTAAAAATATATTAAACACAGAGTTTAAAAATTGTCAGCGATTTTTCTCTCTGTGATCTGTATTTATTGGTCCCAGGATAATAAGAAACCCAGGTGTTTAGCAATGTATCAATATACTTTTCTATAATTTTACTCACCCCCCGGCTCCCTCTCTAAAACTAGAGAGGGGTGAGTGCCTTGATTTTGATTAATGGTGTATTTTATTTTCTTTCTTTTTTGCTGTTTTTAATTATTTAATTCAGAAGTGATTGAATCTATTTGACCCACTGGCCAGCACCCCTCTCTATTTTAGAGAGGGGATGGGGTGAGTATAAAAAAATATACCATTACTTTTACCTGTTTCCATTCTCTAACACAGTTAATAATAATAACCTAAGGTTTATAAAGACAGAAAAAGAAATGAAATTGGTTTTAGTTGACTTTGGGTCAATTTGCCGTCTCAATTAAACTGTATGTTGTTCATAGAAATCGTTGTACCCAAACTTACACTATTTTTCAGGCAACATTACGCGATATATTTTTTGACCTAATTGACAAGAAGCGTAATTTTGAGTAAATTTGAAAAAAAATATTGGTTATGTTAACAAAAGAAAAAATTCATTATACAATTGATACTTTACCTGATGATTTAACTATTGATCAGGTAATAGATGAAATGATTCTGCTAGATAAGATAGAACAAGGGATTAAAGATTCCAATGAAGGAAGAGTTTTCACTACTGATGAAGTAAAAATTAAATTAAATAAATGGTTAAAGTAGTATGGACTCAAAGATCTTTGTTTGATTTGGAAGATATTGGAGATTATATTTCAAAAGATTCTATTAGATATGCAAAGCTTACTTTAGAAAAACTAATAGATTCGGCCTCTTTAATTTCAAATAATCCACTTATTGGAAGAATTGTAACTGAATCTAAAGATAAATCAATAAGGGAATTAATTAAAGGAAACTACCGAGTTATTTATCAAATTCGTAATGACACATCTGTATTCATCTTAACAGTTTTCCATACAGCAAGATTATTATCTGAGAAGGATTTAGAATAAGCTGCGTAGCCTAGCATCGGCTAAAACCTGCCTTGTACATAACTACAGCAGTTAATGTGAACACAATATCTTGTGATAAAGTTTAGAAATTCCCACACGGCTTTTTAAAGATATTTAATTTTATTATCATGCAGATTTTTAAGTAAATAATCTCCTATAGCAGATCGGCGTTAGGTTATTTAACATTAATAAAGTTTAACTTTTTTTTAAAAATACGTACAAAAGAAAATGAAATTAATATATTTGCCCATTGCGTACAAAGTACATTATGTTTATTAACAGCTGAAGTGCTTATAAAAAAGCAGGTTCAGGCTATTCCAAAGGAGTGTTGTTTATAAAAACATTTCGATTTCAATAAGATTATTAATAATATTGGGCTGGAAGACAGGAGATTAGGCGGGAAATGAAAACTAAGAAAAGTACTATGGCACAATCGTTTACCAATGTCGAATTGCTTTGCGTATCGGGTGAAAACGGACAGATAGTAACTCTGGAACATGACGATGTAACTTGTTTGATTTATAAGGCGTTAAAAAAATCCGGAAACCCTGACAGACTATTGGCGCTTAACCTTGCTGACAAAGTCATTTACAGGCTTACAAATTGGAACGGCAACAAATTGCCTCTTACGATGCACGATGTAGAATACATGATCCAGTTCGTTCTTAATGAAGCTGGAAATAATGAAGCAAGCAGATCTGTAAATAATGTGAATAAAACAATAGATCAGTATAATTGAGCTGATAATTATAATTTCTTTTTAAACCAAAACATCTTTCCGGTTTGTATCATACAGGGAAAGTGTTTTGGTTTTTTATTTAAACTTTGTTCACTGCAGGCTTTCTTCATTTATGAGACCCTTTGACGAACAAACGCAAAGTCGCTAAGGTACTAGCTTATGCTCAATGTCATTGATTAAGAAAAAAACAACGCTTCGACTCCGCTCATGCTTCGACTCCGCTCAGCATGACCCTGTTGCCAAGTCGTACTAAGTGGAGTCGAAGCTATACCCAAAGCAGTGAATTACTTAACTTAATGACCTTGTGCTGGCGCTGAATCCGCCAGTTGGAAGAGTACTTAGTGTAGGTGCAAAGAAAGTAATTGTTCAAAAAGTTGGGCCGATACTTGTTTATAAATTTGAATTAAATTTGTTATAATGTTTCAAAAAATTCTTAATTGAAAAACTATGGTTGCTAAAAAAGCTGTTCAGGATATTAGCAAATTTATTGTCATTGGAGACCGGGTATTGATAAAACCCAAGTCCCAGCAGGAACGCACGAGCTCCGGATTATTTTTACCTCCCGGGGTGCAGGAGAAGGAAAATATTCAATACGGCTATATTGTAAAAGCCGGTCCCGGCTACCCTATCCCTGTTATTAGTGAGACCGATGAACCATGGAAAAACAAAGCAGATGATGTTCGGTATGTGCCATTGCAGGCACGGGAAGGAGATTTAGCGGTGTTTCTTCAAAAAAGCGCTTACGAGATCGAATTTAATAAGGAGAAATATTTAATTGTGCCTCATTCCGCCATATTGTTGCTAGTCAGGGATGAAGGATTATTTGAATAAACAATAATTCAATTTAGTTTTATTAAGAGAATTTATTTGTTAAAGACTTAGATTCTGCTTCTGTTTTTCCGATCGAAATCGGGACTCATACTTCGACAAGCTCAGTATGACCTTACTGCATAGTCATGCTGAGCTTGTCGAAGCATGAGCTTGTCGAAGCATGAGCGAAGTCGAAGTCTTTTTAAGCATAATTAAATCACTAATACTTTTGAGCTGAACAGATCTATTTGACAATCAGAATCTTTTTCCTTTGTTCCCTGTTGTCAATCAACACGCCGATAAAATAAACACCTGGGGTATAATTCGATAAGTCAAAACTGAATTGGTTTGAACTGTTTGAAACATCTACCTTCTTGGTAAACAGTCTTTGCCCGAGAACCGAATAAATGGAAATAATTGCAGGTAATTCTTTTTGATATGAAACCACAAGATTGAAAACTCCTTTAGATGGATTTGGAAATGCTTCAACATTATTACTGTAAAAATCAATATAACAAGTATCAAATGCTCCATTGTTCCCGTCGAGTTGCAACCAGTATTTTTTGCCTGCTTCAACTTTCAGATTATTAATAATTGAAGTAACATCAGTTGATGATCTATCATCATTGGCGTCTAAAATTGTGTACAAGTTTTTGTTGCCGGAAATGATGTATTGATAATTATTGGCATCGTAAACACATATCCTTGTATCGAATCCTTTGGTAGCTATGGTTACCATATTGTTTACGGGTCCGGTAAATGTAAACCAGATTGTATTATGTAATATTTTTGCTGTATCTGCAGTATCAACGCACCAGCTTTTAGGTGACAAGCACCCTATGGCATCGGGATGCGGTTCATTTAATTCAACCGTAGCGCATTGATTTGAAAAAGGGCCGTTTTCACCGAAATTCAAATTAATTGCATTTGCAATATCGTCATTTATGGGAACCACTACTTTAAACCTCAGACTATCCGAACCTATGCATGAGCCCTGCGTACCGGTTACTTTTACAGAAGATTCAAAAGAACCTGACTTCAAAGCGCCCGTTTTAAGGGATAGTAAAATAACATTCGAATTTATTTCTTCACTTATCCTGTCTGTGTCGCCGATTGTAAAATTATAATTGTAAGCACCCGTTGCACTAAAAGGAATGTTATTAAATTCATATCCGCAAATAGAGGTTCCATCAGTTAATCCTGATAATCTGACATTGATTATGTTATTGATTGCAATATAATTTTCCCGCATTAGGGTGTCGGCCCCATTCGTATTGGTAACTATTAGGGTAACTGAATAACTGCCTTCATTTAAAAATGCAACTACGGGAGATTGGGAGCTGCTGTCTGTTCCATCTACATAATTAACAGTAGCCGGCGAAAATGACCATTTCCATTTTTCCGGTAAATAAGAGGAAAGATCAGTGAAATGAACAGGAGCATCCGTACAAACGGTTGTCAATTCGGCTTTAAAATTCGAAATGGGCTTTGATTTAAAATTATAACCGTCAATTGATAAAGTATTGGTATTATCGGGATCAAGCCAATAAGCCAATTGTGCATTGGCAAGTAAACTATGTTTCCATGAGACTGAAAATTTTCCAAAATAATTGTAGGTTGAATCTCCACCGTGTAACTGTCCCATAATTCTTTTGTGGTCATCAAACAATGGAGCGCCAGAGGACCCTTCTTCGACGGCGCCGATATCAAATTCAGTAACCCAATGGGAATTTGGAAAAGATACGCCTCCTTTATCCCAATTGATGCTATAATCTAAATTTGTCGGAGGATTGTTATCAATGGCAATGCTTTTCAAACTGCCTCCGGGGTGATGAATACACGTACCATTGGACGAAGTGCGCCCACTGGCATCCCATCCTGCATAATATGGGTAGTATGATAGTGGAGGATTTTGTTTAAGTTTTAAAAGAGTAAAGTCAGAATAGCTATTCGTAGCCATTAATGAGGATCCTGACATTGTCTGATTTGTTGTTGAATCCGCACTGTTACATGAACCGGATTCATAATTAAAATATAATACAAGAGTGGATGCAAGTGAACCGGAACTTAAACAGTGATTAGCTGACAAAAAATACGGGGTGCCATCGCCTCTTACGTTATTTACAAATGAACCGCTGCAAAAATATTCATATATATTGTCATGAAACGTCATACGGCAAACGGCATGTTTCAAAACCTGCCAGTTGGCCCCAGGCGGGCAATTTATGCCAACCAGTGTCAGCATTATCGCTTGAATGTCCCTGTAGGCCTGGGATACAGAACCAATTATAAGTTCAACCTGAAAATCAGGGTTTAATGGTTCAAAATATTCTATTGTAACATTATTCCCTTTAAACTCCGCGATTGCCAGCTGGTTTTCTGAATTGTTATTTAAGTCCGTAAACGCTCCATAGAGTTGTGAATGATCATTATTGTATATAAATAAAGTGGCGCCTGCAGGCAAATGAAATTTAGAAAATTGGATCCCAATGGAAAATGTAAAAGGCGATTGTATCTGGCACCTCCAAATATATCCCTTGTCAGGTATCAGTGTTTTGATACCTTCTGATCTTATATTCAAATTCATTTGCTGTAAAATCCCATAGCGGTTAGAGATACCATTGTCAAAATCATCTTTTAACAGCTTGCCGGTATCAATAGCATCCAGTATTTTAATTGGAATATTTGAATAGGATTTTGTAGTAATTTTAAAACTTTCAGGTGTTCCTGGAACTGATATCTGGGGATATAATTTTGTCAGAAAGAAAAAGCAAACAGACAATAAAAGAAAAACATTTTTACTCATTTAAAATACTTTATAATTTTAATAATCAGGCTTTGAATAATACTAACAATTATCATGGTTGTAAGTGGAAAATAAAACTTAAAATTTCCTTTTATTTATAATATCGCCTGGCAGGATTCCCAAACCAGAGAAATTTATTACCCGCAAAATAAAGCACAATTCCAATAATTACCAGGATTAGTCCTTATATAATTAAATATTTTGCCAGATAATACAAGTTTTCACTTTCTAATTGGTTAAAATTTAATTAGAGGCATTATAAAATTTAATTAATACAACATGATAATTAATAAACCAAATTTATAATATATAGTTCATTGTCGTTTAGTTTGGAAATTGCATCGGGAAAAGGCTTCGACTTTGCTCAGCCTGACAGACAATAAGAGTCTCATAATGAGCGAAGTCGAAATGTTTTTGGCTTAACTAAAAGACATTAATTATAATATTATTGTTAATTTCTAATAAAACGTTTTTTTAAGGTTGTTGTTCAACAAACTTTATTGTAAAAGACAAAGAGTTTTTTACGATTAATCAAACACTTCTTTAAGAACCTGCAATGATTTAACATTTCCCATATTTTCAATATGCAATCGATAATATTCAACAAGTTTTTCTAACAAGTATTGTCTAAGTTCACGGGAAAGTTTTATAGTACCCAAATCATCAAAACTTTTATTTATTAGAGAAGAAAATATTTTTGATTCATCAAAATGAATAAAATGCCCATGAATAGGAGCATCTGAAACAAATCTCCCGTTTAGCAGATCAAAAATGGGTTCGGTTGTTGAATAATTGTCCAATGGATAAAATCCGGTAAATTTTGAAAGTTGAAGTAGAAATATCAGATGAAAATCAGCAACTTTCTTTGTTCCAAGATCAAGAATTTGTAAAGCATTTAAAATAAAATTAAATAATCTTGGGTTGGCTTCTTCTTCTCGTAATGTGCGGTAGATTATTTCAGACAGAAAAACTACAATGGCATTTTTTTGAGAATTAAAAGGAATATGCTTGTAAATGGGACTGTTCTGTGCTTCTTTTATTTTTTGTAAATTACTTCCCGGTTTATAGTAAACATCCATTTCCAGCAGGTTCAATGGATAAAATAATGCCGCTTTTATCGAACTTTTTTTATTATATGCTCCTTTAACAATATATGCCTGTCTTCCAAAACCTTCAGTATAAACATGAGCGATGATACTGGTATCGCCATATTTGATGGTATGTAATGCAATTCCGCGCGTTTTATGTAGCATTATCTTTCTAAATTTTCCTTATGCAAAATAAATGTTTATTAGTTCTACTTTAAAAGATTTTAGATAATTGTTGTTTTATTTAGTGATATTTTGTATTAAATCTATTTGCAGCTTTTATAATGCCACCAAAGCCAAAACACCAAATTTCTCCAAAATTCAACTAATCTTATGTCAAATGTAAATTGACCTGGATTGCTTCGTCGTACCTCTTCACGCTGGCGCTGTCCGCGTGTCGCTGAATCCGCCAGCTGGCGGAGAAGGCACAAGCTTTAGCGTAGGTGCCGCAATGATGCTTCGAATTGCCGTCATTGCGAGCGGAGCGAAGCAATCTGCGTCAAAATAAGTGTGACTTGACACTAGCCTCATTATTTTTTCAATTGAATTATTGAAGCAGATACAGGTATCCGGTATTCAATCCCGAAAAGTCGGGCTCTCCGCTTTGCTCCGACTTTCAGCATCCAGCATCCAGCATCTAGCATCTAGTATCCAGCATCTAGTATCCAGCATCCAATAATTTAACATTTTGCATACTTCTTGTTTTGTGTTATTTTTGAAGAAATTAGCTTTTCGGAATTCATCATATGCCTTTTGTAAATAAAATATTAAGATTGATCGATAGGAATCGTTTGCAGAAAATTGAATTATTTGCAAAGAAGCCTTATGAAGTTCAGGAATCGCTGCTAAAAAGTTTAATTTCTGCTGCTCGTGACACTGAATGGGGAAGGAGATTTAATTTTGCTGATATTAAAAATATTGCAGAATATCAAAAGAGAGTTCCTTTACAGAAGTATGAAGAACTGGCCCAATATATAAATAGAATCAAGAGTGGTGAGCAAAACATTATGTGGCCAACACGAGTAAAATGGTTTGCAAAATCTTCAGGAACAACAAATGACAAAAGCAAATATATTCCCGTTAGTTTGGAATCGCTTGAACTTTGTCATTATCGCGGAGGCAAAGATGTTGTGTCATTGTACAACAGAAACTATCCTGAAAATAAGTTACTGACTGGTAAAACTTTAACATTGGGTGGAAGTTACCAGATTGAACCTCACAGTAAAAAGATAATAACAGGTGATTTATCTGCTATTATGATTAAAAATCTGCCTTACTGGGTGAATTTAATCAGGTCACCTTTACCCAGGATAGCGCTTATTCCAAAGTGGGAGGACAAACTTGACAGACTGAGCCGTATAACAATTCGTCAAAACATTACTGCCCTTGCCGGTGTGCCTTCATGGAACCTTGTAATGATAAAACATATCCTTGAAGTTACAGGGAAGAAAAACTTATTGGAGATATGGCCCAATCTTGAGCTATTCATGCATGGAGGTGTCAAATTTTCACCTTACCTTGATCAATTCAGACAGGTAGTTCCATCAGAAAAAATGCATTATATGGAGACATACAATGCTTCGGAGGGATTTTTTGCTATCCAGGATAATCCTTCAGATCATGGCATGCTCCTTATGCTGGACTATGGTATATTTTATGAATTTATTCCGATGGATCAATATCATAATGAAAATCCTGAAGCAATACATATAGGTGAAGTGCAAACCGGTATTAATTATGCATTGGTTTTGTCTACTAATGGAGGTTTGTGGCGCTATTTAATTGGCGACACAATAATGTTTACTTCCTTGTATCCGCATAAAATTATAGTAACAGGGCGCACCAAACATTTTATTAATGCATTTGGAGAAGAGTTGATTATTGACAATGCGGAGAACGCGCTAATGGTTGCTTGCCGGGAAACAGGTGCCCAGATTCATGAATATACTGCTGCTCCAGTCTATATGAATTCTGATGCCAAAGGACGTCACGAATGGTGTATCGAATTTGAAAAGGAACCTTCTAATATGGAAGAATTTATCTCAATACTGGACCGGACTTTAATGAGTTTGAATTCGGATTATGAAGCCAAAAGATATAAAAATATTACTTTGGATTTACCTGCAATAAGTAAACTTAAAAAGGGGACTTTTTACAAATGGTTTAGTGAAAAAGATAAATTGGGGGGTCAAAACAAGATTCCACGTCTTTCAAATGACAGAAAGTATGTAGATGAGTTGATACAAATAAATGAAAGTTCTTTATAGTGGAAAAGTAAATTGCGAAATTTAGAAATTCGTGGATGCAGGATTTGGCAGAAGCAGAAGGATACAGAAATCCGGATACCGGATTTTGATTTGATCCATAAAATATTAAATGTAGATTTTGATTTGCTTATTGTAATTATTTATATATTGTCAGGTAAAGATTTAAATTGTAAATTAGCTTTAAAAGACAAACTTAAATGCATTATATATTTGATAAGCTAAAAAAAGGAATAAATAACATAAAGCAACTAACAACTAACAGCTAACAACTAACAGCTAACAACTAACAGCCAACAGCTAACAACTAATTTATGCATATAGCAATTGGAGGAAATATTGGATCGGGCAAAACATCATTGACAGAAATGTCGTCAAAGCATTACGGGTGGAAAGCGCATTATGAGAATGTAGATGATAATCCTTATCTCACGGAGTTTTATGAAGACATGCAACGATGGTCTTTCAATTTACAAATTTATTTTGTAAAAAGCAGGTTTGAGCAAATATTGAAAATTCATCAATCAACAGAAACTGTGGTTCAGGATCGAACCATTTATGAAGATGCATATATTTTTGCTCCCAATTTGCATTCAATGGGACTGATGTCTACCCGCGACTTTGATACATATTCGAGTCTTTTTAACCTAATGGTTTCTCTCGTTAAACCTCCCGATCTGCTTATTTATCTCCGGGCCACAGTGCCTACACTTGTGCATCAGATTCAAAAACGGGGAAGAAAATATGAGGCGTCTATTCGCCTGGATTATCTTCAACGGCTGAATGAACGGTATGAAGCATGGATAGAAAATTACAACCTTGGCAAGATGCTGATTATAGATGTTGATGAATATAATTTTGTTGAAAACCCGGAAGGCATGAGCTATGTGATTGATAAAATTGATGCAAATATTCATGGGCTGTTTTAAAACATGCTTTTTCCAGGGAACGTTTTGAATTATTTGAATCTAATAAATAGAAGCTCCTGATGCTTTCACTGAATGATATAATAAAAGGCTGCAAAAACTATGATAAAGCTTTTCAACATATTTTGTATGAAAAATATGCTTTACAAATCAGAAGTTTATGCTGTCGGTATTTATATAATTCCAGTGATATAGATGATCTTGTTCATGATGGTTTTATAAAGGTTTTTGTTAAGATAAATCAATATTCGGGCAAAGGTTCATTTGAGGGATGGCTAAAAAAAATATTTATCAATACGGCTTTTCAATACAACCAGAAATTTCAAAGAACCAGGACCAATGTGAATATTGAATTACTTCAGAAAAATATTGATGATAATGATTTAGAAAGTTCAATTGAAGTGGGAACTGAAATCATTGCCGAATTTGATAAAGACGATGTACCTGAAAATTACCTGGAAGCTGTGAAAATGGCTGATTTTTCTGAAGGCGAATTATTAAATGCTATTAATGAAATACCTGAAAAACTCAGAATAGTTTTCAACCTTTTTTGTATTGAGGAATTTAGTCATGACGAAATTGCAGAAATATTACAAATAGATGCAGTAACTTCCAGGACAAGGCTTTTAAGGGCCAGAAAATATTT
>Ga0182017_10001574_pt1 | contig 17575 bp, 11 predicted proteins | sample 712E3DmetaG_FD_120492 | JGI IMG/M metagenome (GOLD analysis project Ga0182017, IMG submission 120492) | Permafrost microbial communities from Stordalen Mire, Sweden - 712E3D metaG | ecosystem: Environmental > Terrestrial > Soil > Wetlands > Permafrost | place: Sweden: Stordalen | collected... | reverse complement strand
TCTCCATGACCGCAAGCAGGTCGAGTATTTTCTTCATCGTGGGGAGGAGGTCTTCGTCCATGTGAGCGAGCGCGGTCCATGCCCGCTCCGGCTCTATGAGATCGAAACCGACGTCGTAGCGGAAATCGACGCGGGTCCGGTTGTGCGTCGTGGCGAGAAGGAAATTCTCGTAGTATTCCCGGTCCTTTTCAGGGATCGCTTCGATGTTCGGGACGATCGGGCGGATGGAGAGCCGGTACCAGACCCCCCACCCCGCATAGATCCAGATCGGGATCGGGAAGCAGCGGAACGCCTCATCCGAGAGCTCCCAGAGGTTCACAAGATCGGCGGCGAGATTCTCCCCGATCCACTCGCGCGCCTTCCGTTTCATGAACGCGGCGATATCCACCGAAGGCTCGAACTGGAATTCGCGAACCACCTCCTGGTTGATGTTGTACGGCACGAACGACGGCGGGGTCGGTCCCCCCTGGTAGGCAGCCGCCACCACCCCGGCGTTCGCCATCGCCGCGAGCTTCTCGTGCACAAGCCTGGGGAACGGTATCCCCATGAGCGGCTCGTGGTTTCCGAGTATTTCCGGGACGAAATAGATGTCAGCACGCGAGCCCTTCTTCACGAGCTCCTGCATGACGGGCTTCTCCGAATCGGCAAACCTGTTGAAGAGGGCGGTGCCATGGATCTGGGGGACCTCCTCGTATTTCGGATGTTTGTACGAGAGCTCCCATCCCCTCGTCAGGAGCGATGACACCTCCACGTCGAGCCCGTCCTCGAGAAGCTTCCAGATATGGTCGAGTTCCTCCCAGAAAGGTTCGAGCCTGATGAGCGTGCGGAATGAGGGGTTGACCCTGCGTCCCGCATCGCGGAGAGTCTTCATGAACCGGACCAGGTTGAACGCCGCCGCCGCCGCGATGTCCTTCGCCGCGAGCCATTCGCGGACAAGATACCCTCCCCCGTTCCTTCCGACGTAGAGGGAACTTGTGTACTCGAACCCGGCCCCGCTGTCGTTGGACCAGATGGACATGTACCCGAGGCGGGGGACCTCCCTCATCAGATTCTCCATCATCTCGGCGTAATGCTCCAGCACCACGGGGTGCGCCACGGAGAGGTTGTAGCGGGGGTGGAAGCTTCGCATCGGGTGGTCCACGCGCGCGCCGCGGAGGACCGGATAACGTTCCAGGAGCCCGTCGGGAACGGACCTCGGTTCGAAGCAGACGATCCCGGGGGTCAGGCCGTATTTCTCGGCGAGATCCGCGTTTGTTTTGAGATAGTTCAGGTTCGCCTGCAGGTAGTCATCGTCGTAGAACCCCTTGTTCAAACGGCTCGTGACGAATTGGTCCAGTGCCGGTGCATACGTGTAGAAGCGGTGGAGGAGCTCCCCTTTCGGCCCGCGTTCGAACGGGACGTGAAATGCGAGACCGTTCACCTCGACGTGGGAGTTCCCCATCCGGGCCATTGTCCGGATATGCTCTTCCCTGTCGAAGCCACGGACGGTGCGCCCCCACTGCGTGAGGAAGAGATCGAAGACAGGCCGCACTTCGGGGAAAGCGGTGACAAGTATCCGACCCTCGTGGTACGAGGCGGCGTCGCTGTTATGCAATTCCTCTTCGATGAGCGTGTAGAACCCGTAGAGAAGATGCTCCTTATCGGTCAGGATTTCGACCCCTTCTTTCACACGTACCAGCATCCAGCCGGTTTTCCCTTCGAGCCCGGGATGCAGGGACGCGGGCCGCACGCCCGGAGGGACGACTGCCACGCGTATCGTACCGGCGGGTGCGCCGAGTCCGGGGGAAACCCCGATGGTGGCGCCCGGAGAGAGTGAGAGGAGTGCCCGCGCCACGGTCTTTTCGACAACCGGGCCGGAAGGGGTGTGTTCGATTTTCTTGATGGACGAGAGAAATTCGCGAAGTGTGGGCATCAGGGATCCTGTGTGGAATATTCAGTTGTCTTTGATTTCGAGTCGTTTCGCGGCGCCTGTGGCGCCACATGTAGAGCCAGGAGAATTCTATGCAGCCGGGCGTGCGGCGAGTATCTTTTCAGCCGGGATGCCGTACGGCACAATGCCGGTCCCGAGCATGAAACCCTCATAGCCCGCGGCGGAGACGATTTCTTCCCGCGCCCTCCCGCCAATTTCAGCAATCGAGGCCGAAAGGAGGAATGCCGCGGGAATGTTCTTCCTGAAAGCGCGGCGCGCGCGCCTGCATACCGGGAGGAAGCTTTTCACCGATCCTCCTCCGTCACAGAGTATGTAGTTTGCCCCCGTCTCAATGTATGTCTCCACGATCGGATCCGTGTTTCCCCCGATGACAAGAGGCACATACTTCATCCCCCCCCTCGAGAGCTCACGGACCACCCGCTGCGTCGGCCCGAGGACGAACTCCCTGTACGACCGGGGGGAGATAAGTCCGGGCGAAGCTTGCGAGTCGAACAGCGCAGCATGCAGTCCCCGATGCGCGTACGCCAGACCGTATGCGATTACAACCTCCGTTGCGAATGCGATCACACTGTGCGCGGTCTCAGGTTCCGCCGCCATCGCCATGAAGAGGTTCGCCGCGCCCATGAGCGACGCCGCGAGACTGAAGGGAGCCGAAACCGCCCCCATGATCTCGACGTCGCTCCCTATCGCCTTCCTTGCCCCCTCTGTCGCATCGAGCATCATGGGCATCCTCCCCGCGGAGAGCGGATCGGGGACGACGAGTCCCGCCGGGAGCTGATCTCCCGTGATCAGTTCCGAGCCGGGCCCGAGAGACGGGATGGAGGTGTCCGGCGGTTTGAAGTACGTCACCGGGCATCCACACGCCTCCGCTTCGACGTTGTACACATCAATGCCCACCACGATCGCATCCGCCCGGAGAGCTTCGCATTCCGCGACGACAGACTCAAGGAGGAGCGATGGGTCGCGGCAGACCTCCGAGGGGGTCCTGCCGACGAACCAGGCCTTGTGCTCGTACACCGCCGGAACAAACGGGACCCGGTCGACTGGCTCGAGATTGAGAGTGCGAATGAAACGATTGGGCATGGGGCGGCTCGGTGACTGTTGTATTACGAGGTGGCTCCTGCGGCTACACCACCTACACCCGCTTCACGGTGACGCCACCGAGAAGCGACTCGATATCGTCACTCGAAGATTGCGCGACCTCCCGGACCCGGGCGTTCGCCGCTCCGGCCGCAGCGCCGAACCTCAGGCAGTCGGCGAACGGCCAGGATTGCCTGAGCCCATAGAGGATTCCTCCGATCATGCTGTCCCCCGAACCGGTCGGGTTGACACTCTCCACACCCGGGGGAGTCACGATCCACGCCCCATCGGGGCAGGCCGCCGCGAAAGGGCGGGGGCCGTCGGTGATGAGCGCGTAACGGACACCCCGCGCAACCAAGCGTCGTGCCGCGGCGATCATATCGGACTCGCCCGAGAGCCGCGTGCCGAACGTCTGCTCGAATTCCTCCCTGTTCGGCTTCAGGAAATCGGGAACGGACTCCACCCCCCGCGCAAGCGCGTTGCCGTACGAATCGAGAACCACCGGGATACCGCGCGAACGGCAATCCGCGATGATACTACGATAAACATCGTCGGCAGCCGGCCCCGGGGAGCTGCCGCTGCAAACAATCCAGTCGCTCTTCCCGGCAAGCGTGCTGCATTCCTCCAAAAGGCGCCCCACTTCGGCCGGGGCCACCGGATGAGACGGCTCGAACACCGACGTCATGGTCCCCTCCGGCTCCAGGTATGTCACCCCCTCCCGCGTCATTCCGGCTATTCGGACGAACCTGTGCGGGATCCCTTCCCCGTCAAGCAGCCTCTCGAGAATGGAGCCGATTTCCCCGCCGACGAACCCGGTTGCGACGGTCTCCTCACCCAGCCTGCGGAGCTGGCGGGAGACGTTGACCCCCTTTCCCCCGACAACCATCGACACCCCCGAAGCACGGCTCACGGCGCCGCGACGCAGAGAGTCCACGGCCACAGTCTTGTCGAGCATCGGGTTGAGTGTGACGGTGGTGATCATCGGAGGATCTTCTGCGCGGACTGAACGCTCTCCTCTTCGTGGACGATCGCGCAGATCGCGTTGATGAGACGCTCCATTTTCGGATGCTGCCAGACATTCCGCCCGAATATAACCCCCGCGGCACCCGAACGCATGCAGTCCGAAGCGAGCTGCAGGAGTGACGCATCAGTACCGTTCAATTTCGGCCCCCCCGCCACGATCACCGGCGCACCGCACGTCTCCACGACGGAGCGGAACCCGGGGACGTCCCCCGTGTAGCGTGTCTTGATGAACTCCGCCCCGGTTTCGACCGCAATGCGCGAGACGTTCCGTGTCTCTTCCACCATGTCCGCGTTCCGCTTCGCCCGGGGGAAGACACGGGAGCCGAAGTGGTTGTTCAGGTAGCCGGGGGCGAGCACTTCCGCGATCAGCGGAATCCCCCACAGCTCCGCATCCGCGGCAGTCCGGCCGAGGCGCTGCAGAGAGGAAGACTCGTCGGGGATGCCGATGAACGTGAAAACGATCACCGCATCGGCGCCGAGCCTCAGGGCATCTTCCGGCGTGAGCATCGAACGAAAGTCGGCGGGGGCGGGGGCGTACGCGGTGGGACCGCCGTCGATCCTGAGAACCACGCCCAGGGGCCCGAGCGCAGGGGCAATCATCCGGAGAACACCCGGGGTAACGAGCACGGCATCGGCGTTCGATTTTGCGATCCGCTCTGTGAGGCGGAGAGGATCCTCAAGGCCCGGCACAACGCCGGAGTAGGCACCGTGATCATAGGGGATGATGACAGCGCGGGGGTGCTTCCATATCCTCTGCAGCCGTATCGAGCGACCGGGGTGGAGGGTCATTGTTTTCATTTTCCTTGAGCGTGAATAGGGAGAGTGTCTTCCCAGTATCTCCACTTCGAGAACCCGACATGGTTATCCGGCCCGCCGTCGGGCTGGAGACCGTGCGTGTTCGGGAGTGCCTGCATCAGTACGCTCCCCCTGTGGAGGACCTTCAGCACGTTCGAGGCGGAATACCGGATCTGATCGGATCCCACCTCCGCATAGAGAAAGTGGGCGTCGGTCTCAAAGTCGCCGAACGCGACTTTCCCGAGATCGTAGAGATACCGGGGACGGATGTCCTCACGCGCGATCTCCATTTCCAGGTCGAGTTTCACGTACAGGTATCTCTTCTCTTCCCCCCGGCCGATCCCAAGCGCCACGGACCTGTAGGGGGCGGAAGTGGGTATGAGACTGAACTCCGGGATGAACGATCGCGCCGGCACGGACCGGTCGTGCGGGACGAGGACTGTGACAAACAGCTCGCAGTCACCGGCTTTGTACTGGCTCGATGTCGTCTGGTAGACAACGTGCTCGGCCTGCGAGTGCCGCTGTTCTGATTCCAGACCTTCTGTCTTCGCGTATGTCTCGGGGAAGTAGACGAGCAGCGACTGGTTCGGGGGGAACCGGTATCCGGGGACGGAGTCCGTTGCGACATCGTAATAGTGCTCCCCCCGCTCCAGGACGTGCTGTGCGTGCCACAGGGAGGCAAATGTGAAATAGCCGGAATGAAGGGCCCTGATCCCGTCCACGACTATGAAGTACCCCGGATTCCTCACCCACGTTATCACCCTGTCCCACCGGTAACCAAGCTCCTCGTCCACGAGACGGGTGCGGCTCATATCCACGGAATGCAGCGAGAGGAAATCAATCTTCGTCGTCTGCACCCTGCGGTAGGCGCCGGAGTTCTGCACGAAAGCGAGGAGCGGTTGATTCTTGTCCCTTTTTTCCCCCCGCGCGATAACCCGGTTATGAAAATAGTCCGCCCGCCATGCGCCGTATTTGCCGCTCGGGAGGGCATCCCGGTACCCGCCGTCATGGAGGAGGACGGACCCCTTGTTCATCAGGAGCACGATGCTGTTTTCATCGGCATGGCCGTGATGCATTTTTTCTTCCTCGACGGTGATCGTCTGACGGAGGTATTCCCTGGAGAGCCACCCGCCGTCCCCCTCGTCCCTGTAGTCCATGAGGAGATACGTAGCGGAGGAGTCCCAGCCGCTCCGGAAGACCACCTTCTTCCCGATCACGTCGTCAAGCACCTCCTGGCTTCCCCCTTCAGGGGAGCGGGGGAGAAGCGCTTCATCGCACCAGTGGAACGCGTCCGCAAGATGATAGGCCTCGTCGATCCCCAGGATGGATTCCCTCCTCTTCGCGGTGTTGTAGACCGATTGCGCCGCCCATTTCAAGCAGGGGTCATGGAACACCGCCGCTCCTTTTTCAAAGACCGCCACCAGACGGAGCCCCCCGGAGGGGCTGTTCCAGCCCGCATCGCCGAAATCGGGGACCGACCCCGCCGGAGAGATGAGTCGCGTGTAATACTCCATGTAGTACCGCATCATCGACGAGGAAAGAGCGCCGGAGTCGCCTGAGGCCGAGGCGAAAGAGAAGAGCGCGTGGAGCCAGACCGGATTGTAGTTCGATGCGTCCTCGATCTCCCAGTGGCGGAGATTGTCGGAGGCGATGACCTCCGCCATTTTTTTCCACTTCGCCGCATGCGGATGCGACGGGAGGGCCAGGGTTGCATACATGAGTGCCTCCGCCCTCAGCATCGCGCGGTTGTGCGCGCCCCATTCCGGCTGGCGGAATATGAAATCGATGCTCTGTGCGATCTCCCCCTCGATTTTCGAGCGGGTCGCATCGTCAAGCACGCCGCTCCCCCGCACGGAGAGATACGCCCGGACATACGGGGGGAGGAAGAAGAAATTGGAGAGGGATGGGATGCCGTCCTGGTATTCAACGCGAGAGGAGGCGTACTCCTTCGGCATCGAATTCCGCAGGTCGCCGTACGAACCGAGAAGCTGCGCTGCCCGCTCCGCGTACACACGCTCGTGTGTTACCTCGTAGAGGAACCCGAGCACCGCCGCAAGATACACAGGGTGTGCCGGGGGGTTGTATCCCCAGAGGACGCTGGGCTCGGCGGTCTTCTTCCATTGCGCAATAGCCGCGGGGTCTTCACTCCACCCCCTGTCGGCCGCCTTCCTGATCTCCTCCAGGTACACCTGCCTCTGGGAGCGTGCGATGGGGAATGCGAAACAGCAAAGCGCGATGAGCGTCAGGTACTTTTTCACAGATCCTCCGGATATCCGTGGTCCATCATATCACGGTTGCAGCGGTGAGCTTCGTCGATCATCACCAGGTAATTCTCCAGGGGGACATAGCTCGGCACGGAGTTCCCGGAACCGACCGCATAACGCCCCCGTGCACCGCAGGTCGTGACGAGACGGTGTGTCTGGCGCCTGACGTCGTCGGGAGACCCCCCCGCAAGTATGTTGATGTCAATTCCCCCCAGGACGGCGATCCTCTTCCCGTACCGCTCCTGGAAATCCTGCACCGGCACGATTCCGTCCTCGAACGAGTGTTTTCCGTCGATCCCGACGACCGAGATGAGGTCCTCCATCACCGCGTCCACCTTCCCGCACGAGTGGAGGAAATAGGGGAGTTTCTTCGCATGCGTCATCGCGGCAAACCTGGCATGCCAGGGAAGCACATATGTCCGGAGCACATCCGGGGCCACGAGAGTCGCAGATTTGTACCCCATGTCGTCGCCGGGAAAGACCGCGACCAGGTTGTCAAGATCCAGTATGTGCGAGTAGAAGGCCATCATCAGCTCGCCCAGCCTGTCGGCGACGGCACGCACCAGGCGGGGCTCCTCGTGCAGCGCCACCGAGAGCCCCTCGAGAGACATGATCCAGGAGAGATGCTCAAAGACTCCCCCCCCGTGGCAGGCAATCAGGCCCATCCCCTCCGGCAGGTTCCGGCTCAGGTATTCGAATGCAAAAAAATCGAATTCTTCCGTCCTGGGCCAGGGGTACCGTTCGAAATCCTCCCAGGACATTATCGCCCCGTGGTGCTCGTCCGCCCAGGCCCGACCTGTCGCCTGCGGCGCCACAGGCGCCGAAGGCAGGGAAGGTCCCGCCGCAGGCGGGACAGGATCATTGCCAATGAGCTTCTTTTCCGGGAGAGGGAGGCTTTCTTCGTAACGGACGAAATCGTACCCCATCCGGTACCAGAATTGAATGAAATTGTCGAGTGACGCCCGGAGCGAATCCCGGTCCTTCCCAGGTGTTACCCAGGGCCGTCCCAGCATCCCCTCGAGGACAGGCTTCATCACGACGTCATCCACGATGTACTCGACGAGAGGGACCCTGTGCGAGGCGCTCTTCCCCGCGAGTATGTCGACGAATTCCCGGGCGTCTGGCGCAGGGTGTTCCAGGGGGAGAGAAAGGGCGCGCATCAGATTCTCCGGTTGTCTCAGGTGATTCGGTGTTTCATGGGACCAGGAGGGAGCCCTGGTCGTACGCGGCGCAGAGAGCGGCGATGTCGCCGATGCTCTCTCCGAGCTGCGCCGGGACGATCCGACAGACTCTCCTGGCCTCTGGGAGCGATTCGGCTTCAAATACCACCTTCGCGGGTCCGACGAGCGCATCTCCCAGGCGCATGCCGAGCCCGCCGAGTATGATCCGTTCCGGATTCAGAGTGTCCGCAACTATGGCCAATCCTCGTCCGAGTCCCGTCGCCGCCCGGGAAAATACTAAGGATGCCTCGCGCGAGCCGCCCCGGTAGGCTTCATGAATATCGATAACGGTCGTCCCTTCCCCCCAGAGTGAAGGATACATCATGCGGGCCAGACGCGCAATCCCTGTCCCGCTCCCGTATCCCTCAAGCGAGCCGCTCTTGCCGTAACAGTCCGGCCCGTCTTCGGCGACCCGTACATGACCGATCTCCCCGGCCACATCGCTCGTCCCCCTGTAGAGCCTCCCCTCCAGTATCAGTCCCGCTCCGAATCCCGTCCCCATCGTCACAAACACAATGTTCCGGAATCCCTTCCCCGCGCCGAAATACCACTCCGCGAGCGCCCCGGCATTCCCATCGTGCTCCACGAACACAGGAACATGAAAGTGCCGGGAGAGCATCTCCTTGAGAGGGATGTCGGTCCACCCGGGGAGGTCGGGGGGTGACTTGACGATCCCCCGGAGGACGTCGAGCGGCCCGCCGACCGACACGCTCACCGCAACCGGAGGAGTTCCCATGTGTGAGACGACGTGCGCGATCGCCTCCAGCATGCGGGAGAACACGTCGTCGAAACCGCGGCCTGGCACGGTGGCGAACTGCGTCCGGTGCACGACGACGCCACACCTGTCCCCTGCCACGACGGCGGTCTTTGTCCCGCCGATATCCAGACCTATGATCCAATCTCCGGCCATGAACGTTGGACTCAGAGTCCGTAACTCGCTGGCGAGAAAAGGCTCCCGTAGCTTTCGATCATCGGGGCCATGAGATCCTCTTCCGCTCCCGGAAGGGAATCGAGTTCGGATTCAATCCTGTTCAACCACTCCGATTCCCGTTTCGGGAGCACCAGAAGATCCGCGCGGACCGCGTCTTTTATCAGATCGACGGCTTCCCTGGCAGCGGCACACGTCCGCCGGTAGGGGGTCTTCTCCCGGATGATGGCCCCCGCAATCCGGAGCGTGGATTCCGGGGAAAGGACGAGAGCCTGAGGGCTGAGATGGACGTCCGATTCGACAAGCATGTCACGGTACTGCCTCTCCTGGCCGCTCCGGAGTGCCTCGTTCATGACGCGGCAATCGTACGCGAGCGACTCGAGGAACGCTTCCGGGGCTGATCCGGAGAGGAGCCTGACGTTCTGCACCGATTCATTGCTCCAGAGATCGCACAATGATCCGGCGATATTCCCGACAGGGCTGAAATGTGCGCATGACGCCGACTTCCCTTCCATCGATATGGGTGCGCCGGTGATCGCCTTGATAACGGGTCCCTCGTACGCACAATCCTTGGAGGGCCCCACCGCCCCCCGTGAGAAGGCAACGAGGCTCCGGACGGCAGACGCGGCCCGGATGACGGCCGCGAGCACTTCCGGAAGCATCCCCTGAGAGGCAAGCTGCATCGCGGTGTTCGCAAATCCGCACGCCGAATCCGCACCGGGGACGACCCGGTTTTCATTGCAGATCCGTACCATGGCTCTCCAGAGAAAATCCATGTCACGCGGCGCAAGAACACCCAGGGCGAAGATCACGCCGTGTATGTCGCCGTAAAGGAGGGCCTGGTCGTGCACTTCCTTGCCCCCCACCGATTCGATCGAAAGGAGATCCGCCCCCGCCCGCGCACACGCGACCAACGATGACTCAAGCGCTTCCCATGCCGGACCCTTCCTGAGGAGGGGGGGACGCACCATATCCCTGATGTCCGTGGGTGTAACGCGGAGGGCGCAGGGAAGTCCGATGTCATCATGCGCCCGGCGGAGCGACTCATGAAGGAGCGCGACTATCTCCGCCCCCCACTCCGGATGCTCCGTCATGGGTGGAAGAAGCTCGAATTCCACCATGAGCCCCGGCAGGCGTAGTCGTGCGGCCGCGCGGCGTATCATCTCACCGATCTCCCGGTATTCAACCATAACATCTTCCCACGTCTCCGCCGTGATGCTCATCGGCGGGAGCGTGAAGTTCAGCTCAGGGAAGACTTTCCCTCCTCCCACCGTCAGGCCGAACCCGCATTCGACCGGCCTGGGAGACCTGCCGAACGTAAAGGCGGAGATGTCAGGTATCAGAAGCCTGTCGTACGCGATCATTGCATCTCCCACGGGCTCGATCATTTGAGTACTCATCTTGCGTAGCGCATCCTTCAGTTATTGTCGGGAAATGAGTCTGCGGACAACCGCCGCCGCCGCGTGCAGGTCTTCGAGATCGATCCATTCTTCGGCCGTGTGCGCCTGTGCTATGTCTCCGGGGCCGAACACGACAGTGGGGATTCCGCCCCCGTTGTAGATCCCCGCGTCCGTTGCATACTGTGCCGCTTCCACGGGCGCTTCGCCGCATACGCCCGCTATCGCTCCGGAGAGGAGACGGACAACGGGGCTTTCTTCCGGAACCTCCATTCCCGCGACAGCCAGATGCGGAGGGTCGAACTCCCAGCCGGGGACTCCTTCGAGGGCGCTGCGGACCGCTCCCGTGACTTTTTCCGTGGTCTCCCCCGGGAGCGTCCGGCGATCCACTTCCACCGAACACCGGTCCGGGACAATATTGACCGCCTCTCCCCCTTCAATGACCCCCGCGCTCAGAGAGGCGGAACCCAGGAGGGGATGAGGCGCGGAACCTCTCAGAGCCTTCCCGTATTCTTCAAGCCGATCCAGCACATGCCCCATGGCGTATATCGCATTCACGCCCCTCTCGGGGTAGGCGGAGTGTGCCGCCACACCGCGCGTCACTATCCGCCATCGGGTCACTCCTTTATGTGCGCGGACGATCCGGAGGCGCGTCGGTTCCCCCACGATCCCGAAGTCGGCTTTCAGACCATGCGCCACCGCGTGCCGGGCACCCGTGAACTGGTACTCTTCGTCGGCCGCCGCAATCATGATCACGTTGAACCGGAGGCGCCCACCGGCATCGAGGTGGGAACAAACGCCATGGAGGAAGGCCGCGAGAGAGCCTTTTGTATCGCACGATCCCCTCCCGTACAGTCTTCCGTCCCTGAGTTCAGGAGTGAACGGAGGGATCGTCATCGCTTCCGCCTGCACGGTATCACAGTGAGCCTCGAGCAGGAGCGTCTTCTCCGCTCCGGAGTCGATGAAACCTGTCACGTTGGGCCGCCCTGAGAGGACATCATCCACCCGGGTCTCCACACCGTGCCGGCGGAGGTATGCCTCGACATACGCAGCCACGTCATGCTCCGAGTACCCGGGCCCGCTCTTTCCACGCCCCATCGGGTTCACGCTCGGGATGGCAACGAGGTCCGCAAGGAGACGGACGAGCGGGTCGGACGAGGTCCGAAGAGACATTCGATTCCTTTCACGCACTACGGCTTGAAAACCCGCTCCGCGATGCGGAAACGCCCGATCGCGGCTTCCGCCGGTTCGTAGCAGTTGCCGGTCCCGGCAGGTATTGTTATCATCCCCTCCCGGACGGTGATGAGCGGTTCGATGACATCATCGATGAACCACCTGACGGATGACTCCACGTCCGTGGGATATGCGAAATTCGGCAGCGTCGCCAGGTGGAGGGTCTGCGCCCCGCCTATCCCCAGCTCCGGCATCGTCCCCGCCCATACGGGCATCCCCGCCGAAGCGCACAGGTCATGCACAGCGATCGCGTTCGCGAGCCCACCGACGCGCTGTATCTTGATATTCACGAGCCGGCAACTCTTCATCCGTATTGCACGCCGCACGGCCGCGAGATCTTCCGCCCCCTCGTCAAGGCACACCGGCGTCCTGATCGTCCCCTGCAGTTCTGCATGCCCCTTGAGATCATCGCCGGGGAGGGGCTGCTCGATCATCGTAAGTCCGAAGGCGTCGAGCGACCGAAGGTGCGGGATATCCCCCCGGGCGTATGCACCGTTCGCATCGACCATGAGCGGGATGTCCCCGAACCGCTGGCGGATTTCGCCGAGAGGGCCGACGTCCCAGCCGGGCTGGATCTTGATCTTCACCCGCTTGTATCCTTCGGCGAGGTACTTCTCGATTGTCGCAATCAATGCCGGGATCCCCGTCGTGATGCCGACCGCCAGCCCCGATTCCACAGGGACATTGTACCCGCCGAGAAGCTCGTACAGGGGCCTCCCGGCGAACCTGGCTTCGAGATCCCAGAACGCCGTCTCGAGTCCCGCCCGCGCAAACGGGCTCCCGCCGGTCCGTTGCAGCACACGGTTGATCGACGCGACGGAGTCCACCTTTGCGGCAAACGCCGCGGGGATGAGCCTGTCCGTCAGGAATTTCCAGACGGAAGCGGGAGTGTCGTCGGAATAGAACGAGCCTGACATCGGAGACGCTTCCCCCATCCCGGCGAGCCCCCCGGCATCAACGCGCACGAGGATCCCGTCTTTCTCGCTCACCTCACCGCTGCTGTTCCGCAACGGCTTGACGAGAGGGATCCGGACGTGTGTCAGTGTGATTCGCTCGACCTTCATCGCCAGCACACCGGGTTGCGGAGTTGGCCTATCCCTTTGATCCGGCAGACCATCACATCACCGTGGGTGATCGGACCGGACATGTCTTCAAATTGTGCGACGTGCATGGCAGCTCTCAGCGGGCATTGATGGTTTCATTGAACCTGACGCCGACAGGATGTGGACTCCATGTCTTTGTCATGCGGTCATCCTCTCACTCATACCTTGACGTTGAGGGTGACGATGCCCCCCGCCGGGACATCGAGCCGGACGGACGCGCCCCGGGAATCGCCGGAGACCTCCGCCTCTCCCGTTACATCCTCATTCAGATTCACGAACAGCGCCTTTTTCACGGGGCGCGCGCACCGGAGAACCCCTTCCACTGCTGCCGGACCCGGATTGTATACCCGGACGATAATCCCGGTCCCGTCTTCTGATTCTTTCACCGCACTCAGCACGAGAGGTCCCCCTTCCAGCCCAAGCAATGAGGACTCCAGGGGGAGCGGCGCACTGTTCTTCCTCCGGAGCGGAAGCATCGGCAGGTGGAACCTCTCGCTTTCCCGGGTGACGAATTCACCCCAGTCCGGTTCGTCCGGCCCGTGCGGGAGCAGCGCGTACCGGAACGAGTGGATTCCCTGGCACTGGGCGTCCGGGGTATCGTTATCCCATCCCGCCTTTCCCCCGGGACGCGTGATGAGATCATCCCCCGCAAGCTTCCCGACGCACCGCAGAAGCGTGAGCGCGAGCGTGCCTCTCCCGTCCAGCTTCAGTTCATACTCCGGGAGGCCGTATGCGAGGAGCGTCAGGGAACGGTCCTTTCCGGACACCGTGACGAAACGCTGCATCGGCGCGACTTGCGCAGGGTGTTCGATCGTGAAACTCTCCACATCGTATTTTCTCTGCACGCGCTCGAGAATGCAGAACTGAGAGTCAGCGCGGACACGGTCGGTCCGGATCCCCGCAGGAAAGAGGACGCGGAGCCGGTGATCCAGTGCCCGGTTGTCCACGGTCGTCTCGCATTCCACGGAGCGCGACCAGGCGCCCAGCGATATGCGTGTCGAGACCGGGACCGCAACCGTTCGTCTGCTCCTGCTCTTCCTGCCGGGAGCCGCCGAGGCGGGAAGGCGGAGTGTGGCCTGCACCAGGAGCGCGGCCCGCAGCGGGCCCCGTTCCAGGACCGTCACCCGCGCACCGGTTTTCGCTGACCGGACGACAATGTCGCGGGGCGGATAGGAATAGTTGTATTCATCCCCGACATCACCGGAATCCTCGAAGACGTTCAGGCCGGTGTATGTACGCCCGCCGGTCTTGTCGTGCAGCGTCATGGCGCCGCCGGAGTTCACGGTGACCCTGAGGAACTGGTTCTCGACAAAGTCCTTCCCGGCGTTTACGGACTGTGGCGCCGCGGGAGTTTTTTTTCTTTTCTCGATCCTGAACCCCCTGAAGCCGAGAGGCGGGACGTCCCTCGCATCGACGAGTATGCTGAACCGATCCGCGAACGTCTGGCGGGGATAATTGTAATGGCTATAGGTGATGTCGTATCCTTCCCCCCGCCGGATGAGCTGGAAGGGGACCTCGGCTCCGGAGGCGTCCAGCAGCGCGAGGCCCGGGACGGGGGGGAGCTCCGGATCCACCACCACGTCCGGATTCAGTCCGACGACCACGTCCCTGCGGAAGAAGCGTACCTCGGCCTCCGCAATTTCCGTGCGTGCGAACGGGGAAGGATTGAAGAGAAAGAGATACCTGTCGTCCCCTGAGGCCATGTCGTCGTACGGGAGTATGTGCTCAAGGGAGGTATCAATAACCGATCCGCCGATATCCTGGACGGCCGCGAAGCGGGTCATCATCTCCCTGTGCACGGGATCGATCGAACAGCCGCAGATGCTGTCGTGCGGGTGATTCTTCATCAGCGTCGCCCACCCGTGACGCAGGAGCGGAGACTGCGAGCGCCCCCCCGAGGCGCAGGCGAGCGCGTTCAGGGGCTCCGCATACCGCTGGAGGAGCATTTCCGATTTCCAGTTTGCCTGCTTGATGTACATTCTGCTGGAATAGACGCCCCCCAGGACGACGAACGCGTACCGGTACCCGAACCGGAGCTCCCCTTCGACGACGGGGATTTCGATTTTTGAAATCCCGTCGATCTCCTCCCTGACCGCATCGGCATAACGCTCCACGGTGCTGTGCTCGAATGTCCCTTCAAACGATTTCCGGAGCAATGCGAGCGTGGCGGGAATGTTCGGGTCGGGCCAGTGATGGTCGCCGCCGTTCATGAGGAGCCGGTGTGAGGTGGTCGCGCGCCGATCGAGCTCCTCTTTCAGGGGGGCGAACCGGGCGATGATCTGAGGGTCCGTCTCCTGGTGAAAATACCCCGCGCTGTAGCCGTGCCGGAAGAGATGGATAAGAAGCGCCCGGGTGCCGTCGGGGGCCTTCCACCAGTACTCGGACGTCTGCTCACCCGGTTCCCCCCCAAACCCCCTGTAGACGAGCGCGGTCCCGATGCCGAACCCCCGGAGTATTGCAGGCATCATGGCGATGTGGCCGAACGAATCGGGGATGTAACCCACGGTCATCGTCTTGCCGAACGAGGCCGCCATGCGCGTCCCCGTCATGAGGTTGCGCACTGTCGATTCCCCGCTGACAAGGAACTCGTCGGGGAGGACGTACCACGGACCCGTGACGATGCGTCCTTCGCCGACCAGCCGCCGGATCTTTTCGCGCTTCCCGGGACGGACGGCGAGGTAGTCCTCCAGAACGACGGTCTGTCCGTCGAGCGTGAAGTGGCGGAATTCCCCGTCACGCCGGAGCAGCTCGAGAAGATCGTCGATCATGTTGACGAGCATCGCGCGGAACTGCTCGAAGCTCTTGTACCATTCCCTGTCCCAGTGGGAGTGGGAAACGATATGATATGTCGGTTTCATGATCTGTGGTATTCCTTGACGGGCCGGATCGCCGTCGACGCGCCCACGGCGGAGAGGCTTGATGCCGCAACGGCGTTCCCGAGCGCCGCCGCGGAAAACGGGTCCGCTCCCGTGAACAGGCCGGCTACGAATCCCGCGACAAACGCGTCCCCCGCCCCGGTGGCATCCACGACACTCCGGACCTTCCGCGCCGGAATCCGCTTCCCCTTCCCACGCCATGAGAGATAGCAGCCGTCAGCGCCAAGCTTGACGCCGACGACCCCGGGGGCTCCGGCGTCCGCCAGCGCCGCGACGATCCGCGCAGGTGCCGTCTCCCCGGTAATGACAGAGGCCTCGTCGTAACTTGGAACAAAGTAGTCCACATGCGGCAGGAAGGAGGCGAGCAACCTGTCATCCCGCCGGGGCGCTCCCGCGGTGTCGAGGAGTACCGGGATGCCGGTCTTCAGGTGGATCGCCCGGAACAACCTCCCGAGGTGCCTGTCGCATTCCGGCAGAAGCCCGTAGTAGCCGAACACAAGTATCCTCCCGCGGCGGATGACGTCGATGTGCGTGAGCAGATCCTCGACGCGGAAGTTTGCCATGCACCCGCGCGTATGGAAGAACGTCCGCTCCCCGTTCCTGTCCACCCCCACAATCGTCGAAGAGGTCTGTCGTGTGTCGTCGAGCACGAGCCCGGCGGAGGCGATGCCGTGCATCTCCAGCTGGCTCCTGAGGAACCCGCCGAACGTGTCATTCCCCACGCGCGTCACGGCCCCGACCCGGAAACCGAGCTTCGCCAGGTCGATCCCCACGTTGGGAACGTTTCCTCCCGTCGTCATCGTGATCGAGCCGATCGGCTGCATCCCGCCGGGCTTCGGCGGCCTGCGCAGATCGACGGGACGGCCGATGATGTCCACGACGGAAAGGCCTGCCACAACGGCGTCGAGGTCGCGTACCGATGAGGGGGAAGGGAGGTTCATACTATTCGGTAATTGTCAGTTTCTGGAAGTCGAGATCGAGCTTCTGTTGTTCGTACGTTATCGAGAGCTTCTGGCTCCCGACGCTTGCGTGGAGGAACGGGCCGTCGAACAGAGGAGTCGTCGTCAGGTCGACGGGCTTTCCGTTCAGAGTGCGTGTATCGGGAAATCTGAATTTCATCCTGTCGTTCCCGGGGGTCGTGTAATCCACGCTGACGTCGCCGGGCTTCAGCACCGCTTTCGGCCTCCGCGCGCGGAGCGCAGCGCAGAACTTCCCGAACGAGCCAATTTCGTCTTTCGAGCGGACTTCCACAACCTCGCCGTTCTGGAGCCTGTGGCTGCGGAACCGCCAGTTGCCGGTCTCCTTGCTCCTGTCGATCTCCTCCGGCCTCCCGATGGCGTTTTTCGCCTGCCCCGGCGTCTCATGCTCCTCGATCCACTCCCCTTCCTGGAGGGGATACCAGCCGACGTACGTGTCACCCGCCTTGCAGAGGATCCAGCCGGAGGGATCGACGATCCGTTCCTGGAGGTTGCGCGGGAAGAACCCGTCGATGTGCTCGGTCATCGTGCCGGGTTCGATGTCGTACAGGACGATGAGCGTGTTCCGGTTCTGGAATGTCCTCTCAAAGGGGGAGCCCCCGGTCCACTTGTCCGGATTATTGTACGTGCTCTTCGAGGCGACGACATCGGCGATCAGGGGCTTGATCTCTTCGGGGAAGAACATGCCGAGCTCGTAGCTGGACCAGTAGGGATGGAGCCCGAATATCGTCGTGTAGGGACGTCCGTAC
>Ga0182017_10001573_pt1 | contig 17577 bp, 13 predicted proteins | sample 712E3DmetaG_FD_120492 | JGI IMG/M metagenome (GOLD analysis project Ga0182017, IMG submission 120492) | Permafrost microbial communities from Stordalen Mire, Sweden - 712E3D metaG | ecosystem: Environmental > Terrestrial > Soil > Wetlands > Permafrost | place: Sweden: Stordalen | collected... | reverse complement strand
GCGGGAATAGGTCCGGGGCCAGTTTGTCGCTCACCGGGCTAGAGGCACACGCCGGAGCAGAGCAGGAGGTCGTGGCCGCGCTGCGCGCTGCTGATCTCGACGGCCTGTCACCTCGTGCTGCCTGGGATCTGCTGGCCAAATTGCGAAAGAAATTGACGGATGGCGGTTCCGGCCGTCCATGATTAGGTGTCGTGGTTGTAAAATGCGCGGCACTCGCGCTCCTGCTCGTTTCCCCTCCCAGCATCGTTCTCGCTGCTCCGGCTCGCACGCCTGACGGCGGCATCGGCCAACGGCACGCCTTGCCACCGAAGGTGGGGCCGGTGCGGTTTTCAACTCCGGTCAGGAAGATCAGGCCCGTGCGCAATCCGCCGGTCGATCTCTTCCAGATAAACACCAAGGAGTCATTTGTGCTGCGCTTCTCCGACGAGCGGGGCCGTCCGATTCAAGGGTGGCAGAAGCGTTTTCAGCGCTTCATGCGCTGCCACCACACCAACACCCAGCACAGGATCGACCCGCGTTTGCCTCGGCTGATGTATCAGACCGGTCGGCATTTTGCCGGGCATCGTCTGGAAGTTGTTTCCGGTTACCGCAACCCCAAGGTCGCACGCAACCCGAAAAGTCCCCACAAGCAGGGATTGGCTTGCGATTTTCGTGTTGCGGGCGTGCCCAACGCAACTTTGCGCGACTACTTGCGCCGCACCTTTGATCACGTGGGCGTCGGCTTTTATCCCAATTCGTCTTTTGTGCACCTGGACGTACGCAAAGGGCTATCAGCCTTCTGGATCGACTACTCGGGACCGGGCGAGGGCGCCGCCTATTCCGGTAATGCGCACGACGACCTGCGCACGGGCAAGGCCGACTGGTACAGGCCATCTCCTGGCGAGCGTGTCTCCTCGCGGGCCGAGCGTGCCGAAAGCGTGGACGACCTGATGGAAACGGTGGTGAAGGGAGGCGGAGCCTCGGCCGCGTCGGGCGGCGACGCCGCGAAGGCTGCAGCCGCAGCGCAGCGGGGAGGCCGTACTGGCGCGCCGAACTAGTCACGTGGGGAGCCGGCGAGCTTTGCTCGCCGCGGACCATCGCAGGAGGGCATGGGAACCCTTCTAGGGTTCCCATATCAATTGTCGAAACTAGGCTGGGAGTGCTAGAAGGCGGGCAGTACCGTCCACGGACAATGTTCGCCCTTGCGCGAGGCCATCAAGGGCCGGCACGGGCGTAAAGGCAGAGGAGAATTCCAGATGAAGAAGCTCGGTGTTTCTTTGGTGGCAGCGTTCTTGGTGTTGGCAGCCGCACAACAGGGAATGGCGGCCAAAGCAAGCAAGGCCAAGGCGGCCAAGGCGGCCAAGGAGGAGAAACCCCGCGGGCCGGCTCCCGTGGCCAAGGCGGACGCCATCAGTGAGATCAGGGGCGACTTCAAGTGGGGGATGACCATGCAGCAGGTCATCGACAAGATCAACGCGCGCATCGAGGCGAGCTACAAGGACAGGATCGCCAAGACAAATGCTGACCCGAACCGGAACGACAGGCTCCGGAGGGCGATGCGCGATGAGATGGCCGTGATCAAGAAGAACATAGTCAAGTTCGAGGGTCAGAAGGGCCCATGGGACGTATCGATCATCGACCAGGAGATCGTGCAGGGAAAGGGCGTGGCCATGCTCTTCACCAAAGAGGAGAAATCCACCCGCTACTTCTTTTTCGCCAACGACAGCCTATTCAAGATGTTCATCGCCTTTGACAAGGAGATGTTGCAGGGCAAGAACTTCAAGGACTTTGGCGTCGCCATGCAGACGAAGTTCGGCAAGGCGCAAGAGGTCTTCGTCAACCAGAGCTACCTCGGGGTCAAGGAGAGGAAGCTGGATCACCTGCTCTGGCGCTCGAGCACGGGCGACGGGCTGAAGTTGGTGGATCGTTCTGAGTTCTATGACGTGTACTGCCTGGTTCTGTACGACAACAGCGTCGAGCAACGAGTGGTGGCTGATCGCAAGGCGTTCGACGCCGCCCAGCCCAAGGGATCCATGATCGACAACGTGATCGGGGGCAAGGAATCCGACCGCGACGAGAATGACAACGTGATCGACCGCATCACAGGCAAAGAGGTATTCAAGCCTGGCGACCGGCGCGCCGCGCAGCAAAACATCACCGTTCCATCCCCGGGTACCCCTTCACCAACCCCTGCGGGCGACGACACCCAAAAATAGCCGCGCGCAGGGTGATCGGAGGCCTGCAACGCTGTGTTGCTTGACAGCGGCGGGGCGGCTCCGCAGAATGCGACCCTTTCCAAATGGCCAATATCAAGTCAGCTGAGAAGAAGAACCGACAGCGCATCAGGCGCCAGGCACGCAATTCAGCCCAGAAGGCGGCGATGCGCACGGCAGTGAAGAACCTGCGCGCCGCAGTTGCGGCCAAGGACCAGCCGCGAGCAGCCGCACTGCTCAAGTCGGCGACAACGCTCATCAGCCGGCTGGGCCGACGGGGCACGATCAAGAAGCGGACCAGCTCGCGTCACGTGTCGCGGCTGACGGTCGCCGTCAACACGCTGGCCAAGTAGCGTCGGCGGCGACTGGGGACTTGAAACGCTCCGGGCATGGGCCCCGAGGCGCAGGTGTGCAGCCGCATCGGGCGACCGGCGCGGGTCGGCCAGCGTGTGCGATCCTTGGGCCGGCCTTTTGGCCGGCCCAGCCCGACAGGCTCCGCCTAGTTCCCGGTCAGGAGCTTGAACTCGGTTCGGCGGTTCTTGGCCCGACCCGCCGAAGTCTTGTTGTCCGCGATGGGATTCTCCGCGCCAAAGCCCACTGCGGTCAGACGCTCGGGCCGGATACCCCTTTCGACGAAGTACTGCTTGACCGCAACAGCGCGCTTCTGCGACAGCTCCTTGTTGTGATCGGCCTTGCCGACGTTGTCAGTGTGACCACTGATCTCAAACCTAATATCCTGGTAGTCAGTGAGCACCTGGACGGCTTTGTCGAGCACAGGGTACGAGGCCTTGGTGATGTCGGCGGAATTGGTCTTGAAGTTGATTCCTTCGACCACGCCGGTGAACTTCCTTATTGCGGCAGGCACCTCATCCGGACAGCCATCCTCATCCTGGTAACCGTTGAAGGTTTCCGGCTCGTTGGGGCACTTGTCAATGTTGTCGGGGATGCCGTCGCCGTCGGTATCCTTGGGCGGCGGGCAGCCGTTCTTCTTGGGATCGTCGCTCTTGGGGCCGGGCTCGGTCGGGCAGGCATCATCGACGTCTAGGATGCCGTCGCCGTCGGTGTCCTTGGGCCGCGGACAGCCATTCTTCTTGGGATCGTTGCTCGCAGGGCCAGGCTCGGTTGGGCAGGCGTCGTCGACATCGGGGATGCCGTCGCCGTCAGTGTCTTTCGGTGGCGGAGCGGGTAGGGCCGGGGGCGGTGGCGGGAGCGGCCGAGTTCCACCGAATCCCAGGTATGCAGCAAGCAGGATCTCGTAGTCGGGGCCGTGGAAGCCACACTCGTTACAGTCGCTGTTGGAGGCAAACGCGGCGGGTGGGAACATGATGCGGCCGTCGAGGCGCAGGCCGAAGTAGTCCGTGAACGGGAACTTGGCGCCCACGCCAGCGTGGAACACGTCATCGGTGTCCTTGAAAGGCTCGCCGTTCGGCCCCGGGGAGTTTTTGGGTAACTCCGACAGGGCGCCCCATCCGACCAGAGCGAAGGGCCGCACATAGCCGGAGTGGATGAAGGTCACGATCACCTGGCCGCGGTAGCCGAGAATGATCTCGCGCGTGCCGACGGGATTGCTGTAGCGGGTGTGGGTGGGCGAGATCATGCCTTCGGCTTCTAGCCCCACCCAGCGATTGAAATTGTAGCCCAGGCGCAGACCGAAAGCCCCGCCCAAGTCAGGCGAGTAGCCTTCATCAGATCCCGTGTAGCGTCCGAGCCCGCTCTTCTTGTCGTAGAAATGCAGGCCGCCGAAGATCCCGATCTCGAAGGGTTGAACCATCGGCGTTTCCTCGGCCGCCTGCGCACGCGGTGGCGCGACGCCGACCAGAGCAGCCAGCAACCCTGCGGTCAGAATGCCCGATCTTAGCAACAACGTGTTTGCTCGGTTCTTCATGCTGTTTCCTTCCTTTGCAAGAACACCGTTTTCTTTCAACCGCCGCATCCCGTGTCAGCCTCGCCTCAGCAATTCCCGCGACACAGGAGCCTGGTGCGAACTAGTGGTCTTCTCCCCTCGCATCATCAGCCGGAAGAATGGACGACTATCGACAGCGGGTCAACGCCGCGATGCGCGGTGCAATCAAGCACCCCCCGCCCGCCGAGGGCTGGCTTCTTCCGCCAACTGGCGGACCAGGCGGGTCAGCTGGATTTCAGGATCCACGCGCGACGACTTGAAGGCGCGGTCGGCCTGGTACAGGCGTTCAAAGCTGCGGCGAAGGGCAGCCACCGACATGCGCCGCGCGGGAATAAGCACGTCGTCGAGGAAGAAGGGCGGCAGCCCTACCGCGGCGGCCATTTCCGCGCGGGATAGGTTCGCGGCGGCCAGCTCCTTCGCGCGCCAGATCTGCCGAAGCTGGCGCAGCAGCATGGCCTGAACCCGCAACGGCGGTTCGCGGTTGGCAAGCATATTGGTGACCAGGTCGAGCGCCCGCCGGATGTCGCCAGAGCCAATCGCCTTGGTCAGCTCGAACACGCTTCGCTCGCGCGATTCCGGTACCAACTCCTCGACCTGGGTTCGGCTGATGCGACCAGCCTTGCCGGCGTAGATCTCCAGTTGCTCCAGCGCCTGCATCAGGCGGCCCAGATCGGGGCCAGCCGCGTTGGCCAGGGCCTCGGCCGCGTCGCTGTCGATGGTCATGCCGCGCATTTTGGCTTCGCGGGCGATGAACGGACCCAACTCGCGATCCTTGAGCCGCGCAAACTCGTGCAGACAGCCGGCCTTGCGCAGAGCCAGAAAGGCGCGCAGACGGCCATCGATCTTCTCAGCCAAGAGCACCAGGCAGGTGCTGGGATTGGGATGGCCGGCATACCCAGTCAGCGGTTCAAGCGCGTCCGCCTTCACCTGCTCCAAGCCGCGGGCGATCACCAGACGCTGCTTGGCGAACATGGGCAGGGTGCGGGCTGCTGCCACGACCTCAACCAGGGCGGTTTCCTTCAGGTCGAAGAGTTCGCAGTTGAGCCCCGAGCTGTCACCCTCTGCGCCAAGTATCTTGCGTCGCAGCGCCGCCACCGTGCGGTCGATGAGAAAGCGCTCTGGACCGTGCAAACAGTAGATAGGCGCGATCTCACCGCGATCGATGGCGCGCAACAGGTCGGGCTCTTCCCGCGCAGGCACGCAGCTCGTCTACCACATCCGCGCTATTTCAGGAGGCGGATGCTGTCGCCGTCGACGACATAGACCAGAGGCAGATCGACGCGGCCGTGGTCAGGGCCGAAACGGATGTCGCCGGTCACACCCTCGAAGCGCCCGCTGCCCAGCAGGCGCAGGGCATCGGCACGGGTGCGCCCGCCGCGCTCGACAACCCCGCGCAGGATTGAAAGGCCATCGTACCCGTAGGCGTCCGCAGCGGTCGGGTTGGTGCCGTAGACTTCGCGGAATCGGGAGACGAAGTTACCGCTGCGCGCATCCTCGGCGGGATAGTAGCCAGGGCAAAGTATCGCGCCCTGGACGTAGCGCTCGGCATTGCGGAGCAGTCGATCGGAAAGGCTCAAGGCAGTGGAGAGCAAGATCACCTCGCGCCGGCCGGAAGTCGGCGTGGTTGCCGACGAGGGCGCGACCAGCAAGCGCGGCCGACGGGGCCAGATATTGGCGACAGCCAAGGCCGGCGCGATTAGTTCCAGGCGTGCCGCCTCGTCGGGAACGAACAGCGCATCGAAGGCAATTTTGCGCAGCTCGTTGACCTGCGCCGAGAAAGAAGTGGCGCCCGCAGGGTAGGTGATGTGCGCGACCAGGGTGCCATCGCCGGCCGCCAGAGCATTCTGGAAGGCGCCGGCCAGACGCTTGCCCGAGGCGCTGTCCGGCCCCAACACCACAAAGCGGCGCGCGCCCAGTGCCAACGCCCGTTGGGCCAACGCGATGGCGCGCGACTCGGGCGCATGGATGAGCTGGAACGCGGTGGTGCGGGCACCCGGTGCACGTTCGTCGAGCAGCAGGAAAGGCACGCCGTCACGCGTGGCCAGTTCGATACCGCGCGGATCGGGCGCGCCCAGCAGGCCGATCACCGAGTCATCATGCGCCAGCGACCAGGCCGCTGCGCCTACGCCCGCGCTCCCGGCGCGCTCGGCAGGGGCGGCGGCATCGCGGACCAGGAGATGATACGGCGACGGGTCGCCCGCGGGCGTGGGCTCGTCCACCACCAGCATCGCCCCGCGTAGCACGACCTCGCCCAGACGGGTTTGCGCGCCCGACTGAGGAACCGCCAAACCGAGGCGAAGCGGATCGCCAGTTGGCGTCTCCTGCAGGCGAGGATCAAGACCCAGGTTGCGCCTGACCAGACCGACGTCCTGCTCCAGCCGCACGGCACTGGCTTCGTCTCCCCGCGCGCGCAACGCGGACACGGCTTGCGTCCCGAGCATGGCGCGCGCGAATGGGGAACGAGGACTAGACAGGGCGGACAGAGCTGCCTCGCCGGAGATCTTCTCGGCTACCTCCTCGGCTCGGCGACGCGCATAGGCGCGCTCGGGCTCCCGGGTTCCGTCGATACTGCGATACTCATTCCACTGCTCGATGGCAGCCACCGAATCTCCGTTCTCGGCCAGGGCTTCGGCCGCAGCGGCGCGCAGAAGCAGGGGTGCATCGGCGTCGGAGATGCCTCCGATTAGCGGCGGTCCGGACGCGATGAACGGCCGCAGCAGCGCCAGTGCCAGCACGGGGTTGCCCAGCCGGCTGGCGGCAATTCCGCGGAGGAAGTCGAAGTCGGGTGTTCTTCCGCCAGCGTCGGCCTTTTCCAGCGTGGCCTTGGCGCCGGCTGCGTCGCCGGACGCGATCTGGACCCGCGCCAGAAGGGCGATGGCAGCCGGACGTTGGCGATGGTCTGGATGGTTGGCGACAAAGGCCTCCAGCGCCTGGCGCGCCGTGGCCGGATCCGACGCGAAAGCCTTGCTGGCAGCCGCCCGAAAATCCACGTCGCCCCCGCGATCCTCGCGCGGCAAGCTTGCCTGTGGGGCGCCCGCCTCGGCTGAAGTTGGGAAGGAACCCTCCTGGCGGGCCTGCACCTGCCCGCTGGCACAGCCAGTGAGCAAGAAGGCTGCGAGAACCCATGCGCGCATGGGCCGGTTCTACGACAGTCGCCGGTTCGAGTCGACTGCCGGGAATTGTTGGGAATTGTTGAATCTTCGCCCCGCGCCCCCGCGCGGTTTGGCAGCCGCGCGGGGGCCGACCGCCCATATAGGATGGGCGTGAGCGGACTTGGCTCTCCAAGGAGCCCGCCCCGGGGAGGTGCAGAACCCATCCCGGGTTCCACACCGAGTCTCCAGATTCTTCGGATGCCGTCTAGTTCTGCCGGAGCGGACGTCTGGTCCGCGCCTTTGTCTCGTCTTCCAGTGAACCCTCGGCTGCCAGAACCGCGCGAAGCTTTCTCACCTCTTCGGGGCTCAGACGGGCCAAGTTTGCTTCCCTTCCCTCGTTGGTTGCGTCGTTCCAGTCAACCGATCCCGGACGGATGTGCCGTAGCTGCATCGTCTTCCTCCCTCATTCTCGTTCGGTGGCGCCTTTGTTCAGGTTCGCGACCTCGCATTCCCAACCTTCGTGGACCAGAAGGTATTCCCGAAACTCACGTCGGAATTGTCCCAGATTTGTCCGGGTGGCAAAAGAAAAAAATCGCGTAACGCGGCGGGACCTGAAGCTGCGACATCTGCCGCGTCCAGCCCGGCGTGTGTTATGAAACTCGGCGAAATGAGAGTCTCAAAGACCCTGATCCCGACGCTGAAAGAGGCCCCTGCCGAGGCTGAGGTGCCGTCCCACATTTTGATGGTGCGCGGCGGATACCTGCGCAAGTTGGCCGCCGGCATCTATTCGTTCCTGCCGCTTGGCTGGCGCGTTGTTCAGAAGATCACCCGCATCATCCGCGAAGAGATGACCCGTGCCGGGTCGCAGGAGGTATTCCTGCCCGCGGTGATCCCGGCCGAGCTTTGGCAGGAGTCTGGTCGTTGGGATCGCTACGGCGACCAGCTTCTTCGGTTCAAGGATCGGAAGGGCGGTGACTTTGTCATCGGTCCCACCCACGAAGAGGTGATCGTCGATCTGGTCCGTCACGACGTGCGTAGCTACCGGCAGTTGCCGCTCAATCTGTTCCAGATCCAGACCAAGTTCCGCGATGAACTGCGCGCGCGCGCCGGCCTCATGCGCGGGCGCGAGTTCATCATGAAGGACGCCTACTCCTTCCACACCAGCGAGGGAGATGCCCTGCGCGAGTACAAGAACATGTACGAGGCCTACACGCGCATCTTCACCCGTTGCGGCCTGGCCTTTCGTGCGGTCGAGGCCGACACCGGCGCCATCGGCGGTTCGCACTCGCACGAGTTTCAGGTGCTGACCGAGACCGGCGAGGATGCCATCCTGGCTTGCGACAAGTGTGACTACGCCGCCAATGTCGAAGAGGCCCAGGCGCGCCCGGCCGCTGCAGCGCCGGCCGCGGCAGCGCCAATTGCCGCCGTCGAGAACGTGGCGACGCCGGGCAAGCGCACCATCGAAGAAGTTTCGACTTTCCTCGGTTGCAAACCGCAGGGTCTGGTCAAGACACTCATCTACCTGAGCGACGGCAAGCCGGTGGCCGTGCTGGTGCGCGGGGATCGCGCGGTGAACGACATCAAGGTCAAGCGCGCCCTGGGCTGCTCTGATCTGGTTCTGGCAGCGGACAAAGTCGTGGAAGAGGCTACCGCGGCTCCGGTCGGCTTTGCCGGTCCGGTGGGACTGCGCATTCCGATCTACTGCGACCATGAGGTGTGCGCGCTGCCGTCTTTCGTGTGTGGCGCGAACGTCGTGGACCTGCACCTGCGCAATGTGGTCTCCAAACGTGATTTCTTCCCCACCCAATGTGGCGACTTCCGCCAGGCTGCTGTGGGCGACGCTTGCCCGCGCTGCGATGGCGGCCACTTCGCCGGCTATCGCGGCATAGAGGTGGGACAGGTGTTCTTCCTGGGCACCAAGTATTCGTCGCCCATGAAGTGCAACTTCCTCGACACCGATGGCAAGGAGAAGCCGATGGTGATGGGAACCTACGGTATCGGCGTGACCCGCATCGCGGCCGCGGCCATCGAGCAGAATCACGACGCCGATGGAATCATCTGGCCGGTGCCCATCGCGCCCTTCGAGGTCAGCCTGCTTTCCCTGCAAGTTGGCGACGCGCAGGTGACGGCGGTGGCCGAGCGCCTGCACGATGAATTGCAGAAAGCGGGCATCGACGTGTTGTACGACGATCGCGACGAGCGACCGGGCGTGAAGTTCAAGGACGCCGATCTCATCGGGATGCCGTATCGGATCACGGTGGGCAAGAAGGGCGTGGCCGAGGGCGTGGTCGAGCTGAAGGCTCGGCGTGCGCCCGACGTGCTGAAGGTGAAGATCGAGGACATCGTGCGCGTCGTGGTCGAGAAGGTCGAGCGCGAGCGGGCAGGGGGGCTGGCGTGAGCGCAGGCGCGATTGCAGCGCGCGAGCGCGTGATCGTCGCGCTGGACGTGCCTGATCTGAAGGCGGCAGTGGACTTTCTCGACCGGCTGGATAGCCAGGCGGTCTTCTACAAGGTGGGCCTGGAGCTGTTCGTGGCCGAGGGCGTGCGAGCCATCGAGGCGGTGCGCAGCCGCGGGGGCAAGGTTTTTCTTGATCTGAAACTGCACGACATTCCTGAAACCGTCGCGCGCGCGGTGTCCTCGGCCATGGCTCTGGGTGCCGAGTTGCTCACCCTGCACACCTCGGGTGGCCTGGCCATGATGAAGCGCGCTGCGCAGGCAGCGCAGGGGCGGGCGAAACTACTGGGCGTGACAGTGCTCACCAGCCTAGCTGAGGACGATCTGCGCGCCGACGGCATTGCCGGCAGCATGCGTGAGGCAGTGGTGCGGCGGGCGAAGCTGGCCAGCCAAGCCGGGATCGCTGGCGTGGTGTGCTCGCCGCAAGAAGTGGCCGACGTGCGCCAGGCTTGTCCATCGCTCTTGCTGGTGGTGCCCGGCGTGCGGCCGGCTGGCGCTGATGTCGGCGACCAGAAGCGCGTGGCCACGCCAGCCTCGGCCATCGCTGGCGGTGCAGACTACTTGGTGGTGGGCCGGCCCATCCGCGACGCCGCGAACCCGGCAGCCGCCTTTGCTGCCGTGGTCGCTGAAGTCGCAGCAGCCGGAAGGTAAACGCGTGGCGGACGACCCATCGTCGCGGGTGGTGTTCGGTGTTCGGCCGGTCGAGGAGCTGTGCCGGGCGCGGCCGCGCGAGGTGGCCGTGGTCTATCTGGCCGAGGGGCATCGCTCGCGCGAGATCGAGGTGGCGGTGGCTGCGGCCAAGGATCGTGGCATCACCGTGGAGATCCGGCCCCGCGCGCTGGTAGCGGGGCTGGCCGGGGCCCCGGCCCATCAAGGCATTGTGGCGATTGTCGGCGAATACCACTATGCGCTCATCGCGGATATGCTGGCCGCGGCGCAGGCGGCGTCCGAGGCGCCGCTGCTCTTGCTGCTCGACTGCATCACCGATCCGCAGAATTTCGGCGCCTTGGTGCGCAGCGCGGAGGTGCTGGGTGCACATGGGGTGATCATTCCTGACAAGCACGCGGCGCCGGTGACGGGATCGGTGGTGAAGGCCTCGGCAGGGGCCAGCGAGCGCATGCGCATTGCGCGCGTTCACAATCTTCTCGGGACGATCGATTGGTTGGGATCGCAGGGCGTGCGCGTGTGGGGCGCGGCTGCCGAGCGGGGCGTGCCTTTGGCGCAGGCGGAGTTGGTTGGCCCCACGGGTTTGATCGTGGGCGCCGAGGGCCGCGGCCTGCGCGAGGCAGTGGCTCGTCGTTGCGCCGGCGTCGTGCAGATTCCCCAACGCGGGCAGGTCTCGTCGCTCAATGCCTCAGCCGCGGGTGCGATCCTGCTCTACGAAGCCACGCGCCAGCGCTTGCTTGCGCGGCTGTAGGGCTCGTCAGAGAATATCTGCAACGATTTGGACGGCGATCCATCCCGGCTGGCGTCGTTGCTCGTCGTCGCAATACGTCGAGTATTCCTCCTTCTCGCGCCTCGCCTGCCGGGCGCCTCGGCGCCCAACTCGTAGCATCTATTCTCTGACGAGCCCTTAGGGCGACCGCGGGAACCCCCTATTTCGCTTCCATTTCAGCCGCGGCCAGCAAGATCGCGCACAATCCGTGCGAGGAGTTCGTGAGCTTGTTTTGGCCGACATAGCCAGCGTAGTTGTTCTGCACATTCATGCCTTGCACGGCGCCGGTGATGCTCGGCACCCCAGAGGTGTCGGTGGTGACCTTGGTCTGCATCCCCTTCCAGCCACTGTCGGCCACCGCGGAGTAGCTGGAATCGATGTATCCGCGGTTGACCGCGACTTTCAGCGCGTAGACGAACATTCCGCTGGCCGAGGTTTCGGTCCAGTTGTCAGTCTTGCTCCCCTGGTCCATGACCTGGTACCAAAGCCCGGTCGTCGCATCTTGGGTGGACTTGAGCCCTGCCGCCACGCCGGTGAGGGTAGTCACTAGGTCACTGCGACCGGTCTGACTGGCAGGCAGATCGCCCAAGGTGTCCACCAGGGCCATCGCGTACCAGCCCATGGCCCGGCCCCAGATGCAGGGCGACCGACCGTTGGCATCAGCCCATGCGGGCTTGGTCGTGCCGGTGGGATTGTTGTCCCACCACGCGTGGTAGTAGAGGCCGGTCGCTGTGTCCAGAGTGTGCGCTGCGATGAGAGTCGTCTGTTTGACGACGGTATCGCCGCAGGTGCTGCAGTTGCCAAACACGGCCGCATAGCGCGCGAGGAAAGGCTCGCCCATGTAGATGCCATCCAGCCACATCTGGTTGGGATACGACTGCTTATGCCAGTAGCCCCCATCGCCATTGGTGGGAATATTCTTGTAGAAGGCCTGAACGCTGTCTGCCGCGGTCTTGTATTTCGCCGTTCCGGTTTCCTGGTACAAGAAGGGCAGCAATACTGACGGCTGCATGTTGTCGAAGGCGGAGAAGGTCGTCCCAAGGTTGCTGACAACACCAGCGGCGGTCACATTTTCGTCGACGTACTTCTGAATGTACGCCAGGTAACGGGAATCCCCGGTGTGACGGTAGACCTGCTCCATTCCCCGCAACACGATGCCGTGGTTGTACTCGAAGCCGGCGGTGGTGTTGATGTCCTTTGGATCGGGCCACTTGCTGAGTATCATGTTGGCAAAGCGCACCGCGAGTGAGTCGGACGCAAGGGTGGTGCCGGCGTCGCCTCCACCCTGGCCTGCAGCTCCTGCATCGGTAGCGCTTCCCCCGCTGCCGGAGCCGCCTTTGCTTGTCGTGCCCCCAGCGCCGCCCTGGCTGGTTGTCCCCCCGGAACCGATCATACCACCCGTACTCGTCGTGCCCCCGCTGCCGGTTGAGCCGCCCCGGCCTACGACCCCACCGGATGCGGTTCCAGTGCTGCTGGAGCCGCCCTGGGTGGCTATGCCGCCAGTTGGCGCAACGCCGCCGCTTGCCGTGACTGTGACACCGCCAGTCCCAGCACCGCCGCTGGCTGTGACACCGCCGCTGGTTGTGACACCTCCGGATCCGGCGCCGCCGCTTCGGTTTACGCCGCCAGCCCCGCCGCTGGCGGCCCCGCCGGTTCCACTGGAAATCGAAGTGCCAGCTTGGCCTCCGAGGCTTCTGCCTCCGGTTGAGGAGGCGCCGCCTGTACCAGACGATCCGCCAGTCTGCGCATTGCTGGAACCACTCTGCCCGCCACTCGCGGCCGGCGAAGAACTCCCCGACGTGCAGGCAGGCGCGCCCAACGCCAGCAGGAGGGCAAGAAGGATCGCACCTCCCGCCGTCGGAACAGATGCTCCACACCCGAACCTCCAGGCGGCCGATCCATGGGCTCGGGGTTGACAGAGAATGCTGGCCAATCGTTCCGCTGAGTTTGACATCGGTTCTCCTCTGAACGCGGTGCAGGCGAATAAAGTCAACAACGCTCAGGCGCGTGGCGTTGAGCTTGACTGCGACAACTATACCAGGAGGCTTGCGCTGGTGCCCACCGGGGCGGAAGCAACAACCGATTTGGCACCTGCGCCAGGTCTGCTACATTTTCCCGTCCGGAGGTTTACTGAATATGTCACGCATTCCCGTCGCCGTGGTTGGTGCCACTGGACTGGCAGGCCAGGAGTTCCTGGTTTCGCTGGCCGGGCATCCAATGCTCCAGGTCGTGAAGGTAGCGGCGTCCAGCCGCTCGGCCGGAAAGACCATGGCCGATGCCGTCAAGGACGACAAGGGTGCCTCAAGGTGGTTTTGCACCGAGCCCCTCCCTGCCGAAATGGCCGGCCTCAAGGTGGAGGATTCGGCAACCATGACGACCGACGGTGTGCGTCTGGTGTTCTCTGCAGTCGAGGCGGACGTGGCGCGCGAGTTGGAGCCCCGGTGCGCCGCCAGCGTGCCTGTGATTTCGACCGCGAGTGCCTTCCGCTACGAGCCTGACGTGCCGATCTTTCTGCCCGGCGTGAACTGGGACCACGCCGGTCTCATCCAAGTGCAGCGCAAGAAGCGCGGGTGGAAGGGGTTTATCACCCCGGGCCCGAACTGCACCACGGTCGGCCTGGCCATGACCCTGCGTCCGCTTGACCTCGCGTTCGGTATTGAACGGGTGATCATGACCTCGATGCAGGCGCTGTCGGGCGCGGGCCGTTCGCCCGGCGTCACTGCCATGGACATCCTCGACAACATCATTCCCTACATCCCCAAGGAAGAAGAGAAGGTCGAGCGCGAGACCACCAAGATTCTGGGCAAGCTGGTCGGCGAAGCCATCGTGCCGGCGCCGCTGTTGGTGTCGTGTACCTGCACCCGGGTGAATGTGCTGGAAGGCCACACCGAGTCGGTCTTCGTTCAGTTGAAGCGTCCGACCCGCCTTGACGATGTGAAGGCCGTGTGGCGCGAGTTCGGCGCCGACTTGGCTGGCCTTGCTCTGCCCTCAGCGCCCAAGCACCTCATCGCGATTCGCGAGGATCCGTATCGCCCACAGGTGCGGCTGGACCGCGACGAGGAGGGTGGCATGGCCACCGTGGTGGGTCGCCTGCGCGAGGATCCCGCCCTGCCGAGCGGCATCAAGTACATCCTGGTGTCGCACAATACCCGCATGGGCGCGGCCAAGGGCGCCATCCTGGTGGGAGAGTACCTGATCAAGAAGGGCCATATTGTCTAGACGGGAATAGCGCCTTTCGCTGCCACGAGCGTGCGCAGTATTGGCAAGGGATTTCCAATAGTTACGCCTGATTCCTTCTACACTTTCATGACGGCCTGGTGGCTTGGGTGCACAATTGGGCTTCGGGACACAGCGATCCGGAGTTCAAGCTCGTGCAGCAAGCGATATCACTACCAAGTCAGCCGTTGCCGAAATCAAACGGCGCGCGGGTCAGGCCAGAGGAGTTGAGCCGTCTGGCTGGCCTGCTCGCGGCCAAGCTGAAGGCGGGCCTTTCGCTCGGACAAGCGCTCTATGCCCTGTCGGTCGAGTCCAAGAATTCGCGTCTGGTGGCGGCGCTGAAGGGGACAAAGGCCAGCGTGGACAAGGGCCGCCCTTTGGGCGAAGCCCTGCGCGACTACCCGGAAGTGTTTGACGAAGTCACCGTGGCTACGCTGGGTGCGGGCGAGCGGAGCAATCGGTTGCCCATCGAGTTGCAACGCCTTTCAGCGTACTTGAGCACCACGGCGAAGATCGCGCGTGGCCTGAGCGGCGCCACCACGCGGCCCCTGGTCGGTTTCGCCGCTGGCTTGCTAGCTGTTCTGGTTGGCCTTGCGGTCGCAGCTCCAAGCGTGGAGCCGTTCTTGCGTGGCCTGCCAGAGCGAGAATGGCCAATCGCCACGCACCTGGCCATCCAGGTCTCTCATGTCGCGCGCTCAGTCTTGCCCGTCGTGCTGGCCGTGCTTGCTCTCGCCTACGCGATCTTCCGCCTCCTCGTGCGCGGAGACAAGGGTCAGCTTTGGCGCAACGGAGCGCTCTTGCAGGCGCCCATCATTGGGTCGCTGTGGCGGGCCAAGGCGGTAGCTCACTTCACCCGCACCACTGGGGTGCTGGTCGCCGCCGGCATCCCCGTGCCCGACGCGATGGAAAGCGCGGCGATGACCGCAGGCAACGTGGCGGTGCGCGGGGCCGTGCTGCTGGCAACCGACGAAGTCAGCAAGGGCCGTGATTTGCCGACCGCGCTTGCCGAGGTCGGGCTGGTCTCGCGCTCGGAAATCAACACCATGCGAGCGGCCGAGCGGCGCGGAACCCTGGGCGAGACACTGATGAAGGACGCTGAGGCGGCCGACGCCGACCTCTTGCGGCGTATCAACCGGGTCAAGAATGCGACACAGTCGGCGGCAATCTTGCTGCTCGGTCTGCTGGTCGCCTGCGCGTTGTTGGGGTTTGTCGGCCCCGCGTTGGCAGGACACTAGCCCTATTTCCAGCCGAGGCGGTACCCGGCATCGAGAATGAAGCCGCCTGAGTTGCCCACGATCTCGTCGCCGCTCGACAGCTTGCCGAGTGACATGGCCAGGTAGCGCAGGCCGAACACCACCTGAGATCGCCGCAGCAGGAAGGCGGCCTCGAGCGAGCCTTCGCAGGCGAAGGCAAAGCTGTGTCCCGGAATCTCACTGTCGAAGGCATGAAGGCGAGCCTGCGCCAGCACCAGCCCGGCGCCCGCACCGGCAGACAAGGCCAGCCGATCGATGCGGTAGCGATAGCGGGCCTGGGCTAGCAAGGGAATCTGGTCAAGAACGACGTCGCCTGCCCCGACGCTGTTCCAAGAGAAAAAGCTGCTGTGCAAGTAGCCGACAGTCACGCCCAATGCGAAACCGGAGAGGCTGGGGTGCAGCGAGGCCATCGCTTCGACGAACAGGGCGATGCCCGGTGATTGGTGCAGGTTCCACAAGAGGCCCAGGCGCGGCATCAGCGTGTAGCGAGTGGCTTCCACCAAGGGAGGCGGCGCCCGGCGCACGAAGAGGGAAAGCGGGATGCGTTCTATGGCGTGTCCACTGTCGAGGACGGCTTCCACCTCGATGGCATCGCGACCAGCCGGCACGGCCGGCGGTAGGAGCGAGAGCATCACGCGGCCGTCCTGCGTGGTTTGGGGTAAAGCCGGCTGTCCGTCGACCAGCACTGCGGCCTCGCCCACGTCGGTGGGATTGCCGAAGGCATCTTGCCCACTCAAGAAAACCCGCAGGCTGCGCAGCGGGACGCTGTCAGGATGGGTTGCCTCCGCCAGCAGCGTGACGTGGGCCGTGGGCGCTGAAATCAGTACTACGTCGGCCTCTGCGCTCACGTCTGGTTGTCCGCGCAGCGACGACATTAGGTGGAGAGTTGGGTCTTGCAGGGAAGCTGGCACGCGCACCAGAAATCGGGCCTCGCCTGGGGTGTGGCTGCCCAGAGGCTCGGGCCGCGGCCCAGAGGATGCCAGGAGGATGGTGGAGGCGTCGACCGGTCTCCCCGAAGGGTCCACGGCCAGCACGGCGACCTCAGCGGCGCTCCCCGCGACCAGCTTCTCTGGTGCCACCACCAACGCGCGCTGTGCGGGGGGGATCTTCAGATCCACAAGTTGCTCCCTGGCCTTGCCATGGCGGTTGACCGATCGGGCCAGTGCGAAATCGATGCCCGGAGGCACAACTACGGGTACGCGGACGTTGCCGTCCACGGGCGCGACGACAGGCCCGAACTGCTTGTCCCCGACCTTCACCGTGACCATCGCACCCGGGTCCGTGCGAAAGGCTGGACTGGCAGCGGCTCGCATCCGCACGGCCACGGATCCGCGCAGGATCAGCGAATCATGCGAAAAATCGGCGACCAAGATCGCCACTTGGGGGAAACGGGCAGAGGGCAGGAGAAAACGCGCCGAGAAACTGGTCGGTCCCTCGCGCAGCAAGTCTTCCACCCGGCCGGCGCTGAACAGGATTCGCGGAAAGGGCAACGGCGAAGAGAAGGTGCCGGTGGCCTCGATGCGCAGTTCGGTTTCGTCTTCGATCCCAAGCACCGGCGTCGGTGCCGCCAGCGACAGGGTCACCCGCGCTGGCGAAACTGGTTGCTCGGCGAGCATCTCGGACGTCTCCCCTGGCAAGGGCTGTCGGTCTGTGGCTGGGCGCTGGGCAGGGACGGTCGTCGCCTGGCTGGAACTAGTTTTCACGTCGCTGGCATCAGCGTCTGGTTTCGTCTCGGGCGCTGCCTCCTGCGGCAGTGCCGCCGCATCTTCGCCCTGCCCACCATCGGCAGTCTCTCCTACCCGTGCATCGGCAGCGGGTATCGTCGCGCCGTCGGGTGAAAGCTCGGCCGCGTTGACCCGCGCGCCCCAGAGCAAAACCAGGACCAACCCGGCAGTCGCCTGGGTCAACAATCGCGTGGGGAGCCCGCCGGCTGCGCCGGCGGCGCACCATCGTGCGAGGCCGAGCGAAGCGAGCGGGGTGGTGTGGCGGGTGAGGGGCCGAAGGGTATGGGAACCCTCTGAGGGTTCCCATG
>Ga0182017_10001572_pt1 | contig 17579 bp, 12 predicted proteins | sample 712E3DmetaG_FD_120492 | JGI IMG/M metagenome (GOLD analysis project Ga0182017, IMG submission 120492) | Permafrost microbial communities from Stordalen Mire, Sweden - 712E3D metaG | ecosystem: Environmental > Terrestrial > Soil > Wetlands > Permafrost | place: Sweden: Stordalen | collected... | reverse complement strand
CCGAACTCCTGGACGGTGCCCGGATCGTGCTGCGTGTTCAGCCTCCGACCGTAACTGATGTCGATCAGCTTACCGTGGGCACCATTGTTATCGGGTTCATGAACCCATCAACCAACCTTGAGACAGTAGCCCGGATGCGCGACCGTAAGGTTACTGCCTTTGCACTCGAACTCGTCCCACGCATCTCCCGTGCCCAGAGCATGGATGCGCTCAGTTCCCAGGCAACCGCCGGCGGATATGTGGCTGCCATCATGGGTGCTGATAACTGTCCGAAATTCCTCCCGATGCTGACAACAGCCGCAGGTACGATACGACCCGCAAAAGTGCTCATCTTGGGTGCCGGGGTTGCCGGTCTGATGGCAATCGCCACGGCAAAACGGCTTGGTGCCCTTGTCGAGGCCTACGATGTCCGGCGCGCTGCGGGCGAACAGGTCCGGAGCCTCGGAGCCAAATTCCTCGAGCTTGAGATCAATGCTGAAGGTCAGGGAGGCTACGCACGCGAACTCACACCCGAGGAGAAAGTGCAGGAGCAGCAGATGGTCTCTGCTGCGGTTGCACAGGCTGATATTATCATCACGACTGCAGCAATTCCCGGCCGAAAGGCTCCCGTCCTCATTACCAGGGAGACCGTTGCAATGATGAGACCCGGTGCCGTCATCATCGATATGGCCGCTGAATCGGGCGGCAACTGCGAGATGACTCAGGCTGGAAAGACAATCCGGGAGCATGGCGTCCTGATCATAGGGCCGCAGAACCTCCCCTCCCGGGTACCATTCCATACGAGCCAGATGTACGCAAAGAACCTTCAGTCGTTCCTTGCGCTCCTCATTGACCGGGAGGGAGAGGTTGTCAGGGAATTTACTGATGAGATCCTGGTCGCGAGCCTGTTGGTCCATGCAGGCGAAGTACGGCATGGGCCCACCCGCGACCTCCTGAAAGAAGGTAAACTATGACTGACATTACCACACTCTGGACAGCCGTCTACATGGTGATGCTGGCCGCTTTCACCGGATACGTTGTCATCAGCCGCGTTCCCGCCATCCTCCACACGCCGCTCATGAGCGGTTCGAACTTTATTCATGGGATCGTGCTTGTTGGGGGAATGGTCGTGCTTGGTCTCGCGATAACACCTCTCGAACAGGTCATCGGTTTTGTTGCTGTTGTCCTCGGTGCGGCAAATGTGACCGGTGGCTACGTTGTCACGGAACGGATCCTCCAGATGTTTGACCGCAGCGGGAAGAAACCCGGAAAGGAGGTGTAAGATGGCCGGACTCTCGTGGCTGATCGATCCCATCTACATCGTGACGATCTTCTTCTTCATTATCGGCATGCAGCGGATGAGCCATCCGCTCACTGCACGGAGCGGGATCGTCTGGGCGGGCGCCGCTATGCTGATCGCAACGCTTGTTACGTTCTTCACGCCGGGCCTTACCAACCTTGCTCTTATCGCGATAGCAATTGTTATTGGGGGGGGCTTCGGCTGCCTTGCGGCCAGGCGCGTTGCAATGACTGACATGCCCCAGATGATAGCGCTCTTCAATGGTATGGGTGGCGGTGCAGCTGCCGGAATCTCGGCAGTTGCACTCCTTAGCACCACCACTACAGCTGCCGGTTCCCTTGCAGTTGTTGGCGGTCTCATCGGGGCTATCTCATTCACAGGAAGCATCATTGCGTTCCTGAAGCTCCAGGGCTGGATGCGGCCACGGCCGATCGCCTTTCCGGGCCAGCAGATCATTAACATGGCTGTCCTGGCTCTTGCCATTGTCTCTGGTGCATTCGTTATCGTACACCCTGCCTGGATCCCGCTTTCCGTTTCCCTGTATCTCCCGCTGTTTTTTGTCCTCTCGCTTGGATTCGGCCTCTTAATGACACTCCCTATCGGAGGAGCCGATATGCCCGTTGTAATCTCGATGTACAACGCCTTCACCGGGCTCGCTGTAGCGCTTGACGGGTTCTCGTTTGCAACCCCCAACTATGCGATGGTTATTGCAGGTATCATAGTCGGTGCCGCGGGTTCGCTGCTCACGCTCAATATGGCAAAGGCGATGAACCGCCCGCTCTCGAACGTCTTCTTTGGGGCATTCGGCGCTTCGGAGGAAAAAGGGATGGAGATTAAGGGCAGCATGAAGCCCATCGATATCGAAGATGTCGCAGTCCTGCTCGCCTATGCAGACAAGGTAATCATCGCTCCCGGTTACGGCATGGCGGTCGCCCAGGCCCAGCAGAAGGTCAAGGAACTGACAGACCTGCTCGTGAGCAGGAATATACAGGTTAAGTTTGCGATCCACCCGGTTGCCGGGCGGATGCCCGGGCACATGAATGTCCTGCTTGCCGAGGCCGGGGTTTCCTACGATCGTCTCTTCGATCGGGACGAGATAAACCCGGAGTTCCCGAGTACTGACGTAGTCCTTGTGATCGGGGCTAACGATACGGTCAACCCGGCAGCGCACCGGCAGGGCAGCCCGCTCTTCGGTATGCCTATCCTTGACGTAGAACAGGCAAAGAATGTCATTGTCCTGAAACGCGGCCAAGGGAAGGGTTTTGCCGGGATCGAGAACGACCTGTTTTACCGGGACAACACGAGGATGCTCTATGGCGATGCACAGGAAACTGTAGGAAAACTTGTCCAGGCTGTCAAAAAGTTCTAATAATGCGGGGGTATATCGGATCAATATTACAGACCTGATGGGCTGCAGCATGCGATTCTAACGTAAAGCCGTGAGGGAAAAAGAACAATATTTACCGGTGACATGCTGATAATGCCCTGCTCATGAACCGGAAATTGCGTTGATATATGAGGAGCGGAACCGGTTTTGTTTTCTTTGCAAATCCAGTCCGGATTCCCGGCAAGCAGATAATTACCGGCATCTTGCGTGTTCCGGATAAAGATAAACCCGGCCAATGCTTTTTTGGACCCCCCCGAGAAGAGTATCTCAAGCAACTTTGCAATTGATGCGGATTTCTTTAACCATAACAGTACAAATACCAAATTTGTTACAGATCAGCAGGCTGCCGGAATTGAAAACTTGGGATGCAGCGCAATTTTATAGAGGAAAGAGAAATCCTTGCCTTCCTGAACGGTGAATCAGTAACCGGGGAAAAGAAAAAATATCATAGAGGAATAACCTATGATGATTGTATGCCATTCTGTACAACCTGTGGGAAGGAGGCTGCTCCCGGCAAAAAATTCTGTGAATACTGTGGCACACCTCTGGAACAACCCCTTGTTGCACCAGCTGCGCCTACCCCGCCTCCCCCTGTTGTGCCTGCGGCGCCTTTCTCACCGTCGCCAGCCCCGATACCGTCTTCCGGTGGATCCGGAAAAACCATGGTTATCGCAGGAATCGTTGTTGTCCTTGTCATAATTGCTGGTGTTTATTTTATCGGCCTTCCAATAATCAGAGGATCGTCAGGAACCCGTTCAACTCTCCAGCAGGCTACAACTCTTCCGACAGGTGCTCTGACACCGTTCCCGACATCTCCATCCACGAAAATATCCGATACTTCCGGGATTGCAACCAATCCCACTCCATCCCAGACTTATGAAGAGAAGTACACAGAGACATATAATCTGGTCTACTCGGTCAATCACGCATTCAATGGCGGGCAGAAAGAGATCTTTACCCAGGACCTGATCACCCCGCCACTCTACATCAAGTTTAATATAACCCCAAAAATGTTTTATGGTGAGAGAACTGTCGATATCGGACTTTCATCTGAACACGTTGTTAATCTTTCATATATAAGCCCGGATGCATGGTTCAAGGTGCAGGTATATGATGCTGACAACGGCATGCTTAAGGATGAGCAGGGATTCAACAAGGGCTACAGTATTATGACAATACAGGAATTCATGGTCCGGGCACCCGGGAACTACCGTGTTGAAATGACAGGAAATGATGTAACCGCAGAAGTCCGGATCCTAACCGGAAATTCGTGATATTCATTTTTTTCCATAAACAACATCTATTCATACAGTCCCAAAAAAGACATCCGGCAACAGAGTTTTAATTCATCTCCCGGCATGTCAGCATCCCAAAGCCGGAAAGGTTTGTTTACCTGCATTCCGGCTTAAGGAAATGTCCGTTCAGAAACCGGAGAAAAAAACAATGTAATAAACGATACCAGGATCATTAATCTCCCACAGGTCTCAGGTTCATAGCAAAGAGGTAATGATGGGCTGATACCATGAAAGCAACGGATCGCGAGATCCTCCTTCTGACCGTTGGACAATCAAAAATGCCAGACCGGGGAACCAGTCCTGGCGCGTAAAAAGGATCCCCCCTTTTTATTCCGTTGGTATTCTCTCTATTACGAGCTGTTTTCCGAAGATCTTCTCAAACGCCTTTTTTTCTGCTTCTACACCCCAGATCTCCAGCTGGCAGTCGCCGCGGGCGACAACCTCGAGGTGAATGCACTCTTTGTTCATTCTTGTGAATTTTACATGCTGGATAAGCGCGGTGTGGCTCCGGTCAAGGCTCTCGCTCAGACGGATAAACGTAGTAAGGACCCGAAGGGTGTCCCGCTCACGGGACTCAAGCTCCATAACCTCCGGGTCCTTTTTCCTTAAGGTCTTTTTCCGGTGGAAACGGGCAATATTGGCCATAAACGTGATCTCTTTCTGGTCGAACCCCAGCAATTCGGAATTTTTTATGATATAATAGGAATGGGCATGGTGGTTCGAGTAGGAAATAAACGAACCGATATCATGAAGGAATGTAGCATATTCAAGAAGTTCGCGTTCATTGTCACTGAAATTATGCAGGCCCTGTTCTTTTGCAGAATCAAAAAGTTCGAGAACGAGACCTGTAACGGTCCGCGCATGCACTTCATTAATCCCGCAGGACCTGCCGAGCTGGAGCACACTGCGCTGACGCGGTGACAACTCTCCCAGCAGGGGAAAAACGTCCATTCTCGAGAGATAATCCATGAGAAGACCATCCTGCAGGCCACGGCCCGTGGTCTGGATAGAATCGAGTCCCAGTTCCTTCATGAAGGTATCGAGAATCGCTGCTCCGGCAATGATGATATCCGCCCGCTCCGGGTTCATGCCCGGTATCTTCCTGCGCTGGTCGAGCGGGAGGGAGCAGAGCAGATCAATCACTTTCTGCAGGTCTTTACCCGAAAGGACCGGATCGCCGTTGCTGCCATCCTGGTGGATTGCCTTCTGGGCAATATCGGCAAGGTTCATGATAGATCCCGAGCTGCCGACGGCCATTACCGGTTTCATATCGCGAATTTTCCTGACGGAATGGATGATTGTATCCTTGACGTGATGCTGGACACGTTTATATTGGTCTGACGAAACTGGACCGGTATTCTCGCGGGGAAAGTACAGGTTCGACAGCCGGAGGGCACCGAGCCGGAAACTTTCGAGATACTGGTAGGTCCGGTTACCCCCAACGGCAATCTCCGTGCTCCCTCCGCCAATATCAATAAAAAATACCTGACGGTCCTCGATATGGATACCGCTTGCCACGCCGAGATAGATCAACCGGGCCTCTTCCTGTCCCGAGATGACGCGGACATCGATCTGGGCTTCCTGCCTCAGCAGGTGCAGAATCTCGTTCTGGTTTGCCGCCTCCCTCATGGCCGAAGTGGCTACAGCGACAAACTCCTCTGTGGAGAATGTGCGTGCAAGATCGGTAAACTTCTTACAGACTACGACCAGCCGCTCGATGGCTTCCGGCTGGATCTCCTCCTCATCGAACTCCCCTTCCCCCAGCCTCACCTGTTGTTTCTGTCGGGTGAGGATTGTGTAGGAGTGATTCGGGTTGAGTCGGACCACGAGAAGGCGGACAGAGTTTGTCCCGATATCGATAAAGGAGACTACACGCCCGTTCGGACCGATCTTTTTCAATTTCACCGTATCACCAGACGCTTTTCAAAGACCTGCAAAAAAAGGTCTTCTTTACTCTGGGCACGTTCTTTTTCCGCAGTTATATCCCTGGTACCGGTGACTGTACATGCTACCTCACCGGTAGATAGTATACAATGAATCTCATGAACTGATCCGGTATGCAGGTAATCGAGGCCGTCGGCAATACGGAGGATAGCTGCGAGCATTAGCACGTTCTTCCGGTATTGCGGTGAGACAAAATCAAGATACGGGTAGGTGAGCCGGACTTTTCCCCGATGCGAGAGGACAATGAAAGCGAGAATCCCGCGTTCCTCAAGATCGAACGGAAGTGTCTCATCGGAGAATACCCTCTCCGCCCCATAACGGTTATGTCCTGTCTGCCCGGACTTCCAGCCGATGTCGTGCAGCAGGCCTGCCCATTCGAGCAGGGAACGGTCATGCGGTTTGAGGTTGTGCAGGGAGTGCAAATCGTCAAACAGCCTGAGCGCGAGTGCAGTGACATGCCGGCTGTGGGGCTGTCCATCGGGATATTCCTGCGCAAGGTGACGGACGGCGTCCGTTGCGTAAAGGTCTGAGTATGGTGATCGCGGCCGGTACATTACCTTCCTGCCCGAATCCAGGGTCTGTCTGAGTTTCTCCCAGAGCTTTGCCCGTGCAAGTGCCTGCCAGTATCTTACAAACTGCCGGTAGCGCCGTTTTCTTTCAGTCTCCCGGTCACGGAGCAGGATCTTAAGACTGGACAGGGTTGCAGTATCAGGCCGTTTCGTTCCTTTTCCGGAACGGAGGAGTGATCGCTCCCGTAACAGGAGAGTAGTGATCTGATCGATCCACACATCGCAGTCATGGATATCCCCAAGGATTTCCTGAATTTTTTTTACCCGTGCAAGGGGTTTTTCCAGATTGTTCCGGTAGATGGAACCATAGATCTCCAGGGTATATCGGAGTTTTTTTGCGGCAATACGGGTGGCATGGTGCTCCGCTACTGCTTCCGGGTGGAATACCCAGGGTTCATATGACAGGAGGGTTGAAAGCCGTTTCCCGATGCGGAGCACTGCAACCAGAGGAATTCCATAAAGGGATGGTTTTTTGCGGGTTGCCCGGAGTTCACTTTCGAGAGTGGTGAATACCAGCTGCATCTCATCAGTAACTTGGCTTTTTTCCAGCCCGGAAATGGCTGACAGGACACGTTTCTGGAAGACATTCCGTTTTTTCTGCAATGCCGGAAGCAGAAACCGGATGGCAGGTTCCATTGATGGTTGATCTGCCGGTGAACTTTCATTCTGCATGACTGTAATTTTTTGTATTTTTTTTAATGTTTTCCGGAGAAAGGCGATCTGAACATCCGCATCCCGAGCATCGCCGAGGGATCGGGTTATCTTTGTAATCTCCTGCATCCAATTCAGGTACTGTTTATCCGGAAAGCACATCCGGAAAAGGGGAAGTGCAGCACGGAGCCTCCGGGATGCAACCCGCATGCGGTGAATATACTCGATATCCTGCGCTTCTTTCACACCGGTAATCTCGCTGGTAAATGCGTCAAGGAGACACGGCAGTTTCTGTTCCGCGTACCAGCACAACCCGGTATGGGGGGTCGTAAAATTACCGGGCACGGTCATACCATGATCCCCGGTGGTTCATCATCCATGTCTGGACATTCAGCGGCTCCGTATCCGGTGCGGGATGAACACGGCAGTAGGTTCCATCAGCCTGCATAGAGCGGAGCTTGACTGTATCGTGCAACTGTGCCGGCAGGATCTGTGTGACAATTGCATCCCTGATGACCGGATTTTCGACAGGAAAAAGAACCTCAACCCGCCGATCAAGGTTCCGCGGCATCAGGTCGGCACTGCCGAGATATACCTCTTCTTTTCCGCTGTTATGGAAATAATATATCCGGGCATGTTCGAGGAATCTTCCAACAATCGCACTGACCGTGATGTTCTCGCTGACCCCCTTGATACCGGGACGGAGACAGCATATCCCGCGTACCTGCAGCTCCACTTTCACGCCGGCCCGGGATGCCCGGTACAGGGCTGCAATACAGAGCGGGTCAACAAGGGCATTCATCTTGAAGATGAGGTGCCCGTCCCCTTTCTTCCGGTGGCATGCAATCTCCCGGTCAATGCGGTCGATGATCCCGTTACGCAGAGTAACCGGTGCAACGAGCAGTTTCTGGTACTCCTCGATCCGTGCATATCCGGTCAGGAAATTGAACAGGTTGGCAACATCCTCCCCAATCGCACGGTCTGCAGTAAAAAATCCGAAATCAGTGTAAATACGACTTGTCGTGGCATTGTAATTGCCGGTCCCGAGATGCACGTATCGGCGGATCCCGTCTTTTTCACGCCGGACAACCATGCAGAGCTTTGCATGGACCTTGAGACCGACAACCCCGTAGACCACATGGACCCCTTCGTGCTCCAGCGCCCGGGCCCAGCCGATATTGTTCTCCTCGTCAAACCGGGCCTTGAGTTCGATCAATGCGGCAACCGCTTTCCCGTTCTCCCGGGCCTCCATGAGGGCATTGACGATCGGGGAGTTGGAACCTACCCGGTACAGCGTGATCTTGATTGCAAGGACGTCCGGATCATGCGCCGCCTGGCGAAGAAGGTTTACGACGGGAGTGAAGCTGTCGTACGGGTGGTAGAGGATGAGATCGTGCTGCCGGATGGCTGCAAAAATATCTTTTCCTTCGCCCAGATCTTCCGGTACAGACGGAAGGAAAGGCACATCCTTGAGATCGGGACGATCGAGCGACATAAGCTGCATCAGATCAGCCATGCCGACAGGGTGGCCGACATGGTAGATCATATCGGACGGTACCCCCAGTTTTTTCTCAAGCATATGGCAGATATTCTCATGCATGGAGCATTCCATTTCTATCCGGACGGGGTTGCCCCGGGCACGCTGCTCCATGATCTCCTCCACGGTAGTCAGGAGGTCCGAGGCCTCGTCCACCTCAATCTCAAGGTCCGCATCCCGGGTGATCCTGAACGGAAATGAGTCCACAACCTCCAGCCCCGGGAAGAGCATGTCAAGATGTGCTGCAATGATCTCTTCGATGTAGATCAAGTGGATGTCGTTATCCGTGATATGCGTATTTTCATCCGAACCGGGTATCCGGACCAGCCGCGAGAACAGATTGGTCGGGACCTTGACGCGGGCAAAATATTCCTTTTTTACAGGATCGCGGATAATGATGGCGAGATTAAGTGAGAGGTTGGAGATGAAGGGGAACGGGTGGGAACTGTCAAAGGCGAGCGGAGTCAGGACCGGGAAGACTTCGCTTTTAAAGAATTCATGCATTGCTGCTTTTTGCGTATCTGAAAGATCAGCATACATGTGGATATGGATGCCGGCAGCATCGAGCTGTGGGAGGATCTCCTTGTGCCATGTATCATACTGGGCTTCTAATTCCGGAATGAGCATATGACGGATTGCATCCAGCTGCTGCGAAGGTGTCATGCCATCCGGGGGGGACTTCAGGACACCTTTGGCCAGCTGGCGCTGGAGACCCGAGATTCGGATCATAAAATATTCATCAAGATTGTTGGCAAAAATGGCAAGGAATTTCACGCGTTCCAGCAACGGGTGACTCTTATCCCGGGCTTCGTCCAGCACGTGCCGGTTGAACCGTATCCAGCTCAATTCCCGGTTGATGTAAAGAGAGGGATTGTCAGCAAGGAGTTGCATAGCATTCATTTCAAAACACCGGTAAAAGATCCTGGATTGGTTGATATTTCGCTGTTCCAATACTATTCATTGACACGGCATAAAATAAATTCTCCGTCGATTAATCGGTTTTTGGATATTATCAGGAAATGCACCTCATCATATATTAAGAGTTTTTTTAAGTCCCGCCAGGGATTATCCGTTGAAGTTATGGTACCGGTAGCAGTTATCGATGAACTCCTGTTTCCGTTGCTTACTGCCATTGACCGGGGGCCGGAGGTACCCAATTAAGGGGGTCTGACATGCAGGACAAAACGGGCAGAGGGCAGAGTCCACGTCACCGGCCGGCTCCCGTACCGGACAGTAGTATATCCCATTGATCAGCTGCACGGTATCTCCTCCGGGAAATGGTGTGCCGACCGGGTGGCCCGGTTCATTAAGAACAAACATGCAGAAGGCTGCGAGCAGGTAGTTGAGGAAGCGTATGCGGGGATTGTTTTCGCCGGCAGCAGTGCACTGGCCGATCACCATATCCCAGTAGGATTTCTGATGGGGCGTGACCGGATCCCTCATCGCACCGAATGATCCCTGCTGGTGCCGGAGCCGGATGGTCTGGTAGGTACCAAGCAGGTGCTCGTTGATCTTTTGTGTCAGCCTCTCCCGGTATTCTGGTGTAAGTTCCTGAACCTTTTTACCAAAATTCCGTTTCATCTGCAGGATATCAGAGAGGGGATGCCTCAGCACGAGAACGGCAATTCTTGCACCAAGTTCGCCGCAGGTAGCAGCGAGCTGAAGATCCCGGCATTCCTTTGCGATCTGTTCAGTATGTTCTTCAGCCTTACCAGGATTTTTACGTCCAGAATAAAAAGGGGACATGGAAAGGATACGATCTCCGGATAACAGGTTTCCGGGCTCATCCTTATAGATTTTTGCGAATCTGACAATGTGGTGCAGGAATATTTTTTATATTCTCCATTCCAACGAATATTCATGGTGATTGCCATGAGTGAATGTTTTATTTGCCAGTAACCTGCGCTTTTTAGATACCACGTTACGGGACGGGGAACAGACCCCTGGTGTCTCGCTTGACCCGGACCAGAAATTTGAGATTGCATCAAGGCTCTCGGACATCGGTGTCGATGTCATCGAGGCCGGTTCTGCGGCTGCATCTGACGGAGAGCGTGAAGCAATCAGGAGGATTGCCGATTCCGGCCTGAATGCAGAGATCTGTACTTTTGTACGGGCACTCCATGTTGACATCGATTATGCCGCGGACTGCAATGTGGACTCAATCCATCTTGTTGTACCGGTCAGTGACCTGCATATAGCGAAGAAGATGCGAAAGACCCGCGACGAAGTGGTCGCGATGGCGATGAATGCCGTGGAGTACGCGAAGGGCCGGGGGCTCATCGTTGAGCTCTCCGGAGAAGACGCGTCCCGTGCGGATCAGCAGTTCCTGCGATCGATCTTTTCCCAAGGGATCGAACACGGAGCGGATCGGCTCTGTTTCTGCGATACCGTGGGATTGCTGACACCCGAGAAGGCAGCGGAATTCATCCTACCCATCGCGAAGATCGCCCCGCTCTCGATCCACTGCCATGACGATCTCGGCTTTGCCCTTACCAATACGATGGCATCCCTGAAATCCGGTGCCTCCTGCGCCCATGTGACCGTCAACGGGCTTGGTGAACGGGCCGGCAACACGCCGTTCGAGGAAGTGGTGATGGCCCTTGAGGTGCTCTACGGGTACCCGACACGCATTCATAAAGAGATGATTTATCCCCTTTCAAGTCTCGTCTCACGGCACACGGGTGTCCCGCTTGCGGTGAACAAGGCGATCGTGGGCGAGATGGCTTTCACACACGAGAGCGGTATCCATGCCCACGGCGTTATCCGCGAACCATCGACATATGAGTCGGTAAAACCGGAGCAGGTAGGTCGCAAGCGCCGTATCGTACTTGGCAAACATTCCGGCACCGCATCGGTCGAGGCCGCCCTGCAGGAAATGAATTACAAGGCCGACGAGCCCCAGGTCAAAGAGATCGTCAAAAGGATCAAGCAGCTTGGCGATGGCGGGAAGCGGGTTACGGACGCCGATCTTATGGCCGTTGCCGATGCCGTGCTTGCAATCGAATGCAAACCGGTCATCCGGATGCGACAGTTCACGGCCACCTCTGGCAGCCACATGATCCCGACCGCATCCGTCACGCTGGTCGTGAATGGCGTGGAGATGACCGGGGCTGCGACCGGTGACGGCCCTGTCGATGCGGCTATGGAAGTCCTCCGTAAGTGCGTGGGCGACGTGGCCGATATCCGGCTTGAAGAGTACCACGTTGATGCAATCCAGGGAGGCACCGATGCCCTTGTCGAAGTGACAGTAAGATTAAGTAAAGACGGGAAGATAATTACTTCACGCGGCGCCCGCACCGACATTATTATGGCAAGTGTCGAGGCGATGATCGCCGGTATGAACAGACTACTGAGGGAAAAAACATGAAAACCGGGGCAAAAATCCTCGTCGAATCACTCCAGCGCGAAGGGACCGAGATCATCTTCGGGTACCCGGGCGGAGTGGTGCTGCCGATCTATGATGAACTCTACGACTCGTCATTACGGCACATCCTTGTACGGCACGAACAGGCTGCAGCGCATGCCGCGGACGGGTATGCGAGGGCAAGCGGTCGTGTAGGCGTATGCCTCGCCACATCAGGGCCCGGTGCATGTAACCTTGTTACCGGCATCGCCACAGCCTATATGGACTCGGTTCCCATCGTAGCTCTGACCGGGCAGGTTCCGACAAACCTTCTCGGGAACGATGCCTTCCAGGAGTCCGACATCACCGGTATCACGATGCCGATCACGAAGCACAATTATCTCGTGAAAAGCGCCGGTGAACTGAGCAGAGTTATCCAGGAAGCGTTCTATATCGCCGGTACCGGCAGGCAGGGACCGGTCCTGATCGATATCCCAAAGGACGTTAGTACCGGCCTGTCCGAAGATGTAAAGCTGCCGGAGAAAGTCATGCTCCGGGGCTACAATCCCACTTACAAGGGCCACAAGCGCCAGACAGAAAAAGCGCTCGAGCTGCTCGATCATGCCGAACGCCCGCTTATTTACGCTGGCGGAGGAATCATATCATCGAATGCCTCACCCGAACTGGTGGAATTTGCCACGCTTGCATCGATCCCGGTTACAACGACGCTGATGGGGATCGGCTGCATTCCCTGCAACCACCCGCTCAACCTCGGCATGCTCGGGATGCATGGTACGGAATACGCAAATTTCGCGGTTACGGAATGCGATCTCATGATCGCGATCGGCGCCCGGTTCGATGACCGGGTCACCGGGAAAATCGAGACCTTCGCTCCTCATGCAAAGATCATCCACATCGATATCGACCCGGCCGAGATCGGCAAGAACAAGCGGGTCGATATCCCTATTGTCGGAGACGTGAAAGGGGTCTTAAAAGACCTGCTTACGCTCATGAAGAAACGTGACGCCCATGAGATCTGGATAAAGAAGATCAGGCACTGGAAGCAGCACCACCCGCTCAAGTGCCCGACGAATGGTGCGCTGCACCCGCAGTATATCATCAGGACATTGAGCGACCTCGTCAAAGACAAGGCCGTGATCGTTTCTGAAGTCGGCCAGAACCAGATGTGGACAGCGCAGCATTTCTGTTTCCATAACCCGCGTACCTGGATCACTTCGGGAGGTCTTGGCACGATGGGATACGGACTCCCGGCCGCGATGGGTGCGCATTTTGCCCGCCCGGATGTGCCGGTCTTTGATATAGCCGGCGATGGCAGTATCCAGATGAATATCCAGGAGTTTGGTACCATCGCCTCCAACACGATCCCGGTGAAGATTGTCATCTTGAATAACATGTATCTCGGCATGGTCCGTCAGTGGCAGGAGCTCTTCTACGACCACCGGTATTCGTTCACCGAGCTCCCCCCGGTCGACTTTGTGAAGATTGCCAATGCCTATGGTATCGAAGGGATGCATGTCGAATCTCCGGACGAGGTGCTCCCGGCATTGCAGGCATCCCTTGACTGTGACGGGCCGTTTGTGATGGACTTCCGGATCGAGCGCGAGGAGAATGTCTTCCCCATGGTCCCGGCCGGTGCTGCGATCAACGAGATGATAGGGGGCCATCCACGAACATGAAGCCGCACACGTTATCCATTCTTGTCGAGAATAGGGCCGGTGTACTCTCACGGGTCACCGGGCTTTTCTCCCGCCGCGGGTTCAACATCGAGAGCCTTGCGGTCGGCCCCTGCGAGGAACCGGATATGAGCCGGATCACCATTGTTGTTATCGGTGACGATGAAAAGATCGAACAGGTAATGAAGCAGCTCAACAAGCTCATCGATGTGATCAAGGTTTCCGATCTGACGGACAGCGAGCGGGTTGAGCGGGAGCTCGCCCTGATCAAGGTAACGGCCGAATTGGGAACTTCCCGTGCAGAGATCATGCAGATCGCATCGATCTTCCGGACTCAGATTGTCGATGTCGGGGTAAAGACCCTGATCCTTCAGGTGATCGGGGATACGGACAAGATCGATGCGCTGGAAAAACTATTACGCCAGTACGGGATCAAGGAATTTGTCCGGACGGGCACCGTAGGAATCCTGCGGGGTTCCAAAACGGTGACAAGCGGGAAATAATCCCTCTTTTTAAAACAGGCTTGCCGTTCTTCATTGGTTCTTCGCTTTCCTTTGATGGGGGGAAGAGAATAGATAAAATGAATAAACGAGCATATCCCAGTACCATACGAAGTACGGGCAGAACCCGTACGGGTTTCATCAAGGAATGATACCAGTGTCATAGGATTGTAAAGAGATGTGCCGGATAATTAATAATCAAATTATATATAACCTTAAAAAAATCAGTAGCTGCGTTCGTCTATGGAACTGATACTCGCGATGGATCTGAAGGGGGGTATAGTCGTTCATGGGAAATCCGGGCAACGGGCGGACTATAAACCGCTGGACTGGGGATGTTCCCCGACAGCGGAACCGGTCGAATTTATAAAAACTATAGCACCGAAAAATATCTATATTGCGGATCTCGACCGGATCGAAGGTACGGGCTCGCACGACCGGGTTGTTGGTGAGTGCGCACGACGGGTCTCTGCCTGTTACGCAGACCGGGGCTGCCGTTCTTCCGATGATTTCCTCAGCGGGTATCATATCATCAACATCGTGGGGACCGAGACGGGCGGTGAAGACCTCGCGAACTATGGCGGCGGTTTTTTAAGCCTCGATATGAAAAACGGGCATATCATCCCATCAGGCCTCATGCCAGCAGATATACTGCGTCAGGCCAATGACTGGAAATTCGAGGGCTGTATTGTCCTTGATATCGATGCCGTAGGAACCAGAACCGGCATAAATAGAGGGGAGCTGGAAACGATGCGGGCAGCCTATCACCGTAAACTTTTCTATGGCGGAGGAGTGGCTACTGTTGCCGATCTGCATATGCTCCGGGACGCAGGGTTTGACGGCGCCATCTTCGCCACAGCATTACATCATGGCACAATCCCGCTGGACTGGATACAGAGGGGATACCTACGTTAATCACGCTGGAAGGTATTGACGGGAGCGGGAAGAGCACGCTGCAAACCTCGCTCAGAGAACTGCTTTTTGATCTTGATCCGGTCGTTACACGCGAACCCGGGGCAACGTGGGTGGGGGATTCAGTTCGCAGAGCAATTGCCGAGCAGATCGATCCTATAACCGAAGCTACCCTCTTTGTCGCTGACCATGCTTCCCATCTTGCAACGGTGGTCCGCCCCGCTCTTGCAAAAGGAAAAATGGTCATCTCCGACCGGTACAGCGACAGCCGCTATGCATACCAGTCGGTCACGCTGCAGAAAATCATTCCCGATCCGGAAGCGTGGCTGCGGGCCATGCACAATGGCTGGTCGATTCCTCCCGACAGGACCTTTCTCTGCGTCCTCCCCGTTGACGAGGCACTGAGCCGGCTCAAGCCAGACAGCCAGCGCGAACATTTCGAGCGGCGCGAGGTACTTGAGAAAGTGCAGAATAATTATCTCTCGTATGCCAGGAATGAACCTGACCGGTTCGTGATTGTGGATGCAATGCTTCCTTCGGAGACGGTTGCGAAGTTTGTGGCAGATGCGATACGGGAGATGTGGATAGCAGGCAAGAAACGGAAGAAGTAAGCCATTCAGGTTTTTCTTATCTTGCCATTTGTGCACTAGAGAAAAATTATTTTCAGGACGCCCCCGCTTGCGCCAGTCCTGCCCCCGTTGGGGGCGGGGGCGCATGCGATGCCTCTGCATTACCAGAACAGGAAAAACCGGATCGCGAATTGTAAATGGTATTCGCGATCCCGATCGCAATTGAAAATTGTTACGGAAAAATCAGGAATCGATTTTCATTTTGAATTCGGATGCTGATTTTTCCTTTTCAATCGTTCCTCCGTTGACATCATCCCTGTCCGACCCTTGCCGGTTTATGGCCCAGGATAAACTGCTCTGATTCCTACGGAGAATCGGAGGATTGCATCCAACGGGGTACCAGGATCTTTCCTGACACACCCCATTCCCCGACAACCCCCAGCACGTCTTTCCGGATATCTTTTGTTGTATCGTTGCTAAATAGGGACTTTTCCGGGCACGCACGGCATATCAAATCGTCAATCAGAGTCTGAAAAGGTTGTTTTTTAAAAATGGGTGGTCGTTTTTCATCGAAATGTTGCCATCCTGACTTCAGGGAAGGGTAATCAGAGGCGAAAATGACCTCTATTAGGGTCAGGTCATGACCCCCCTTGATGGCAGGTAATTGATCCGCCGCGGGGGCGCCCCGTCGGGGGCGGCGGCACTGCTCATTTCTTGGATTTGGAGAGATACCTTATCACTTTTTAAAAAAAATCGGAAATTTTTTTTTTATTTTTACTTCGCAATCGTCACGATCACATCGCCGACCGTGATCACATCCACCTTCGCACCCTCTTCCATATAGGAAAACTTCGGGCTGAACGCGTTCTCCGGAATCGCAGTTTCGACACCGTCAAGCATTATTGTCTTGGGCGGATTCTCCAGCTGGGCGGGGGAGAGCACCTTCACGGTTGTCATGAATACCTGTGCCTGCTTGCGGAAGGTGGGGCCGACAACGGAGCGATTGAACTCAACATCGGTGACAACACGGTCGAGTTTTGCCACATCCGTCCTCCAGTGGACATCGGCATTGAGCGTACGGCCGGTATCACCTTCGTCATTCACCGTGTGCGGGGCATAGATGGTGACTTTCCCGAGCGGTGCATTCAGTGCGAGGCCGGCATCGTGCTTGTATTTCCGGATCTCTGCAACGACCTGCACGAGCAGGTTCCCTTCCTTCCGTGCTGCCTCGTCATCGTAGGTGAACGTGACCCATGGCTGTTTATGGACGCTCTCACCTTTCAGGTATGAATAGCACTCCTCAGCAAAGTAGGGAGTGAACGGGGCGAGCAGCCGGCATAGTGCATCGAATGCTGTATGGAGCACAAGGCAGGCGCTCCTGCGCGAAGCGTCTTCCTGGTAGAGGCGCCCCTTGACCAGTTCGATATAGTTGTCGGCAAGCACGTCCCACGCGAATTCGCGGATTGCCTTGAGTGCGACATCGAACTGGTATGCCTCCATCGCGGCACTGACCTGCCCGATGGTGTCCGAGAGACGGACAAGGAGCCAGCGGTCAGCGAGTGCGGTGATCGGTGATTGCTCATCAAACCCGCCTTTACCGAGCTGCATCAGGGCAAACTTCGTGATATTCCACATCTTGGTCTGGAAACGGGATGCTGCAACCACATCGTTCCAGTTGAACATGATGTCGGAGCCGGTCGCAGCACCCATGGCACCCCACTGCCGGAGGGCATCGGCACCATACTTGGCAAGGATTTCCTCGGGCACGATGATGTTGCCTCTGCTCTTGCTCATCTTGAAGCCGTCCTCGCCTAGGACCATGCCATTGACGAGTATTTCATCCCATGGTTTCTGGCCGGTCAGAGCGACCGAGCGGAGGATTGTATAGAATGCCCATGT
>Ga0182017_10001571_pt1 | contig 17579 bp, 19 predicted proteins | sample 712E3DmetaG_FD_120492 | JGI IMG/M metagenome (GOLD analysis project Ga0182017, IMG submission 120492) | Permafrost microbial communities from Stordalen Mire, Sweden - 712E3D metaG | ecosystem: Environmental > Terrestrial > Soil > Wetlands > Permafrost | place: Sweden: Stordalen | collected... | reverse complement strand
ATAACATTCGCTCCAAGAGTGCTCCCCATGTCGGCCATCGCTCACAGATCAACAACGGTCCGTGTTTCGATTTTCATGCTTCTCTTGACGATTGCACGAGGGTGGATGATCATCGCTATGATTTCGCCTCTGTCCAATTCGCGGTGAGAGATTTCGGCCCGAGTCTTATTGCCCCCAATTGCTACAACACCAGATTACCTCATCGCCTGGCTTCACTGCCAGGCTTACCAGCGCACGGTGGAAGGCCGCGGTACCGGTGGCAAGAGCGACCGCATGTCTCGCGCCGACATTATCGCACATCTCCTGCTCAAACGCATCAATCTGCGGACCGAGCGTGGTGATCCAGTTCGAATCAATGGCCCCGACGAGCAGTTCTCTTTCGTTGCCGTCCACATACCGGGGCAAACGATAGATCCGTTTTGTCATTTGGTAGGACTCAGAAGGTCTGCGTTCGACTGGTTGGCCACTTCGGAATTGGGCGCGGCCTCCCTTTCGAGAACTAGAAAGATGGTGATGAGGATGTATCTGATATCCTTTCGGAAACTGTACGATTTGACGTAGTTTCTGTTGATGCGAACCTTTTTGGGCCACAGAATCTCTCTGTTGTATCTTACCGGATGCTCTTCCTTCGCAAGGAAATTCTCCTCATTGCGGTACTTCAACGTGGCCGGTCCTGTAATCCCAGGTCTCACTGAAAGGATAATCCTATCCTCCCCTTGCAGCGTGTCCGCAAACCCCGAGACGTCCGGCCTGGGGCCCACAAAGCTCATCTGTCCCGTGAGAATTTGCACCAGCTGGGGAAGCTCATCAATTCTGAGCCTTCTCATCAACCCTCCCAGAGGCGTTATTCGGGGATCATTTCTTGTTGTTACGTTGGTGGAGATCCTGGAGTCCGGCCTCATACTACGGATCTTGATCAACTTGAAGGGCTTCCCACCTTTGCCGATTCGTGTCTGGGTGAAGAATCCCCATCGGCGCGTGTCAATCGATGCGAGGACAAAAGCTATCACGATAATCCACGAGGAGAAGAAGAGCCCAATCGCTGAAAAGAGAATGTCGAAGAACCTCTTGACGAATCTCTCTGACGGCGTCAACATTCGGCCTGCCTGTTGCTGAGGCCATGAATTCTCGCGACCTTGCACATCTTATGCCCTAGGCTTGTTGTGTCACCTGCCAATGCTTTCTCCCTTGGACCGAACAGGCAAAAGCAACTTCAGCGCCCCTGCCAGAGATCCTATTCCATAAGAGATGTGAAGGACAAAAAAAGTCAAGAAAACAAGGGGAAAGTATTGCAGTCCCTGTCTAGCAGAAAGTGAGAACGAGAAAATAAAGTTCGCAGCTGCATGCGCAACCAATACCAGCAATGACAAGACCAAAAGCAACGGCGTAAATGCTGAAAGAACAACCCCGCTCAGCAGCGAAAGAACAAACAGCATGGGTACGAGATGCCGGCCTGAAAACGGAAGTCGTACGAACTTCAGGCTGTACATAATCCAGAAGCCGTTCCCAAAGTTCTGTTTCGCCAGACTCCATAGTGTCGGCCGAGCATAGTAGATACTCGAGATGGCCGGCACAAGGAGCAGTCTTCCACCGTTCTTTCTTACACGCAAGTTGAACTCAAGATCATCGGTGCGGTCCAATCTTTCGTCGAAAAGACCGACCCTATCGAAGATCTCTCTACGGTAGCAGCCAAATGGAACAGTGTCAACCAAACGTGGTCCCGTGATGCCTGTCCTAAAGTACGAGTTTCCGACACCGAATGGAGAGGACAGGACCATTGAAATTGCTCGTGCTACGGTGCTTGTCCCACCTGGCTTTGTCTCGCACACGCCTCCAACAACGTCAACCTGTTCCCTCTCGAGCCAATCGACACATGTTCGTATGTAATCCGATGGATATTCTGCATGTGCATCCATCCGTATGATGTACTCGCCTTTCGCGGCCTTCAGGCCGAAATTGGTCGCATAGGTTTGGACTATAGCTCGATTGTCAATCAGCCTGATGTGACCAGACCGCGAGGCATGTCGCTCAACAATTTCGCGTGTACGATCCGTGCTCTGGCCGTCGATAACCAGGATCTCAATGCATTCTTTAGGATAATCGTTCGCGAGGATGGAATCAAGACAGCGGCCAATGTGCTTCTCCTCATTCCTGCAAGGCATGATGACGCTGACGAACGGACGGAGGTTCAAACCCGGCTCTCTCACTTTTCATCCAGAGGTCGTTCGATGAACATGCTGATTTCCTCTACCTTTGCATTCCATCCTTCACCGGCGAACTGCTGGCTCAATCGAGATGCAACTTGCTTACAGTCGTCCTTCAGAGCCGTTTCGAGAGCCTTGAATAGCTCCTCCGCGGTGTTTCCAAAACGCACAACCTCTGAATATGATAAGACATAAACCAGAGGCATGGAAACACGCGGCAAGCCTAAGCCAAGAGTTTCAAAATTGTGGTTGCATCATATGTTGGCTTCAACATTTTCTTTTTCACTGCGATTATCACGGCGTTGACCAGTCGACTGAAGTCATCGTACGTCATCTATAAGGAGATCGGCAAGGAGGTCTCACTCACGGCTGCACATATCCTTCGGAAGGTTCTGACAACATCATATTGGAAGGTCATTGACGAGAAGAGTCTGGTCAAAATATCGATAAATCGCTCCGAGTATTCTTTCATAGTAGGTATTGAAGAATTCGTGACACATCTCCGACCAAGTTCGGCCATCCTTTCTGGAGAACTCAACAAATCCTTAATGGCCGTCGACATTTGTTCCACATCCCCGATCTCTACTTAAATGCCATTTGCCCCGTCTTCAATATACTGGAGAGTCCTCAGTGTCTTCGAGGCTATCACGGGCCTCCCGCACAGCATTGCATGCAATATGACCAAATGTCCTGCTGCTATCTCTCTGAAGAGGAGGGGAACCACCACAATTCTTGTTCGCGCCAGCGCTCAATAAAAGCCCTCTTGTGTGGTATCGAATCGAGTGGTCACATTTGCCAGATAAGCCGATTGTCTTACAGGAAAGCCCTTTCTCCCGGCAAGAAACACAAAGTGGATAGCGGGAAGGGTGTCGGCCACCTTCAACATCAGTTGCCAATCTCGATGGCTTGCCCCTCCAACAAAAACATAGTCCTCGACCTTATCCACTTGTGTCGCAGCAAAATGCGGCACATCAGGAAGTGTGAAACTCCTCTTGCGGGCATCGAACCGTCTGGAATATACGTCCTTTAAGCCATCCGCAGCGACAGTATATGCGGTAACATTTCGTAATCCAACACGATACACCCATTCCTGTATCGGTTTGAATCGCGTGCGCTCACGCGGAATGAAATTGATCAAAAGAATCTTGGGCATCTCTAAGCGAATTATGTACGAGATGAAGCTTGCGAGCACTCCTATATTGGCTTCCAAAACATGTCGCATGAATTCCGAACTGCCACCGCGCGAATGGCTTGAATGAAATACTCAAGATATGCCCGCACCAAAGCGAGTTTTTGACTTCGCACTTTCGAACAAACGAATCCTATCGATCTTACATCGAAATTCTCTTTACAGTCACGCAGAAGAAAGCACCTCTCTGAATCATTCTGAAAATTAGTAACTATGAGGATGCGCCGTTTCAACCTATCCTTTGAAGATGAGATCCGAAGCTGCGGCTTGTGTTGAACGAAAGAGGTGCGGGTAGTTCTTGCCAATGGCACAATACATCACCTCTCGTTGAGCTTCGTTTGTAAGCCTCGATACTGTTTTGAATCCATTGCTGATTAACCTATTTCTGAGTTCCTTGTCTTGGATCCGTACAAGTGCCTCCGCAACATCGTCCTCAGACTGAGGCTCAATGAGAATTGCATCCCATCCATGAGTCAAAATGTGTGGGATACCTCCAACGCTGCTCGCAATAATCGGAAGACCATTGCTCATCGCCTCAATAATCACCCTCGGGAAGCCCTCGCTAAGAGATGGGACTACCAAAACATCTGCATTTCTGTACAGATTTTGCAGCGCTGTTCCAAAAGGAATATAGCCAAGAAATTTGACCGAATTGTTCAAGCCAAGTTCCCCTACACGGTCCTTCAGATATGGCTCTTCAGTACCTGTTCCAACAATGCTAAGCACGCACCCTGGCATACGTTCCTTAGCCACCGAGAACCCCCCCAGCAGGAACTTTAGTCCCTTTGCCGGATCAAGCCTACCCACGGTGATAAACCGTAAAGGCCTTGAAACCGTCGTTTCCTCTCGCGTATGATGTGATATTGCATCAGTTATGCTTTTGCGGCTAATAAGGGACGAGTAAATTTCAATGACTTCGCCACCGGATTTCTTGTATTTCTCGTAAAGGTCACGCCCAACGGTAAATGTGAGCGTCCGCCGTGCGAGTTTTCTGAATATGAACTCAAGAATTCCTATTACAGCAAGAGCGAAATTGAGTCTGACATTCGGATACTTGGATGCAACCTCTGCCCCAAGGTCTTGGCCCACGACCAAAAAGTGTGCCTTCGAGTATCGACGACAGAGCATCACCAACATTATTGCAATCGGATTAGGTCCTCGAAGCCAGAAGATATCGACCTTTGCCACCAACTTTGCGAAGATCCGACGCACTGCGATTGCAATCGGTACGATTTTCTTGCCTACAGAATAGAGGCTCTCATAGTAAGGCAACTCCACCACCGTGAATTGAGGTTGCGTGAACAAATATGGACCTCTCCCCTGTTTGACCCGCGCAATAAAAATTACTCTGTCAAAGTACTCAGTGAATCCCCGAGTAAACTCAGTTAATGATTCATCGGTGGTATACTCTTCGCCGTCGAAGTAGAAGACCTGTTCAATAAAAACACCCAGCGTCAGCATCGGCCCTTTACACCCTGTTAGCTTGGATTATTCATAAACTGATGCGTCAAGCTGTTTCGCCTTGTGGTTCACCGTCATGTGTTCACTTGTGGTGAACAGTTTTTGTGACGCGGAAACTGTCACTCGCCCTGTGAAGTGGTGACGGGGTACGAAAGACAAGGGAAGGAGGCGAGTCCTATACTGAGAAGAGATGGTTCTCCCTTTGCAGTGATGAAGGGCGTCGCTCGGATCACTTGACCTGTCGCAACAGAGTTTGAACACCGGGTCTGTCCTGAGCGTCGCCGCGTGGTTACAGTCTTCAGAACCAGCGCCCATTTGATAGATCCGTCGGTGCAGCAAGGTCATCAAGTCGTGATCAATGTACCGCTGGTCCCGGCGATCAGTCAGAGCAGCAACAACTCTATCGACGATCTTGAGTCGCTCGTCCAGTTGCCGGACGAGCAACATTTCCCCGTCGCTGGAGATGTCGCCGCCCTTAAAGTTCACGGTGAGTGGTTTATGCTTGCAGTACGGAAACACCATCTGTCTGTTTGCGCAGTTTGTCATCCGCGTGTGGCAGCTATGAACGGATCAGTGTGCGTTACCTCGATTGCACACTGAACATTGCACGCGGTCAAATAGCAGTTTCATCGTCAAACTTGTGAATAAGCCAAGCTAAACTAGTGCATGAAGACGCTCTAACCATATCACAAGGTTGCACAGTATCCTGTCTAACCTATGTCACACATGCCCGGGCCGTGAAGCGCAGACCTGTCTTTAAAGAATCGATCTGTTCATTCAGAAGCAACCAACGGTTTCAGGTTAGAGGAGCAGTCCCAAATCTTACCCAAATGTCATCCCGGAGAAAGAATGGAGCTTACCGAAAGTACTTTCTTCTCCACATTTCAAAGACTAGTAAGTACCATACTTTTGTTCCACCGATCCCCTTGCCGTTCATAAAGTCTTCTACAATCCTTCGCACTTGAATAGAATTCAGTATTCCACCTTTTTTCAGTTCATCGGAGCATAGATATTCCCGACAAATATCACTAAACTCAGTCCTAAGCCAATCATGTTCAGGAATCGAAAAACCCATTTTCGGCCGTTCTATTAAATCCATTGGCAAATACTTACTCAGGAGCTTCCTAAAAATAGGCTTGCTTATCCCATTCTTGAGTTTGAACTTGATGGGCAACTGTGAACTGAACTCAAGAATATTGTGGTCCAAGAAAGGCTCCCTGCACTCGAGAGCCACATTCATGCTCGCCCTGTCCACTTTTGTCAATATGTCATCGGGGAGATAAGATTTCTGATCGAGTAACATCATTTGCGAAACATCATCTAACCCGGCTACTGCTGCCTCGTCGAAGAAATCAAATTTGTTGGAGAAGTCATTGATGCCCAGTTCCTCAAGATCATGACGGAAGAAGGTCTTCTCAATGTTTTCATATTGATGAAGAGGACTTCTGGAACCTATTTCCTCGCCGAGTTTTGCGTACTTGTCCCGAAGATTCTTGAATTGTGGTCCAAGAATTTCGGGGGCAGAAAAAAATGGATAGACAGCTCTGGTGCCGAGCATTTTGAACATTCCTGCTATCACATTCTTGAAAGGAATATGCAATAGGGGTCTTAATCGCTTCTCAACAGCGAAGTATGAGGCATAGCCACAGAATTGTTCGTCACCACCGTCGCCAGAGAGTGCGACCTTCACGTGGGATCTCGCGAGCTTGCAGATAAGATGAGTTGGAATGGCGGAGGAATCGCCAAATGGTTCATCAAAGATTTCTGGCAACCGCAAAAGAACATCGCGTGCATCATGCGGCTCAAGATAAAACTCAGTGTGCTCAGTGCCCAGGAATGAAGCCACCCTCTTTGCCCACCCCGATTCATCGAGTGTTGGTTGTTTGAATCCAATTGTAAAGGTCTTTAAGCTCGTGCCATTCTCCCTCAGCAGGAGGGTAGTCAATAGTGAAGAATCGATGCCGCCGCTGAGGAACACACCAACCGGGACGTCCGATATCAGGCGTAGTTTGAAGCTTTCAGATAGGATGGACTCAAGTTCTTCAAGAATACTTTCCTCAGACCGATTCGAAAAAGCGCTGGCTCTCCCCTCACCAAGAGTAAAGTTCCGTTTTGCATCCCAATAACATGTCTTGCTCATACCATTTCGTGAGATCTGCAAATAGTGACCGGGCTCTAGCTTGAGAACATTCTCAAAGATCGAGATCGGAGAGGGAATGTACCCATATTGAAAGAACATTGACACACCTGCCCGGTTCAAGTTCCTTGAGAATCGAGGATGTAAACAAAGCGCTCTTATCTCGGATGCAAAGAGCACGAGACCATCCTTACTATACCAATATAGCGGCTTCACGCCTATGCGGTCACGGCAGAGGAACAATTCCTCTTTATTTTTGTCCCAAAGTGCAAATGCCCACATGCCGCGAAATCTCCGCAAACACTCAGGTCCCCACTCTTCAAAAGCGCGCAGCAGAACCTCGGTATCCGAGTGAGAGTTAAACCTCCAACCTTTCTTTTCCAGATCGTTCCGAATCTCTCGGAAATTGTATATCTCGCCATTGTACGTTAGCACATACCTCTCAGTACACATTGGCTGATGTCCGAGGGAAGAAAGATCAAGGATTGAAAGTCGTCGGTGCCCCAGCGCGAGGCCCTTTGCTTCGTCGCAGTATACACCGGAATCATCTGGCCCGCCATGAATGAGAGAATCTCTCATGGACAGTATGGTTTCATGAATGTCGTAGCTTCTAGAAGGATTGAAGTCAAGAATACCAGCTATTCTACACAAGAGTAGACTCCACTAGCAATGTGTGGAAAAATGATTCTGTCACTGTGTTGTCATAGCAACTGAACCCATGACTCTGCAGGATAAAAACGCGTTGCTCGTCGATGAGTGTTTCCACACTCTCGCTGGTGCATTGGCTTCCATGGTCGGAGTGCAGAATCATCTCTTGCGGTGGGCCTCGCCGATCAAGGGCGCAGTCAATTGCCGTGCAGACAAGATCAGCGTCGATGCGGAGAGCTGGTCGCCCAGCCGACGATCGATCGCAAGAACAGGTCCAGCACCACCGGCAGGTACAACCATCCCTCACGCGTCCAGAGATAGGTAATGTCCGAGGTCCATACCTCTTAGGGGTGGGGGAGGGACACATCTAGGCCGTTCGGCGACAAAGTGGCGCTGGAGCCGATCTGGAGCGTACTGCGCCCCCTTTCGAGAACGGGTTGTGAGGTTGAATCGCCTCCCGGCCTTCGTCACAATGCCGTTGCGCTGCATGAGCCGGGCTACACGGTTCTTTCCACAGTGGATCCCAATGCCGTGCAAATCCCGCGAGATCCGGGGGCTTTCGTATCTTTTCCGGCCCTGTTGGTGAAATGTGCGGATATGCTCAAGAAGCTCACGGTTTGCGTGTCCGCGAGAACTCACATGTCGCCTGAGCCAGCCGTGGTATCCGCTGCGCGAAACGTCCAGCACGCGGCACATCATCTCCAACGAATGTTCAGTTCGACATTCTTTGATAAACATGTATTTCATGCGTGTCGTTCGGAGAAGGCGGCAATGCCTTTTTTCTCTCGCTCCTCTTTGATTCGAGCCAATTCCTGGCGCAGGTCTTCCACTTGCTTGTTTTCCTCGCTCATTCGCCCTTCCAATGGGAATGCATGTTCGGGCTTCTCTTCGAACTCTCGCTTCCACCGTTGCAGTTGGCCGCGGCCAACCTCAGGATCTCGCGACACGACCGCGACACTCTGGCCACCATCGGTTATCAACCGAACACCATGAACCTTGAACTGCCGGTCGTATTGTTTCCGTGTATGATGTTCTTCCATGCGGACACCTCCTCCTTGAATATAGCATTATTTCTTGGTGTCCGAAAGAAGGGGGAAAGACCATCTCGAACCATTTTGCCATAGTGGACGCTATCGCTTGCAGAAAAGTCACGATGTGTGGAACCAGCATAAGAGCTCTGGAGTCCAGGTGCATGCGCAACAGCCAAGCTGAAGTTCGTGAGAAGTTTGTACAGACAGATGATGGTAATCGACCGCTTTAGGCGTTTTCTGAGGGATGTCTTGAGGAGCATTGACCACCTCGTGTTTGGCCGGATTAACTCCATCAAAGGAACTCCTGTGGTCCATTTCTCCCAGGCAGGGATTTGTTATATCGACTCGGACGGGTATCCCTTGGCGGAAAGAATGCTCTTGTAGATGGCTTCAGTTTTCTGTGCGAGGATTCCGACGCCACAATTCTCCTCCAACCATGATTTTCCACGTAACCCCATCCGTATTGATTCGTCTCTATTGTGCTGAAGCCACAGAATTTTCTGCGCCATCTGAGCCACAGCGCCGGACTGCACTAGGAATCCAGTCACCCCCGATTGGACAAGCTCGGACACACCACCTACATCTGTGGCAACGACCGGCAAACCACAAGCCATGTATTCCATGATTGAATTGGGAAAACCCTCCCATCTTGAACACAGGACTCCAACATCGCAGGCTGGCAGTATCTCAGCCACGTTGTCATAGTGACCCAGAAAGCGAGTGTTGTCGGTGATGCCGATTTGTTTAGCTAATGACTGCAGGCGATATTGCTCTGGTCCGACTCCAATGACAAGAAATGTGCAACGTGACCTTACTGCACTCAATTCGTACGCAACGCGCAAAAACATTTCATGGTTCTTGATGCGCTTGAGTCCGCCGACAATCCCTACCACAAATTGACCGGGTTGGTAATTATGCATACGTCGCAGTTGGTTCCTGTCGACGTGAACGGAGAACCTTTCGGTACGAATTCCATTGAAAACCACATGCACCCGATCTTTCCCCAGTCCCGACATAGTAGAAACGGCTCTAGCTCCAGTGCAAGTATTCGACACTACCCCATCAGACAGTTTCCAGAACAACTTGAGGGTCCAACGTTCAATCAGATCTCGAACTAGTCCTCCGGCTCGATCAGAGGTCAGTATTACTTTTACTCTGGCAAGTCGACCTGCAAATCGACCCCATAGATCCGCCCCAAAGAGAAATGTTTGAAGTATGTCTGCATTTGTTTCGCGCAGGTAGGCTGCGAGCCGGAGGATAACCCTTAGGTCATACCTAAACCGTTTGTTCAAACAAACGACCAGAACACCAGATTTGATTACCTCCTCCGCCAGCGAGCCGAATCTGTTCAGACAGCAGATGGAAACCTGATGATTGCGTTTCTTTAAGCCTATGGCCAGTTCGACAACTTGCCGTTCTGCACCGCCGATCTCCAAACTTTCAATCGCCAACACGACGTTCATGATAGTCCTGACGCAATATCAAACCGTCAAAAGGCAGCGCGACGCAAAGCAAGTTGACCCGTGAACCGTCAGATCGTACCACGGACACCCTTAGACGCAATTGCCTTCCAATCCCACGAGAGAGTTACTTAAGAGGCCGACTAAAGTCGAGCCATGTAAAAGCCGAATGCCAAGTTGCTGGCAACGAACGTGCCCAAGATCAACAAGGCTAGTAAGCGGAAACAAAACGTCGACCGACAATTAATAGACTGGATATCAACAAACGATAGTGGTATAACGAGGAGTTTACTATAACGTATGACCGCCCAGATCTCATACGAATTTACCAACGTGATCATTGCGAAAAGGGAAAACGCAATACACACGCCGGTCCATTGCTTGTGACGGAAGCTGTAGTGTGCAGAGATGAAAGTTAGCAGCAGAACAATAGCGACCAGTATACCTTTTCCAATCTTTTCAATCGAATTGGATAACAAGGGTGTAACAAGGCCGTCGAAGATCGGCATGGAACTCTTGGAAACAAACAAATTGTCATAGCTCCATCGCATGAACCACAATATGTCTTGATGAAATATTGAACCGATTCCCATCCACATAAACAAAGGGAGGAATGCATAAGGCAATAGCATACGGGACCCTTTGTTCTTCACGAAGGCAACGAGCACTAAAGGTGGAACGAAGAACCACATCACTTTTTGGACAATCATAGATGCGCCGGAAAAAATAACAAACCAGACCCATCGTCGCTTCTCAAGGTTAGACACCGCAAGCAAAAGCAAAGCGATCGCAGTAATATCCGCCACGGGGTAGACTGAATATGTTAGTCCAACGAATGGGAATAGAACAAATATGAGACCTAACAAGAATGGATACTGGAACTGGTTGCGAATCGCTAATCGAAAAACAGTACTCACAGCGATGAGATATGAAACGGCAGAGATACCTACCATTATCCCAATTGGCGGAATGACGTTGATCGTTATTCCACGCACTGCGGCAAGGAGCAAAGGGTAACCCGGAACCCACCATGTGCTGAAAGGAGTTTTCCAGTTCAAGCTTTCAGCCCAGTAAGTTAGCACGTCTGACCCAAACATATTGAAGTGCAAACCAACGGTCAAGTAAACGAGGAACAACAAATAGAGGAGAGCGGCAGCACTGAGCAAGGTTCTCTCTGACCGAATGTCATCGTTTTTCATTATGGTTCTGCTAATTTCTAGTTTGCGCCTAACGCCAAAGCTCACTGGGGGGATGGAGCGCAGCGGGGTCCACGTCCAGTGCACCGAACTGTAAGTCATTGTCATTGCTCAAATAGATGGCACTCTAACTATGTGCTTCTGTTTCATGTGTAAAGCTCAGAATACAGTATCCAGATTCATCAAGGGTAGAAAACAAAGACTCTTTCTTGTATCTCACGATATGATTTCCAGGAAATCTGCTTGATGAGGAGTCGATCGTTGTGCCAACTGACCGGAATTCTTCCTTCCCAATTTGTCCTGAAATGAGACTGGGCTTACGTCGGATAGGGATACCACGCTCAGGAACGGGTGGGCAACGCTCCTGCCGCACACGTCTTATGGCAGCATCACAAGGTCGAGGAGCGTAGTTAGCGCGATTTCATTGGGCCTGTAACCAAGCTTGAAACATCAACACATCCCAAAGATATTGTTGCCAGTCTGCGGTACCCGCAAGATGCTCACGCCATTTCTGCAGGATTGGTTCGGGCCGGAAAAATCCTTCTCGGCGCAGGCGATCTTCATTCAACAGCGCATCCGCCCATTCCCGGAGGGCACCGCGCAGCCAGGAACAGATCGGCACAGCGAAGCCCATCTTGGGACGCTTCACCAGCTCGTGCGGCACGTAGCGATGGAGCACCTGACGCAGAGGCCATTTTGTCACACCTTGACGAAACTTGAGGGAGGCTGGTAGCGACAGAGCGTACTCCACCACACGGTGATCCAGCATCGGTACACGGGTCTCCAGGCTAACCCCCATAGCGGCGCGGTCGACCTTTACCAGAATGTCGTCGGGAAGGTAGCTCAAAATATCGAGGTACATCATTCTATCAAGATATGAGCCTCCCTTGTAGTGCCTGGACTCATCGGTCAATGCTGTGAATGGTTCAACGCCGCCAATAACGATTGAAGCCGGGACTTTCCAGGTGGAGACAGTTCTCTGGTAGAAGCGTGCAGAATTTGCCGCCAGCAGAAGTTCCAATAGTGCTTGGATTTTCGCGCTTGGTCTCCCGGGTCGTCCATACCGTTCCCAGACCGGGCTCAACCAGACTAGACCAGTATCCAGCAGAGAAAATGGTATCACTGCAAGCAGTCGCGCGGCATTTCGCCGGAACGCAACAGGCAGCCAACCAGTCATTCTCCAGAGACGATTACACTCCAAATATCGACCATAGCCGCCAAAGAGTTCATCGCCGGCATCGCCGGAGAGGCTGACGGTCACGTGCTTGCGCGTCATTTCAGAAACAAGAAAGGTCGGGATCTGAGAAGAATCGGAAAACGGTTCGTCATAAAGATGCGGTAGCCGGGGGATGACATCGAGTGCCTGCTGTGGGGTGACGAAAAGCTCCGTATGGTCGGTCCCTAGGTGGCGGGCCACGGCCCTGGCATGTTCGGCCTCGCTATATCTTTCTTCGTGAAAGCCGATCGTAAAAGTCCGGATTGGTGTGCTGCTTTGGTCTTGCATCAGAGCGACGATCGTCGAAGAATCGATTCCCCCGGACAGAAATGCTCCGAGCGGCACGTCGGCCACCATTTGCTGGCGCACAGATCGCCGTAACAATAGTTCCAATTGATCGACAGCCTCCCTATCACTGCCGACGAAGGGGTGGTCCCGCCCGGCCTCTGCAGCTGCAAAGGCGCTCCAGTAGGCTGTTGGGGCATCGTCTCGCCTGTCGGCCTGCACCGTTAGGTACGTGCCAGGCAGGAGCTTGCGGATGTCACGATAGATGCTGTAGGGGGCGGGGATATAGTTGTGCCGGAGGAAAAGGGTGAGAGAATTACGGTCAATATCGCCATTAAATGCTGGATGGACGCGTAATGCCTTCAGTTCGGAGGCAAAGAGAAAGGTGCCATTGCACCAGCCGTAGTACATCGGCTTTTCGCCCAATCGGTCGCGGGCAACCGTGAGGCGCCGCTCCTGTCCATCCCACAAGGCAAAGGCGAACATGCCAACAAAGCGCTTTAGGGCTCCTTCGATTCCCCATTCCTCCATCGCTGCGAGCATCACCTCGGTGTCGGAATGTCCCCGCCATGGGCGGTGCTGTCGCTCGTCAAGCTCTGCCCTGATATCCCGGTAATTATAGATTTCTCCGTTGAAGACGACCACGAACCGGCCGCCACTGGAAACCATCGGCTGGTTCCCTTCCGGGGAAAGGTCCAGGATCGACAGGCGTCGGTGGCCAAGCGCAATCCCCGCATCGCTATCAAGCCAGAAGCCATCAGCATCCGGACCACGGTGAACAATGGTATCCGTCATCCTACGGAGAATCATGTCGGGGGGCTCGGACCAACTCTGTGTCGTTAGAAACCCGGCAATACCGCACATCAGGATTTACCTTTGTTTTGATTTAGTACATCTCCGTACGGTGCCTTGTGTTGCCGCACGACAGATGCCAACGAAAAATTGTCAATGACGCGTTACCGCCCCATTGTCCCTAGAGTACGACGACCATCCCCACCAATAGAGATTAATTCTGCCCATGCATCTGCGAGTGCTTCTGGGTCGCCGGGCGGTACCACCCGCCCCGTTTCGCCCACAACAATCCAGACAGAATCCCTCACGTCAGTTACAGCACAGGGGACGCCGCAGCCCATTGCCTCTCCAATTGCATTCGGGAAAGGTCCCAAAGCCAATATATGAACTGGACCGTTTTAGAGGGGGCACGTCATGGTCGTAGCATGACACTTTATATGACGTCATAGAATCTGTTATCGGTTCACGTGCACTCTGACTACCAACAGCTACTAAGAAGTTGCCAAGCGGATCTCCGGGGTCTTGGTTGATTGAGATCTTACCACCGAGGGGGTCAGATACCGTTCGCTCTTCACGAAGGTCAATCAAGCTCACAAGCAGCCAATTGGGATTCCGTAGTCTGTCAAGATAAAATGCGATTGATGACTTGGCGTGCAATTTTCCTCAGTTAGCACCTTGAATAGGGGCATCAGAAATGGCAATCCTTCCTTCACCTTCAAGCGCCTCCTGAGCAATTGCCACGATACTCGCAATGACAGTGCTATGAGAAATGACTGCATTAGCAATGTGATTTTTATCCAAGAGATCGGTAACCCAATTGGGCTTGATTATTACGTTGTCTTTACGGCTAATCATTCCAGCCAAGAGATTCGCGCCCTTAACCTGTCCGGCGAGTCTGAAAGTCGCTTCAACTGCTTCTCTGATTTCCTTCAAGCCTGCCAAATCTGGGGCTTCTGGATACCCCAAGTTAAGATCAGCATAAAGTTCTATCTGGGTCATTATCAACTATTGACGTTTCACTAACTAATGGAGACGGACTCTGTCCCACGGAAGATCCGACGCTCTAATACATGACCATAGAAGGGGTTGCGATCTCTGCAATCGCCTGAGGGGACTGTCAAGCTGCCGGCGAAGCTGTCGAACATCCCTGGGTAGGCTGTTGGCCAAGGATCGTTTCATCTGCCTCCAGACAAGTTCATCGGGGTTGAGCTCGGGTGCATAGGGAGGCAAGAGGTGTACGTGGAGCCGTGGGTGCTTCTTGAGAAAGTGGCCGACGCACTTGGCTCGATGGGGTAACCCCCGGTCCCAGAGCAGGACGATGTGACCCCGAAGCTGGTGAAGTAAGAGATCAAGGAACTCCACAACCTGGCCGGCCCGGATGTTCGTATTTGGGTGAAAGCGGCAGAAAAGACCGATCCGCCGGTACTTTGGAGAAATCGTAATGCTGGAAATGGCAGAAACCTTCGTCCATGATCCTGCCGTAAGGAGAACCGGGGTCTTTCCCCGGGGCGCCCAAGTTTTGGCGATGGTCGGTACCAGGAGGAATCCGGTCTCATCAAGGAAGGCTAAATGGGCTCCAAGTCGTGCGGTTTTTTTTTATTCTGGGCCAGACCTGCTGTTGCCAGTCCCGGACCGCGGCTTCGTTACGTTCTCGGGCCCGTTTATCAGGTTTCTGGCAACTCCACCCCAGGCTCTGCATCAGTTTCCAGACATTCGTAATCGTGTACCGGACACCGAACTCACGGCGAATGACCTGCCTGATGCGCTTCAGGGTCCACAGGTCGGTCATAAATCCTGCCTCCATGGGGCCCTCGCTCAGGATCCGGAGCAGACATTCTTTCTGGCGGAGGCTGAGCAGGGAGGGACGGCCAGGTGATGCCCGCGGCCGAAGTCCTGGTTTGCCAAGTTTACGAAATGCTTGGTGCCACCGCACAACTGAGCTCAGCGATGCACCAGTTTGCATGGCCACTGCGCGATAGGAGTGGCCGGCCTTTAAGTGGCGAATCGACAGCAATCTTCGCTTCTCTAGGCTCTGGGGGGTGCCTTGGGGTCTCATGCCCCATAATATACAATATCCCCGGTTGAGTATCCATTCAATAGTTAAAGGTCAATAATTTCCTTGTTGTTTTAACGTATTCAGTCGACTCAAGCCCACAGACAATCCTGCGACGACAAAAATGGTCTTGTCATAGGGAACTGGCGCGAAGGCACCGCAAACCGCAAGCCCTATCGCCGTTATTCCGAGGAGCGATGCAGTAATTGAAAGGTGTCCTCTTGAGAGGTTACCGCTCCGACATTTCCAAAGGCTTACTCCAACGGAAAAGAAAAAGGCAGTGTAAATTAAGAACCCGAAAACACCCTGTTCACACAGCATTGCCAGATACCACGAATGCATCGCCCACGTACTGTACGAACCATTGACGGTCGGAAAACTACCAAAGCCCCATCCCATAAGCGGACGCTCTAGGAAGAGCTCAAAACCACGCGGGTACATCCATTCTCGAACATCCAATTCAGCAGCCGACGATTCGTTCGCACTTTTCCCCACGACAGGAATTGTCTGCATTCTCTGCCAATAAGACTCTGGAATCCAAAACATCAGTAGAAAAAGGCAGAGAGCAACCGTCACCAATCGCATCATTTTGCCTTGTTTGATGCTTAGTGCCATGAGAAGGGCTAACGTCACCGCAAATCCGATGGTCCCACTCCTGGATTCTGCCAGAAAATTTCCAAACAAGAAGAGGAGAGCAAAGCCCCAAAACAAGAGCCTAACGATCTGTTTCTTCCCTCTCTCTTGCAGAATTAACGCACACCCAAACCCGAGGATGCAGTTGAGAGAAAGTGTGTTGGGGTTCAATGAAAGCCCACTCAACCTCTTCAAATCGGTGCTGGCAGATTGTGTAAGAGCGCTGATTACTGTGATTGCGCCTGCTATTATAATGACTAGCATAATCGTCTCAATCTTACCCTCAGTGTCGGCAAACATGACAATAGCTGATAACAAGATTATCCCGGGAAGAATTTCTGCTAGGAAGTCAGGAACCATATCGGGAAGATTTACGATTTGGACTATTAGTCCCCAGAAGAATAGGAGGATCGAAAGCTGCAGTGTTCTGTTGTCTCTCCAAGTCTTACTAATAGGTAGGTTCGGCAAACGTGTGAGAATAGCCAGGAGCAACAGAGATCCTGCTAGTCTGGTTGGAGTAAGTCTGAAGGATGTTCCGACCCATTGCTCAAAATTCATTGGCAGGAACATGGCAAAGACCGTAAGCAACAGTACCGCAAATGGGGAAGCAAGTGCGACCGCAATAAAAACAATCGCTCCTATCAGAACTGCAGGTAAGAAAAAGCCCTGAGAGGCAAGTGCGGCGGCAACTGATAATCCACAGACTAAAACTATCACGATAACTGGACTCCCGGTACCAGGCGCAGCTTTCCTGGGAAGAAAAGCCTTTTGCGTGCTCTCCTGGAATAGCTTGAGTTCAGTCATAGAATGGATGGCTGGCCCTCTAGTGTCCTGTCACAGAGATACTTTGAGTAAGTCGTGCGAGCTTTTCGAAGATTGAGTCAGCAGTCGCGTTCCACGCGAACGGTTTCGGATGTCGGTTGTACCGGTCGACATATTCCTGGATTTTCGCAATCAGCTCTTTGACGCTCCTGAACGTTCCTCGCCTGATTGCCTTCTGGGTAATGATATTGAACCAGATCTCGACTTGGTTTAACCACGAGGCATAGGTCGGGGTGTAGTGGACGTGCCATCGTTCATGGGTTGCCAGCCAGCGCTTAACACTCGCGTGTTTGTGGGTGGAATAGTTGTCAACCACCACGTGGATTTCGAGTTTCTGGGGAACGTTTTCCTCGACATGCTTCAGGAATTGAAGATACTCCTGATGCCGGTGCCTCTTCTTGCACTGGGTGAGCACTTCGCCATTGGCGATGTCTAAGGCGGCAAAGAGGGTT
>Ga0182017_10001568_pt1 | contig 17593 bp, 7 predicted proteins | sample 712E3DmetaG_FD_120492 | JGI IMG/M metagenome (GOLD analysis project Ga0182017, IMG submission 120492) | Permafrost microbial communities from Stordalen Mire, Sweden - 712E3D metaG | ecosystem: Environmental > Terrestrial > Soil > Wetlands > Permafrost | place: Sweden: Stordalen | collected... | reverse complement strand
GAGCGCGTGCGCCTCGCGGATCGCGGCCTCGAACGGCGGCAGGAACACCTCGCGCAGGGCGCGCGGCGAGGCGATGGCGGGCGCGGTGTTACGGCCGCCCTCGGCGTAGCCGTGCCCAGTCATGTGCTTGAGCGTGGCCATGACGTGCGCGCCGTCGATGGGTGCGTCGGCCGATTTGCGCCGGCCCTGGAAGCCGTTGACCGCGGCCACGCCCATGCGCGTGACCAGGTACGGATCCTCGCCGTAGGTTTCCTCGATGCGGCCCCAGCGCGAGTCGCGCGACACATCGACTACCGGGGCCAGCACCTGCGAGACGCCACGCGCGCGGGTCTGGCGCGCGGTCACGGTGAACACCTCCTCGGCCAGGCCCGGGTCGAAGGTGGCGGCCAGGGCGATGGCCTGGGGAAAGCTGGTAGCGCTGGGACCGACCAAGCCATGCAGGGCTTCCTCGTGCAGGATGGCCGGGATCCCGAGGCGGGTCTGCACGACCAGGAACTTCTGGATGGCGTTGGCCAACTCCGTCGCCTCGCGCGCGTCGTGCTTGGCGCCCGGCCGTGTGACCTCGCCGATCCCGTGCGGCATCACCTTGCGCGCCTGCGTGGGCGAGAACAGTCGGGTCTTGGTGTCGTAGACGCAGGTGTGGTCCCAGTTCACCGCCTCGAGCTGTGCGACCTTCTCGACGGGCGTCATGCGCCCGAGCAAGTCGGCCACGCGCGCGTCGAGGGCCAGCTTCGCATCACGGTACGGCGGTGGAGCCGCCGGCTCCTTCTCCGCGAGCACGGCGGCGCTGGACAGAGTGGAGACGACAACGAAGAGGGCGCCGGCGTATCGCGGTCTCATGGCCGGGCACGATACACCGACATCGGCCGCTCAAGAAACCAGCCCGAAGCTTTTCGACTGCATCCAGCGCATGCTATACGAATGCGTGTTCCCTCACGCTCGATCTTGCGCGCGGGGAATGCCAAGGAGGTTCGCTTGAGATTCCAGCCGTCCACCACCCGCTATGACAGCATGGTCTACCGGCGCAGCGGAAAAAGCGGCCTCCGGCTGCCCGCCCTTTCCCTCGGCCTTTGGCACAACTTCGGCGGCGTCGACGTGTTTGAGAACAGCCGCGCCATGGTTCGCCGCGCGTTCGACTGCGGCATCACCCACTTCGACCTGGCCAACAATTACGGACCGCCTCCGGGCAGTGCGGAAGAAACCTTCGGCAGAATCTTGCGCGAGGACCTGCGACCCTATCGCGACGAATTGATCGTCTCCAGCAAGGCGGGCTGGGATATGTGGCCCGGGCCCTACGGCAATTGGGGCAGCCGCAAGTACCTGGTGGCCAGCCTCGACCAGAGTCTCAAGCGCATGGGCCTCGACTACGTGGACATCTTCTATCACCACCGCCCGGATCCCGAGACGCCCATCGAGGAGAGCATGGCCGCGCTTGATTTCATCGTGCGCAGTGGCCGCGCCCTGTACGCGGGCATCTCCTCCTATGGCCCCGAGGACACGCGCAAGGCCGCACAGATTCTGCGCGCGCTGGGCACGCCCTGCCTCATCCATCAGCCCAGGTACAGCATGTTCGACCGCCGGGTCGAGGACGGCCTGCTTGAGGCACTGGCAGGCGAGGGTATGGGTTGTATCGTCTTTTCGCCCCTGGCCCAGGGCCTGCTGAGCGACCGATATCTCGCGGGTGTGCCCGAAGGGTCGCGGGCCTCGAAGGCTCATGGCTTTCTGAAGGTCGCAGACATCACCCCTGACCGGCTCGCCAAGGTGGAACGCCTGGCCGCCCTGGCGCAGGGACGCGGTCAGACCCTGGCCCAGATGGCGATTGCCTGGGTGCTCCGCCACCCGGCTGTCACCTCTGCCCTAATCGGCGCGAGTCGCATCGCTCAAATCGACGACGGCGTGGCAGCGCTTCGCAATCTGGCCTTCTGCCAAGAGGAATTGCAGTCCATCGACGCGATTCTTCGTGGGTGACGAGGGTCCTTCTCGACACTCGGCATTCGCCCCACCTACGGCCCGACAACCGCTGTACTTGAGCCCTTGACGTAAACCCGCAGGTCGGCCAATGCCAGTTGCGTGCCCACCGTCTTATAGACCCGTATGTACCGGTAAGCGTTCTTGTCATGCTCGATATACCAAAACCTGTCGTTGTACCCTACGTCGCCCCTATGTCTGAACTGCGTCGCATTCTGGGCTGCAAGCACGAAGAACGTAGCGAAACCCGCGTCATTCGATGCCTGGATTTCAAAATTGGTCAAGTCGACGTCCGTCAAGAGCGCCGGCTCCAGCTCCAGTTTCTGGATGACACAAGCGCTCCCCAGATCAAGCATGAACCACGGATTATTCGAAGCGTCTCCAGATTGCCAATACGTTTTGTCCCCGACGTCGTTGCCAAGATTGGGCGCGTGGCCGGAGACCGAAGATGAGGCCGAAGCCACCGCCTTTAAGGCGACATTCTCGCCGCCGTAGGTACCGCCCACCAAGCTTTGGTAGGACGCCTCCACCCCAGAATTGTCAATGACCGCTTGCGCATCGGACGGCCATGCCCCAACGACATAGTGGTAGTTGGTCGTAGTGCAATTCGTTCTTTGATAGCTGGCATTGCTGGACCAGAGGTTGTCGGTTGCCACATTGACATTTCCGGAACTCCAGGACAGGAAGGAATTCCGCGACAACTTAGAATCCAGCACGGAAAAATCCATAAGCACGTTAAGGGAATTGTCATCGATCTGCGCCGAATTGCTCAAACCAATTGGAACCTGACCGTAGGCATAGTTCCTGCTGAAGTGAATCGGCTCCGGTCCGAAGGTGTAATAATCCGGTTCCGCGTCTCCGGAACAGTACCGACGGTACGTTCCCACATGCGATGAGCGATTATAGAACACCTCTGTCTTTCCCGCCATGGCGGGCGTGGGAAAATGCGCACTGAATTGCCCGGTCCGATTATGGTAGCCCGCGAACGGAACGTCGGAAATATCGTTATAGTAAACCTTCGCATTTTCGGCATGGATACAATCGATGGCCGTCGCCTGCGTGAAATCCGAGCCTGTATTGCGCACGACATTGTCGCTTACCAATGTGTTGGTATTTCGCTGCGTTTCCGAAGTGGGATCACTCGTGACAAGGTGGGCGCTTCTCCCGACGATGACACCGGCTGCCGTAGAATCAAAGAAGTAGTTCCCTTGGATGGTAGCGCCGTCGCAGCCGTCGTATAGCTGAACGCCGCAGGTCCCCAGGTGTTGAAACACGCAGTTCTTGACCACGCTCGAATTCGCATGGGTCAGCACCAGCGCCCCCGGCACCTCATCCGTGTATTCCGCGTTGTCCAGTCCCCACAACATCTCCGCTTGTGAACCGCCGATCCAGCGGTCCTTCGTGCGCGACCAGTTGTTGTGCTCAAAGGTCAACCCGTCGAGCATGATCCGACTGGCTTTGGCAGACCTCGTCCCGGCTATCTTCCACGGACAGTCCACCACCGGCGCATAGACGCTCGCGGAAGCCATGTCTTCCCAGGGCTGAGGATAGTAGTACACTTTGCCGTCTGCGGCATCCAGGTACCATTCTCCATATTCATCCAGATACTCAAGCACGTTAGACAGTTCCACCCATTCGGTGGAGGTGGCCCTGCCCATTGAACTCCATTTGTTGAAATCGGGGTTTTCGATTTTCAGTACCCAGTCGTTTGCATCGAGTGACGACATTCCGGTTATGGGAATCTCGGCCGTCTTGAAGGCGCTGAAAAAGGTGACGACCGCTGCCGCGGGATTCGCAAGGGTTGGCAGATCGGTCTTCTTGAACTTAATTCCGTCCTGCGCATACGATGCTGTGGCGGGATCGTCCCACCAGCCGTCCTGCGGCAGGAATTTCCCCGCGCGCTGGGCCCGCACATTGTTGACATACAGTTGGCGAAAGTAGCCTGCGTATCCCGCGGAAACAGAAACATCGGCTACGAAGTACGGTTTGCCGGCAACCTGCGTCCAGCCTGTTATGGCCTTGCCGGCATCGATGACGGGGATTTCTCCTGGATAGGCTCTGTAGACCATATAGTTCCCGTCGGGGCCCGAATCAGCGCTCGTAAGCGTAAACGTCGTGGTCCGGGGATATGTGCCGCCGCGCAAGTAGACGACAATATCCCCGGTGGCGGTTTTGTTCAGATTGTTGGTTCTGATGTAGTCCCTTGCCTTTTCCAGCGTGTTCCATGGGGTGGCGGCGGTCGCGCCGTCATTGTTGTCGCTGCCTGTCGGGGACACGTAGAATGAGAAACTGGCCAAAGAGCCGGTGGTGCCGCCGGCGGGCTTTGAGCCGCCGGTGTTCCCACCGGCAGCCGTGGTCCCGGCTGTGGCAATGGATCCCCCCATGGCCGTGGTGCCACCCGCTCGTCCCCCCGTGGCCGTGCCGCCCGCCGCTCCGCCGCTGGCCGCGCTGCCGCCTGTTGCCGTGGTTCCTCCAAACGTCGTGCTGCCGCCCGTTGCCGCGGTTCCTCCAGACGCGCCCCCGGTTGCTTTCGAGCCGCCGCTGGCGGTGGAGCCGCCGCTCGTCGTTGCGCCTCCTGCGCTGGTCGTGCCACCGGAAGGTTGGATGCTCCCTCCAGCCGCGAGCGTCCCTCCTGTGGCCGGAGTCGACGTGCCGCCGCCCGTCGCCACCGTGCCCCCTGCGCTCGTGGTACCGCCGCTTCCAACCACTCCCCCGTTTCCCGGGCTGCCGCCGGACCCGGTTGCGGAAGTACTGTTTCCAGAGCATGCGCCCAGAGCCAGTGAGAAACCTGCCACTGCTGCGAGGCGAATCGAATGCTGAGGGAAAGAAGTCATCTCGAAACCTCCCGTCCTGCATGAAGAACCTGCCGCCTTGGCAGTAGCGCCTGAAGCAGTTTCGGTTCAAGCGGCCAGTTAGCACACCAGGGCATTCGCTTGGGCGAAAGCGTTGGGAGATCGTGCGGCACTGGCCGGTGTACGGGAGCAGCCAAAAAGGCGGCTGTTCGGTCCGACAACTGGTCAGGTCTCATGGCACCTCCACCTATACACCAACTGCTAGGGGTGTCCGCCCGAGAAGCGATGTAGAGTCTTCGCAAGAAACAAAGAACCTACGAAGGAAGAGGTTATGCACCGGCGATCCCCTTTGAAAGGCCTCACCATGAGCTTGTCACGTAACACCCTATGCGCACTGTTTCTGTTCGCCGTTCCAGTGTCAGCTGCCGAAAAACCCAAAGCCGTCCCATACACCTGGAAGAGCGTCCAGATCGTGGGAGGCGGCTTCGTGGATGGTTTCGTGTTCCATCCCACCGCCCAGGATCTCTGCTACGCCCGCACGGACATGGGTGGCGCCTATCGCCGGAATCCTCAGACCAGACGCTGGGAACCGATGCTCGACTGGATTCCCTACAAGGATCTGAACCTCATGGGCGTCGAAAGCATCGCCGTGGATCCCTCGGATCCCAGCAAGGTCTACCTGGCCTGTGGCACCTATACGGCTCCTGATGTTCCCGATGGCGCGGTCCTGCGGTCCTCGGATCAGGGCCACACCTTCCAGCGCACCAACGTGCCCATCAAGTTCGGTGGCAACGAAGCCGGTCGTGGCAATGGCGAGCGCATGGCCGTGGACCCCAACGATGGTCGCATCCTCTTCCTCGGCACGCGCCACCGCGGCCTCTGGAAGAGCACGGACGGCGCTACAACCTGGAGCAAGGTGGACAGTTTTCCCGCCGATGTCCTGAAACTGTCTTCCGAAGAAGCCAAGTTGCCCGCCTGGAGCGGCGGCGGCCGCAGCAGCATCGTCTTTGTGGTCTTCAATCCCAGTAGCGGTTCCAAAGGTGAGGCCAGCCAAAACCTATTCGCGGGCGTCTCGGTGATGGGCAAACCCAGCCTCTACCGCAGTGACGACGGGGGCGGAACCTGGAAGGCGGTTCCCGGACAGCCCACCCAGTACCGCCCGAACCACGCGATCCTGGCCTCCGACGGAAATCTCTTCATCACCTATGGCACGGATCCCGGCCCCATGCAGATGATGGATGGCGGCGTGTGGAAGCTGAATATCAAGAGCGGCGCCTGGATCGACATCACTCCGGACAAGCCGGGCAAGGAACGGAAGTTCGGCTACGCCGCCGTATCTGTGGATGCAAAGAATCCCAAGGTCGTGATCGCCAGTTCCTTCTACCGCCCCAAAGGCGAGGATGTCTTCCGCAGCACCGATGGCGGCGCCACCTGGAAGCCCATCTTCGGAAGCGGCGGCGTCTTCGACTACAGCCTGGCACCGTATGTCCGCGACACGGACATCCACTGGCTTTTCGACGTGGAGATCGATCCCGCGAATTCCGATCACGCCATGTTCACCACGGGCTACGGCGGCTGGGAGACGCACGACCTGACGAATCTCGACAAGAATCTCCCCACCCATTGGACCGTCATGAGCCCCGGCATCGAGGAGACCGTGGCCCTGGCACTGTACAGTCCCAGTAAAGGTGCCCACGTGATCACCGGCGTCGGCGACTATTCCGGTTTCGTCCACTGGGATCTCGACAAACCCGCGCCGGATGGCAACCCCAAGCCGCCCTTTCTGGGGAACACCCACGATGTCAGCGGCGGCGAATTGAATCCGAACGTGATCGTGCGCATCGGCCGCCCTCGCCCAGGCAGCCTGAATCTGGGCTACTCGCTGGATGGTGGAAGGACCTGGCAAGAGCCCGCTTCGGTCCCTGATCCCAAGGCCACCGAGGGACACATCGCCGTCTCATCCAACGGTGAAACCTGGGTGTGGACGCCGCGCAATCATGTGCCCTATTTCACCACGAACAAGGGCGCGAACTGGGCCGCCTGCGAGGGTGTGCCCAAGGACACCCGCGTCGTGGCCGACCGGGTGAACCCGAAGCGCTTCTACGGCATGGCCCTTTTCGAAGGCAAGTTGTTCGAGAGCCTCGATGGCGCAGCTCACTTCACGGAACGGCCCCTGGTGCTATCGGATGGCTTGCCCAAGCGAGGTGGCAGCGGTGCCGACGACCGTAGTGATCGCGGCGATGATCGGGGTGGCCAGGATCGCATCTATGTCACGCCGGGGCGCGAGGGAGATCTCTGGTTGGCTGCCTTCAACGGCCTCTACCACTCAAAGGCCCAGGGATTCGATCGCATGCCGGGGGTGGAACAGATCCACGCCTTCGGCTTCGGCAAGGCGGCTCCCCGTGCCAAGTATGCCGCCCTCTACTTGGTGGGCACCGTGCAAGGACAGCGCGGCTTCTTCCGCTCCACGGACCGCGGCGCCACCTGGGCGCGTATCAATGACGATCAGCACCAGTGGGGTCTGGTCCTGCACATCACGGGAGATCCCAAGCAGTTCGGCCGCGTCTACGTGGGCACCCACGGACGGGGCACGTTTTACGGGGATCCGGTCAGCAAGTAGTCATCCGAGTTACTTCCTACGAGGCAACAGTCATATGCCAATTCTCTGCCTCTAGATTACGGTCCAGTTGCCGTCGTAGCTCCGGGTGGAAACGGTCGCACGCCCTGGCGGGCAACCAGGCTCCGGGCATGAGAAGCGCGAGCCGTTGTTCTTCACCAGGGGTCCATCAACGCCCGACGGCTGGAACGGGCGCGGGCGAGAGCCTAAGCATGACGACGCCGTGGGGAGCCACCTCGGCGAAGGTGCCGTCGCGGAAGGAACCCATGTCTTGCTTCCGCCAAAGATCGCGCACCACGGTGGTCGGCGCCGACCATCCGAGCTCGGCCCAGGTGACCTTGATTCGCACAGGGGCTTCGCCCCGGTTAAGCAAGATGACGGCCTTCGCCCCACCCTTCAGAGGCTTTGCCCAGATCTCTTTGGCGCCGTCGTCACGTACTTTGCTGCCCTCGATTCCGAGAGGGTCTTGATCGACGGCGATCACGTCGCGGTTGGTGAGCGTCTCCTTAGTGGCCTGCGACATGTTCCTGAGATCGTTGCCGGCCAAGAGCGGCGCAGCCAGCAGCGCCCACAGGCTGAAATGCGCGCGATCCTCGACTTCGGAAAGGCCGTTGCCCACCTGCAGCATATCGGGATCATTCCAGTGCCCGGGCCCCGCGTACGTGTCGAGCCCCACCTGGAGGTCGAGAATGTTCATCCAACCCATCTCCCACTCGTGCTTGCAGGCCTTCTTTTCCCAGCAGAGCCCGATGTCGCCGGTGGTTCGCCATAGATTGCCGACCGGTGCCGCCCATGTCCACGGCTGACTCGTGCCCCACTCGCAGATGCTGAAGACGATGGGCCGGCCGGTCTTCTGCAGGGCGTTCCGCATGGTCGTGTAGGCCTCCTCGGCCTTCAGCCCTTCGGTACTACACCAGTCGTACTTCAGGTAGTCGACGCCCCAACTCGCGTACTGGCGCGCGTCCTTCTCTTCGAACCCATGGCTGCCCGGCCGCTTGCCGCAAGTGAGGGTCCCGGCGTCCGAGTAGATCCCGAGCTTCAAGTTCTTGCTGTGGACATAGTCCGCCACGGCCTTGAGACCGTTGGGGAAGCGTTTGGGGTCCGGCTGGATTAAACCCTGGGCGTCGCGCTTGCCGTGCCAGCAGTCGTCGATGTTGAGATAGATGTAGCCCGCATCACGCAAACCTGTGCTCACCAGGGCGTCGGCCGTTTGTCGGATCAGCCCCTCGCTCACGTCGCACTGGAACTTGTTCCAACTGTTCCATCCCATGGGTGGCGTCCTCGCCACGCCGTTGTCCCATGCGACGGCGGGAAGAGCGACAATGGCAATAGCGGCGGCGGGGAAAAGGGAACGAAGCGGTTTCATGCCCATCTTTCTAGCACCACCGTGACTCTCCAGAAAGCGGCGGCGCTTCCCTCCCTGTCCGAGCGAATCTCAGGCGCGACTTCGTCCCGTCACTTTGCGGGCACTGGCAGCGCGACATCGCTGAGCGAGTACGCGCTCGTGGCCGCTCTCAGCATCGCCTCCATGGATTGTGGCCGGGCTTGTCCCCGCGAGTGCCCGAGAACGGGAGCGCGGGGCCAAGCCTAGGCTGCGTGACTACTGCCAGGTGACCCCGTCGATGTACACGTTTCCGGTATAGGTGCCGCTTGTGGAGGTGTTGCTCAACATAAGTCCCATGGCCTGCAACCCCAGGAAGTTGATCGTTGGGGGGACTGTGAACGTGACCGTTGTCCAAGTGTTGATGGCGGTCAGCGTTACGCCAGTTCCTGGGAACCAGCCCCAACCATTCGCCGAAGCGTAGGGTTGGACGTTAAGTCCCGTCACGTTGTCGGCCATCACATGGTACGTGACGGTCTGACCACAATACGCCTGGGGGTTCGCTAGTTCCGCCAGCCTCGACGTCCAACCAATCGTGGGCGCAACGGGAATCGCGGTCATGGCAACTTTGAGCGAACCGCTACCTGAACTTCCGTAGTGTTGGGCCGTAGACTGAGTGACAACGGTATCAGTAATTGCCGTATCGCCCTTGAATGCCCAACCATCCGTCGAGCCCGCGGTCTCAAAATCGAATGATCCGGCGCCTGTACCCGAGCAAGACTGGGTTCCCCCGCAGACAGTGATGGAGTCAATGAAAATGTCACCACCGGCAAACGAGTTGCCACCGCTGACACCAAGCTGCAGGGCGAATTGGTTAATTCCGCCGGGGAACACGTCCGTAGCCGCAGGCACAGTCCATGTCAGTGTTGTCCAGGCACCCGCGGTCGCCATCGTGGTTGGGGAATTCTTCCAAACAGCCCAATTGTTGGACTGCGTGAACAACTGCATCCAAACACCAGTCGTTCCTGTAGGAACCCACACGTGAGCCGTAACCGTCGCGCCCGGCCACATATTGGAGGTCGCAGAGGGAGGCTTGATGTAGAGCCCCCTCACCGTACTGGTTGCGGCAGCGCCGCCATCAACGCCGGCCGTGCTTGTCAGAGCGGGAATCGTTGCCTTGAGCGACTGCGTGCCGGTGAATTTCTGAGTCGTGGATACCGCCAATGTCACGTCGGCGTCTGTTATCCAGCTGTCGGCGGTAGTGCCTTCCCAATCCCAAATGATCGGACAGGTTGTACCCGTGCTCGTGGTCCCGCTGGCTCCTCCGCCGCCAACAGCCGTCGTAGTGCCTGTGCTGGTGGCTCCGCCATTTTGAGCCGTGCCCGTGGTCCCGCCCGTGCTACTGCTCGTGGCTCCGCCATTTTGAGCCGTGCCCGTGCCCGTGGTCCCGCCCGTGCTGCTGCTCGTGGCTCCGCCGTTTTGAGCCGGGCTCGTGCCCGTAGTCCCGCCCGTGCTGCCGCTCGTGGCTCCGCCGGTCTGAGTCGTGGTCCCGCCCGTGTTGCTGCTCGTGGCTCCGCCGGTTTGAGCCGGGCTCGTGTCCGTGGTCCCGCCCGTGCTGCTGCTCGTGGCTCCGCCGTTTTGAGCCGGGCTCGTGCCCGTGGTCCCGCCCGTGCTGCTGGTCGTGGCTCCGCCATTTTGAGCCGGGCTCGTGCCCGTGGTCCCGCCGCTGCCGGTGGAAGAGCTAGTCGAGCCGCCCTTGGTCACGGCGCCGCCAGCGCCTTTGTCGCTATTGTTGTTGAGACTGCAGGCGGTTGCCCAAAGACCGGCCAGGAAGGCGAGCCCGACAACGCGTGTGCTCATTTGGTAGGAAGTTTTCATCTTATTTTCTCCTCTGGATCTGCTTGGCGACGGACAACATCAAGCGCTGCCGTCAGTCGCTATTACGCGAGCGACCAGAGCCAACAGCTGGCGCGGTCCCGCTGAGCGGCGAGCTTGCCTGATTTGAGCGGGTGCGGGCAAGAGAATACTTTGCACATCTGGGCGTGGGCGCCAGATTGCGTCAAGGCAAACGGCAAGTATTACCTGTTCTTGCCGGTGGACCGCACGAAGATCGGCGTGGCGGTAGGCGACAAGCCGGAAGGGCCGTTCAAGGATGCCATCGGGAAGCCGCTGATTGACAACACCTCGCTGATGACGCGGGTCCGGAGACGATTGATCCCGCCGTGTTTCAGGACGATGACGGCCAAAGCTATCCGTATCTTGGTTGCCGTCAGCCGAGGAATGCTCTTCCTGCGCGACTCCGCGGTGAAACCATGTCTACTTACGAATGACTTCGTAGTAGCCGCTCGCATTCTTGGGCGAGAGAGGGATCGTCAGTTCACCGTGCTTCAACGAGGTGAGCAGGGGCTTGCCCGGTTTCCCCGAAGCATCCAGGATTCTCGCGGTGAACGTTCCCTTCCCCTCCACCTTCAACGTTACTGTCCCTTTCACCCATTGCTCCATCACCGGCGCTTGGCCCGGGTTCTTCAAGGCGGTTCGGGCGGCGTTCCACACCTGCCCAGCGTTTTCCTCTTTCGCGGCCGCGAAAACCATGAAACGAGCGGATTGCGCCAGCGGCTTGCCGTCCAGGCTGACCGCCAAGACGCCGGCCCAGGGGTTCCTCGGGGCCAGCTTCAGGGTCAGGTCTGAAGCCTTCAAGGCTATCCCCACCGTCCCCACGAACCCCTGCACAGCAGGTGCGTCCACCTTCAGCAGTCCCCTGCCGTAGTCCAGCATCAATTCACCGGTGGACGAGATGATCTTCTTGCCCGCCTCGTCGAAAAGGGGGGCCACCTGACCCAATGCGGGCAGGGGCTTTTCGACCTTGCCGGTCAATTGCTTGCGGACCGCGGCCGCATAGGGAAGCCATGGATGCTCCGCCAGCCAGGAGCTGGCGCTTCCCGGGGCCAGCACCTTCCTGTCCGACAGGGGTTCCACCACCGTCACGTCAGACGCCTTCAACAAGCCTTTCCGGAAGATGTACGCGCCCGCCTGGTACATCACTTCGTTGGCGGGACGCGTGTTGATGCTGAGACTCGAGAGCCTCACCGATCCGGGCAGGTCGGGAGTGAAATCGAACTGAAGCATGCCGCCCCAATCCTGGAGCGAGCCGTAGCAGGCCATCAGGATCGGGCCTTCCAGGCGGTACTCGTTGGGGACGCAATCGTTCCACTCGGTGACGACCGTGGCCTTGTCCAAGACCGTGCCGGAAGCAAGGTGGAAGACCAGCGTATCCTTGAACGGGTTCATTAACTGCGAAGTGTTGTCGAAAGGCGCATAGTCGGTGCCCCCGTTCGCGTCGACCCTCCAGATCAGGTCCCAATAAGCGTGGGTGTCGATGTGATCCATCTTGGCGTCGGCGCGCAGGTCGGCCAGGAGCGGAAGCCCCTGGTTGCTCATGGTGAAGAGTGACTTCACGCCCAGAGACCGGAGGTACGTGCGCATATCCTCGTTGGTGGCTTCCGTGGTGGCTACCAGGAAACGCATGCTCTGTTCCGCGTTTTCTAGGTTTCGAACCGCCCTGAGGGATTGCGTGCTCCAGTCCCAGGCGAAACGGGTGATCTTGCCCTTACCGCCCCAAGCTTCGTAGAGCTTCTGCAGCTCGGCCTCGAAGGCCGGGGGGAAATCCTCGAGCCCGTAGCCCGTGAAGATCGAGGACTCGTTCACGAGTTCGGTGCCCACGAAGAAGGGATCCTCGGCCAGGGACTTCCCGGTGTACGGGTTCCTGTGGGTCAACAGCATCTTGGCGTACTTCTTGTTCAACTCGATGACCCGGCGGGAAAAATGCGCCACGCCTTTGGCCCCATTTCCTAGCAGGGCGAAATCGGCCACACCGTCGCCTTTCCGGAATTTGCGGTGCACCAGAAGGTCGGGGTACACGTAGATGCCGTTCTTTTTCAGGGCGGCGAGCAGGTAGTCCAGCTTGTCCAGGGAATCTTCGGAGAAGGTTTGGGTGTCCTCCGCCTCGGGATCGAACAGATTGGGGGTGGCCCAGGGCGCGTCCATGTGGTGCAGGCGAACGAGGTTGATGCCCAATCGGGCCATGCGTTTGGCAACGGCGTCGGCCCGTTCATGGGAAAGGAACGCGTTGCTGCCCACCAGGTCGGTGCCCCAAAAACGGACGGGGGTACCGTCGGCAAACACGTATCGGCCCCCCTGGACGGTCGTGAACCCGTGGTTCCCGGCGGGGGTTTCATTGAGCGACGAAAGGTCCAGGGACGCCGCATCCCCGCTTTGCCCCGGCACGAAGGCCTGCCAATCGCTTTGGTCGGTTCTTTGTTCCGAGATGAGCTTGGCCGTCAGACGTTTTCCCGAAGTGTCCAACAGGTGGACGGCCAGGTCGTCGAACCAGGCCCGGCCCGTGCAATGGAGTAACCCGGCGCCCACCTCGGCCCGGACCGCCCCCGCCGGGACCGGATAGGCCTTTTCGTACCTCGTCCAGGGCGTGGTGCCGTCGATGGTTCCCACGCCGCCCTGCCAACCGCCCACCTGCCGATTGTTGGCATCCTTGAAGTCCACACTGAAACGCGCGGCCATGAAGGGTTGGTCGCCCTTCTTCACGTCCTCGGTCCGGATCCAACCGGACAGCACCAAGCTGGCGGCGCGTTGCCCCTTGAAGTCCACCATTTGGGACGAGACGTTCCATTCCGGCTTGGTGTTTTCCAGGAAGAGGCAATGGATGGATTCACGGCCCGGCGTGGCCAGACTGAAAGCGGACCAATCGGTCGAAACGATGTCCTCGAAACCTGGGTTGAGAAGCCAGTTGTCGGTCGGGGTTTGCGAAGAACTTCTTGATTTTGGGTGGGTGGCGACGGCTCCGGCGGGCAGGGGCTTGGAATCAAAATCGTACACAAACAGTTTCACCCGGTCGAACCAGACCTTGCCGACGGCGTTGCCGAGGTCCAGCGAAATCACCACGGTCGCCGCTTCGGCAGGTACCGCATAATGATGGGCATAGCTCTTCCAATCGGTGGTGCCGACCACGCGGCCCGGATCTTCGGGCCAGCCGCCGACCTGCGTCCCCTTCTCATCGAAGAAGGTCACGTTCATGCGGGCCAGTTCCCAGGGCTTGGAGCCCGGCTTCACATCCTGGGACTTCATGCCGAAGGAGATTTCCACTACCGGAGGCACGGGTTTCGGAAGCGCGATGGATTGCCTGTAGCTGGACCATCGGGCCTGTTCGTTCACCAGCACGGCGGCCCGGCCGCCGTCGCGGCCTGGTTCCACGAACAGGGCATTGCCCGTCCAGGCTTCTCTGGAAACGAAATCGCCGTTCTTCACCCAGTTGAGATCAGCGGCGGAGTTAAGATCGGCGGCAAAGAGGACCTGTGAAGAGAACAACGGCAGAAGCAACATCCAAGGGGTTCCAGAACGCATAGGGCGGCCTCCACAACGATCGGTTTGGGGGGTTACAGCAAGCGTTCAGAGTTTGCCATCCCGCGAGAGGCGATGTTCTAGTAGTTCCTGCCTTCAATCTGGCGGCGGGTCGTCGCTCTGGGCGATGCGGCTGGCCAGCGGCGCCGCCGCATGCACGGTGGGAAAGCCACGGGCTCTTCAAGGCAAGGCAGGACGGACGGCTACGGCACGGGTCGCGATTGGAATAGTCGCTGACGAGAGCCCCTTGGCGCGCGCCGTGAGTTTGAGGGTGCCTGGCTCTTTCGAGGATTGCACGATGATTTGGGCGAGGCCGTTGAAGACGCTGCGGCTCCAGGCCACCGGCGCGGGGTTATCCTGCAGGCGCAGGGCCACACCTTTGTTGAGGCCGGCCGCGGGGCCGTAGTTCGCCAGCGTGACCGCGATGACGTTTTCGCCGGCGCGCAGCAGCTTCTTCACGTCATAGACCGAGGCAGCTCGAGCGTCGCCCGCGCCACCGATCCTCTGGCCATTGACGAAGACCGCGACGCCGCCGTCGATCTTGCCGAACCAAAGTTCAACCACCGGCATGGCCAGGTCTTTCGCGGAGGCATGGAAACGCGCGCGAAACACCCCTTTGTCGTGGAGCCCGAGTGGCCCCCGCTCCCGGTTCACGTCGGCGGTCTCCCAGCGGGAGTCGTCGAATTTTTCCGCAACCTCGGGAAGGTTGCCATCGTAGGGATTGATTCCCTTCTTGTAGCGCCAGCCGTTGATGGGCAGCGAACGAGACGTTGCGGCGGGGACAAGTGTGTCAGACTCGTGGGAGCTTGGGTTGCCGTTGCCTACACCGAGAATGCGGCCAGGGCCTTCGAGCTCGAAGCTAATGGGATGGTTCGCCACCGGAACCACGCGGCCCTGCGCATCGACCACCGCCACCGTGATGATGGAGATATCCTCGCCGTTGGCATCGATCCCCGGCCGGTCGGGGTGTAGCTGCACGGCCGAGGGCGCGCCGGTGGTCTCGACCCCTTTCTCCGCGACGACCTTCCCGGCCTTGCTGCCCTTGGCCGAAAGCACGCCGGGCACGTATTTCACTTTCCATTTGAGCTCCGAGTCGCGCTGCATCGCCTGTTTGCCCAGGCTCTGGCCGTTCAAGAAGAGTTCGACCTCATCGCAATTGCTCAGCGCGCGAACCTCAATCACCTGCCCTTCTTTGCCAGCCCAGTTCCAGTGCGGAAGCAGGTGCAATACCGGCCACTCCTGCCACCACGAGCGGTAGTACCAGAAATTGTCTTTGGGGAACCCGCAGGTATCAAGGATACCAAAGTGCGAATTGATGCAGGGCCAGTCGTAGGGCGTCGGCTCGCCCCGGTAGTCGAAGCCAGTCCATACGAATCCGCCCGAGAGCCAGGGGCGGGCGTCGTAGAAGGTCCACCAGGCCTGCGCGCTGTTCGCCCATTCCGGGGCATTGTCATCGTAGGCGCTGACGTAGCCATGCACGGGATCGTTGGCGTAGATGCCGCGCGTGCCCACCGTGCTGCCCTGTTCGGTGCCAAGGTTGGGCTGATGCGGATGAGCCGCATGGTAGGCGTCGGCATCTTGACCAATGTGATAGTTCCAGCCACGCACCTCGATGACCTCGTTGATGCCGGAGAACTCATTGCCCACTGGCGCCGCATAGGTCAGCGGACGGGTGGGATCGAGACGGCGGATCGCGGCCTGCATGGCCGCGGCCACGCGCTTGCCCGCGGGCGTGCCCTGCGTACTCCACTCTTCGTTGGCAATCGACCAGATGAAGACGCTGGGGTGATTGCGGTCGCGCGTGACGAGACTTTCGAGTTGGGCGGTATTGGCGGCATCGCTACCCAGCAGGCGGTTTTCGTCCATCACCAACATGCCGAGCCTATCGCAGGCTTCGAGCAGTTCAGGCGTCGGTGGATTGTGCGAGGTGCGATAGGCATTGCTGCCCATCTCCTTGAGTCGCGCGATGCGGAAATACTGGAGCTGGTCGGGCATGGCCGCGCCCACGCCCGCGTGGTCCTGATGGTTGCAGGTGCCCTTGATGACGGTGGGTTGGCCGTTGAGCAGAAATCCCTTTTGCGCATCGAAAGCCACGGTCCGGATGCCGAAGGACGTCTCGATGCGGTCTATTGGCTGCCCGCCTGCAAGGACGGTGGTCACAAGCTTGTAGAGTTTCGGCGTTTCGGGCGACCATAGTTCAGGCTTATCAACCGTGCCTTCGTACCGTAGCGTGGTGGACGCCGCTCCGGAGACACGCGCCGGTTTCCGGCCCCGCGCACGCACCTTGCCGTCGGGCGCGAGTATTTCCCAGCCGACCACCACAGAAGCCGGCGCGGGCTGTGCATTTCGCAGGTCGGTTTGCACATGCACTTTGGCCGGACCGGTGGGGGTGTTGTTCGTGAAACTGCTCGTGACGAAGATACCGTCGGGCGCAATCGCGACCGGCGCGGTTTTCACTAGCCAAACATGGCGATAGATGCCCGCGCCCTCATAGAACCATCCTTCGGTTTGTGTCGCATCGACGCGAACGGCCACCAGGTTCTTCTCACCAAATTTCACCACATCGGTAATGTCGTAGCGGAAGCTGGTGTATCCGCTCTCGTGATGGCCAACAAACCAGCCGTTCACGAAAACCGTGCTGTCGCGAAATACGCCATCGAATTCCAGCCAAATGCGACGGTCGGCATCTGCCTTTGCAAGATCGAACGTGCGCCGATACCAACTGACGCTGTTCTGCGGAAAGGCAGTGCCGAGCGCCTTGAATCCGTGCGAGCCGTCGGCCTTCGCGTCGAAGGGAAGCTCGATGGCCCAGTCGTGGGGCAGCTGGACCTGGCGCCAACTCGCGTCGCTGTAGTCCATACTGGCCGGACCATAGCCCGCGCCAGCCTTTGCGAGGCCTTGGCCAATGCCCCAATCGTTGCCGAGATGAAATTTCCAGCCAAAATCCATCAGCAGACGCTCACGTGGGATGGGGGCGGAGGCTGAAGAATTCGCGGGACTGGCGATAGCGCAGACCGGAATTGCGAGGAGGGTAACCACAAGAATGCGTTGGAGATGTTTCATCGCTTGAATCAAGGCAGCCTACTCCACAAGGCTGGTTTCCCCAAGAATCTGCGCTGTCGCTTTTCTCTCGCGGTAGGCTCAACCGACGAACCGCGTTTCCTCTCAGACGAACCGTAGTCCGGTGGACACAGGCCGCGAGCCCACAGGGCCGACCTCCAAACGTCGCGAGAATGCGGCACCAGCCGCCAGACCTGCCCCCCTCAGATCGGTGCCGCAGACGGCCGCCTCATCCAGGACTTGCCTCCGTCGCGTAGGCCAGCTCGTGTCAGGACGCTCCGGTCTCCCTACCGCGCCAATGCCGTGATCGCGACCATGTACCAGGCGGCATGGGGCAACCACTGCTCGACCCAGCGCCAGTCTCCGCACGGGGTGCCGCTGGTCCACTGGATGCCGCTGCCGTCCGCGGCCTGGCCGGTAATG
>Ga0182017_10001566_pt1 | contig 17595 bp, 14 predicted proteins | sample 712E3DmetaG_FD_120492 | JGI IMG/M metagenome (GOLD analysis project Ga0182017, IMG submission 120492) | Permafrost microbial communities from Stordalen Mire, Sweden - 712E3D metaG | ecosystem: Environmental > Terrestrial > Soil > Wetlands > Permafrost | place: Sweden: Stordalen | collected... | reverse complement strand
GTTTTCTCTTACAGGTTGCAAGCTGATTTTGCTGGTAATCCAAAATTGCTTGATGGATATGGAGAAATAAAGCTTGCCGATTACTTTACAATAACTGCCGGTCAGTTTAAAATTCCTTTTTCAATGGAGAATCTGGCCCCGGTGAATAAGATGGAAATGATCGACTTTTCACAGGTTGTTGAAGCTCTTGTTGCACGAACCAAAGATGTAATAGGAAACCAGAATGGACGCGATATTGGGGTACAGGTTGGTGGTACAATTTTGATAATCAAAGATCTGCCTTTAATTGAATATCGTCTTGGGGTATTTAATGGCTCAGGAATAAATGTTGCTGATACAGCAAATAATGCAAAAGACATTGCAGGACGACTGATTTTCAACCCTTTTAAAGGATTCTCATTTGGCGGAAGTATTTATCAGGGATGGGATAAGGCTATAAAACCTGACGTTCCCGGTCAGAGTCAAACCAGAAACAGGATCGGAGGCGAATTCAGCTATGTTACAACGACATTTTCTTTAAAAGGAGAATATATTGCAGGAAAAGATGGCAAGACCAACAGGGCCGGTTGGTATATCCAGGCAGGCTATTTTGTCATTCCCCAGAAACTTCAGATTCTTGGCAAATACGATGTATATGATCCAAATACCTCAACTCCCAATAACATTTCTACAAACTATGTATTTGGCGGCAATTACAATTTTAACAGCTGGTCACGCCTGCAGGCGTTTTATACTATCCGTCAGGAAGAGGGACCTACTGTAAAAAACAACTTTCTGTCTGTACAATACCAGATTGGTTTCTGAAAATTTTAAATAGATAAAATGAAAATAATAAGCAGATCCTTCTTAATAATTGCGCTTCTTTTTTCCTCATTTACAGTTCCACTATCTAATTCACAGGAAAAGAGTTCAGGCCAGATAAGCATATCAGGCGCTTTCGCACTTTATCCGATGGTTATAAGATGGGCAGATGAGTACAAAAAAATAAATCCCGGAGTGCGTTTTGACATATCTGCAGGAGGGGCTGGCAAGGGTATTTCAGATGCTCTGAACGGAATGGTCGAAATTGGTATGGTTTCGCGTGAGATATATCCTGAAGAACTTAAAAAAGGAGCTTTCCCGATTGCAGTCACAAAAGATGCAGTTGTGGCAGTTGTGAATGAGTCTAATCCTGCTCTTGACGACATTATGATTAAGGGATTAAAGAAAGATGCGGCAAACAATATCTGGATAACTGGTAGGTACACAACATGGGCGCAGGCTTTTGGAGTAAAATTGTCCTCCCCAATACATATTTACACACGATCCGATGCCTGTGGTGCCGCTGAGATGTGGGCAAAATTCTTTGGAAAAAAGCAGGAAGATCTTTTAGGGGTCGGTGTGTTTGGGGACCCCGGTCTGGCACAGGCTGTGAAGAAAGATCCGCTTGGAATAGGATTTAATAATGTTGGTTATGCTTACGATGCCACCACACGAAAACAGATTAAAGGTATCAGAGTGGTTCCAATTGATCTGAATAATAATGGAAAGATTGACAACGATGAAGATTTTTATACCTCAATGGACGATTTAATGGCTGCGATTGCTTCGGGGAAATATCCTTCGCCGCCGTCCAGAGAATTATACTTTGTGATTAAAGGAAGTCCCAAAAACAATAAAGTTCTGACAGATTTTATCAGGTGGGTACTCTCCGATGGACAGAAGTTTGTCAGAGAAGCAGGATATATTGCTCTTCCAAAAGAAAGAATTGAAATGGAACAGAAGAAACTATTATAAACTAAAATGCGTCTCCTGAGAGCTGCAAAAGACAAGACTGCCCGGTATATTATGCTGGGCATTGCCATTTTTACGATACTATTTCTTATTGTTATCGGGTTAAGCCTCTTTTTCAAAGCATTACCCATAATGAAGGAGAAAAGCCTCTGGACATTGCTTTCAGCAGCTGACTGGAAACCATTCAAAGGCGATTTCGGCTTTCTCCCGTTTATTCTAAGTACTTTCTACGTATCACTCATAGCCATAATCATTGCCCTTCCATTTTCCATTCTTACAAGCATTTATCTTAATTCCTATGCTTCAAAGAATGTGAAACGGTTTTTTGGACCCGTCGTGGACCTGCTCTCCGGAATCCCCCCGGTGATCTATGGAGTCTGGGGAACACTTACTATTGTTCCACTGATTGCCAATAAGATAGCTCCCAGATTTGTTGAATTTTCCTCCGGTTATACTGTTCTTGCGGGAGGTGTTGTTCTTGCGGTAATGATAATTCCTCTTCTTATAAGCATAATGGTAGAAGTTTTCCGGTCCATTCCCAAGGAGATGACAGATGCTTCGTTGTCAATGGGTGCAACCAAATGGCAGACAGTGAAGAAGGTGATTCTCAGGAAATCGGTCTCAGGCATAATTGCTGCTACAGTCCTGGCTTTATCGAGGGCTTTTGGTGAAACCATGGCGGTTTTGATGGTATGCGGCAACATTACTCAAATCCCTCATTCGATTTTTGACGCGTGCTATCCCCTCCCTGCTTTAATCGCAAACAATTACGGTGAAATGCTCTCAATGCCCAGTTATGAATCAGCGCTTATGTTCTCAGCTTTTCTCCTTTTTATGATTGTTGTTTTATTCAATGGTCTTTCGAGATTTACACTGAATCAGATTGAAAGAAGATATCAGTTTTAAATAGCAGTCTAATAATATTCAGCTAAGTATGAAAATTCTGGAAGAAAAAATATTTAAGGTAATTATGATTTGTGCGGCGATGATTATACTTGGCGTTCTAGTGTACATAATTGGTACGGTTTTTTACAGAGGTTTGCCGGCCCTGAATCTCGATATGATAACAAAACTTCCTGGAGGAGGATTTTACCTTGGAAAGGAAGGAGGAGTGCTGAATGCAATTGTCGGTTCTATTTACATAATAATCGGATCGCTCATAATAAGTATACTCATTAGCGTTCCACTCGTGATGTATGTCAATTTCTATCTGCCTCCGAAGTCGGTTTTCGCCTCCTCAATCAGATTTTCACTTGATATTTTGTTCGGAATTCCATCAATAGTTTATGGAGCTTTCGGATTTGCTCTCATGATCTATCTGGGAATCAGAGCATCGTTATTAGGAGGAATCCTCACAGTAGCTATGCTGATAATGCCAATAATGATGCGATCATTTGATGAAATAACACGGTTGTTGTCGCACGACCTACCTGACGCATTATTATCTCTTGGAGCAACAAAATATGAGATGGTTAAAGTAATAGTGAGGCAACTTATGCCTGGATTGATTACAGCGATCCTGCTTGCCATTGGCAGAGGAATAGGGGATGCAGCAACCGTTCTGTTCACGACAGGATATACTGATAATATCCCTGCCTCGCTCAATCAACCGGCTGCAACATTGCCACTTTCTATTTTCTTTCAATTGGGAAGTCCTGTTGAAGAGGTTCAGAACCGTGCCTACGCTTCAGCAATAATCCTTACAATAATTATTCTTATACTGAGTTTTTCTGCACGGTATTTCAGTTCAAAATTTACAAAAAACAAGATATGATTCCAGCAAATCAAATCCTGATAAAGAGCAACCAAAATTCATTTATTGAAATGAATAATGAGATAATTTTAAAAAAACTGATAGTGAATCAGTCAATTAGAATCGAAAACCTTGATGTATACATTGAGGATCAGCACATCCTGAAAGATATAAATCTTACAATCCCCGAAAAAAGCATCACCTGCATTATAGGTCCGTCAGGATGCGGTAAATCGACCTTTCTGAAAACACTGAACAGGATGCATGACGAATCTCCTGAGGTAAAAATCAGTGGCAAGGTTTTTGTCGATGAGGAAAATATTTATGGACAGCATGTGAATGTAATTGATACACGCAAGAAAATGGGGTTGCTTGCACAACGGCCCTGTCCTCTGCCTATGTCGATATATGAAAATGTCGCATACGGACCACGGATACATGGGATTAAAAAAAGGAAAGCGATCAATCAGACAGTGATCCAATACCTTCAATATGTCGGCTTGTGGGAGGAGGTCAGAGACCGGGTACGCACATCTGCCACGCGGTTATCAATCGGACAGCAACAGAGGCTGTGTCTGGCACGAGGGTTAGCAATAGAACCTGAATACATACTTGGAGATGAGGCTACTTCTGCATTGGATCCTCTTTCAACAAAAAAAATTGAAGAGCTATTTGTAAAACTGAAAGAAAAATATACGATTATCCTTGTGACCCATACCCTCAGACAGGCTAAACGAATTGCCGATCATATTATATTCATGTATATGGGCAAAATAATTGAATCAGGGTCCACCGATGAGTTCTTTAATAACCCCAAAAAACAACTGACAAAGGATTATCTTTCAGGAAGTTTCAGCTGATAAATTTAGGTAATCATAATAAAAAGAGCAAACATTAAAATTAATATGAAACAGCAGGATTTAAAAAGAATACTCGAGGGGCTTTCAATAGAGGATCAGTTAGCGAAGCTGCAATCGCTGTTCCCGGATAAGGTTATCTTTACAACAAGTCTGGGAATTGAAGATCAGGTCATTACACATAAAATCTTCTCCAATAACATAGATATTAAAGTCAGCACACTGGATACTGGAAGATTGTTCCCCCAGACATATGATGTCTTTTCAAAAACCATAATCAGATACAATAAGAAAATATATGTACATTTTCCTGAATATGATGCTGTTGAAAAAATGGTCACAGAAAAAGGACCCTTCAGTTTTTACAAATCGGTGGAGAACAGGAAAGAGTGTTGCAGAATAAGAAAAGTTGTACCTCTTAACAGGGCTCTGAAAGGAATGGAGTGCTGGATATCGGGTATAAGAGCAGATCAGTCTGATGATCGCAACAAGCTCGATTGGCTTGAATATGATGCAGACAAGAAGCTTTTTAAATTCTATCCTCTCTTCAATTGGTCATTTGATGATGTGAGTAACTTTGTAAAGGAAAATAATATCCCTTATAATACATTGCACGATAAAGGATATGTAAGCATCGGATGTGACCCATGCACCAAGGCTGTAAAGCCCGGTGAAGATTTCCGTGCCGGCAGATGGTGGTGGGAGAATGACGGATCAAAAGAGTGTGGGTTACATTCAAAGGCGTAAAGGCAAACAACCGCGCACCGCGTACCTCATGCCCCAAATCATTAATAAGAAAATTATTTCAATGAAGAATACACTAAATATAAACGATGAACATCTTAAAGAACTTGAAGATGAGGCAATATATGTGATGCGTGAGGTTGCTGCACAGTTTGAAAATAAAGTGTTATTGTTCTCAGGAGGAAAAGATTCAATCGTTCTTGTTCATCTTGCAAGAAAGGCGTTCTGGCCCGCCAGGATTCCATTCAGCCTGATGCATATCGATACGGGTCATAATTTTGAGGAGACATTAAAGTTCCGCGATGATCTTGCAAAAGAATTCGGAGCTGAACTTATTGTCAGGTATGTACAGGATTCAATAGACGATGGAAGAGTTACTGAAGAGCAGGGAATTAATGCCAGCCGTAATAAGGCCCAGTCGGTTACCCTGCTTGATGCAATTGAAGAACTGAAAATCGATGTGGCAATAGGCGGCGGTCGCCGTGACGAGGAGAAAGCCCGCGCTAAAGAGAGGTTCTTCTCACATAGAAATGAATTTGGCCAGTGGGACCCTAAGAACCAGCGTCCTGAGTTATGGAATATCTTTAACGGCCGTAAACATCAGGGAGAGCATTTCAGGGTATTCCCGATAAGTAACTGGACAGAATTGGATGTCTGGCAATATATCCTGAATGAAAACATTAAGCTTCCGATGTTGTATTATACTCACAAACGAAAGATTTTCAGCCGGAATGGCGTGTACCTGGCCTGGGCGCCTTTCATGCAGTTAAAACCGAACGAAAAAGTATTTGAGACTGACGTTCGTTGCCGTACTATTGGCGATATAACATGCACGGGTGTTACTCTGTCAAAAGCAGATACTCTGGAAGAAATAATTTCCGAGATAGCAGCTATAAGAGTTACTGAAAGAGGTGGCAGATATGATGATAAACGATCAGAAGCTGCAATGGAAGACAGGAAGAAAGAAGGATACTTCTGAACAGGTGTGAGGTGTGAGGTGTGAGGCGTGAGGGATAGATGTGGCTTAATGGAATAAATATCAAAAAGTAAATGAAAATAAACGGGAATAGTAAAAACAAGAGTTTGCTGAGATTTACAACTGCAGGAAGTGTGGATGATGGTAAAAGTACTCTTATAGGCAGACTGCTTTATGACAGCAAATCCATATTTGAGGACCAAATGGAACACATCGTCCAATCAGGAAAAAGACTTGGAAGGGAGGAACTCGATCTTTCCCTGCTGACCGATGGATTAAGGGCAGAACGGGAACAGGGAATAACAATTGATGTTGCTTACAGATATTTTGCAACCCCTGCGAGAAAATTTGTCATTGCCGATACACCAGGACATATCCAGTATACTAGGAATATGGTAACGGGTGCAAGTACTGCCGATCTTGCAGTAATACTTATTGACGCCAGGAAAGGAGTTCTGGAGCAAACAATCAGGCATTCATATATAGCATCATTGCTCAATATTCGTCATATAGTATTCTGTATTAATAAAATGGATATGGTCAGCTGGTCAGAATCGGTATTCACTGATATTAAGAACGAGCTTGCCTCGCTCGTTGTTAAACTTAATATTTTCGACGCGTATTATATTCCCATTAGTGCAAAATATGGAGACAACGTGGTAGACCGGTCTGATAAAATGAACTGGTACCCGGGTAAGACTTTCCTTAATCTGATCGAGACAATAGAGATCACAAAAAATAAAAATCCCGAAAATAAACGTTTCCCAGTGCAAACCATAATCCGCCCGCAAACCTCGGAGTTTCACGATTACAGAGGTTATGCCGGACGGGTTGCTGGCGGAGTTTTCAGACCTGGCGATGAGGTGACGGTTTTGCCATCACTGACCAAGACAAAAATCAAAAGCATAGATGTTTTGGGTAATATACTCTCGGAAACTAATGCAGGAGATTCAGTTGCAATATCTCTTGAGGACCAGATTGATATCAGCAGAGGCGATATGCTTGTATCAAACGACCACGTACCGGAAATAAGTCAGGATATCAACCTGATGATTTGCTGGTTCAATGAACGTCCGATGAGGCTTGGTGGTAGGTATCTAATCAGGATAAACTGCAATGAAGCAGGCTGTATAATAAAATCAGTAAATTACAGGATGAATATCAATAATCTTGAACATGATTTTGAGAATACCACCATTAACATGAACGATATTGCTGATATAAATATCAGAACTTCAAAACCTATCTTTTTTGACAGCTACAAGAAGAATAATATTACCGGAAGCATGATCTTTATTGATGAAGGCACAAACGAAACTGTCGCAGCTGGCATGATCATTTAATAAATTTTCGATGTGGCCCTCTGTGTATCCTTGGGCTGCATCATCCACTTTGCCGTTTCTCATATAAGAGAAGGGCTAAAAACCTTAATTCGTAAACCGTTTTAGTCCCTCCCTCCTGGGGGAGGGATTTAGGGAGAGGCAAAAAAAATCCGTTGATCCCGCTGATTTCCGCAGATTAAATCTTTGCGTTCTTTGCGCTTTCTTTATGTACTTTGAGGTTAATGGATTTTTTGAGTGTAAAACATAATTTATATCATTTCTTTATAATTTAAAAAAGAATAGATTTGACGCCGAATACTTAAGCTAGCGTCAAAATTTATGACTACCGGTATAACAGGAAAAAAAGAAACATTGTTTTTTGCACCCGGATGCGCTTTAATGATTTATAAGCCCGATCTGGCAAAAAAAATTCATCTACTGCTCAATGAAAATTTAGGGGAAATGGATATGTTGCTTACCTGTTGTCAGCATAAACCAGATCTTCCTGAAAATTCAAAAGTTATAAATGTCTGCCCGGGTTGTGATAAGCGCTACGGAAAAGAATTCAAAAGCGTTTCTACAATTTCATTATGGGAAATAATGAACGAAAACAGCTTCATTAAATATCCTGATTATAATGAAAAGAGTATGACAATAATCGATGCTTGTCCGACCCGCGAAGAGGACAGAGTACAAAATGCCATTAGAGACCTGTTGATAAAGATGAATATCAGGCTTGTGGAACCAAAAAATACAAGAAGAGAAAGTACTTGTTGCGGTGATGTATACTACGGATCTATGCCTACCGGAAAAGTAAAGGAATTAATGATAGAAAAAGCGCTGGAAATGCCTGTTGATGATATAGTGGTACACTGTGTTTCCTGTATTCTAGCTGTTAGCAACGGTCATAGGAAACCTCAATACATGGCGGACCTGCTGATGAATGAAGAAACTGCAATTAAATCTTTAGATCTGGATGAGTGGCATAAAGAATTAAGTGATTATATTAACATTCATTGACATACTTTAACATAGTTCTGTGTTAAACTGATTTGTAAAAGCATGTATTTTCGTCTGAAAAAAATGCTTTACTTTGTAAAACAAATTGTTAAGCAATCTGTTTTATTAAATATGAAGAAGGTTATTTCCATTTCTCTCACATTATTGTTGTTAACCGCAATTTTGCATTTGTCAGTTGCAACACATTATTGCGGTGGAAAGATAGCTGCTTCAAAGATCTCGCTTTCAGGCAAACTGGCATCCTGCGGAATGCAAGATGACAAAAGTGATCTACCATTGGCTGGTTTAATTTTAACAAAACATTGTTGTGACAATGTTTTAGCTACCTATGGTATAAACAGTATTTTCTTCCCTTCATTTTCATCTGTTCCGGAATCACATCTACAATTATTCCAGGTTTTCAATATACCTGCAAACCTGCCTCTAAATTCATTTTCTCCAATAAAATCAATTTGCACAAATATTAGTCCACCAGGTACTTTAGCATCCAGCACTGTGGACCTCTCCGACATTTGTGTCTATCGCATCTGATCAATTCCATCTATAGATTTTGCTAAATGGGTTTGTACTCATTTGTAATCGTTTGTATATTACACTAATTACAAATTCTACAACTATTACAACTTTTATAACTATTTCACCATTATTAACTATTTAAATTTTAAAAAAATGGAAACAGTAAAATTATTTCTGGCAATTATATTATTATCTGCATTTGGAGTAACCACTTCAGCGCAAACAACAACGAAAAGCAGTGCTCTGCAGAAGACAGAGACCTTTAAAGTCTGGGGTAAATGTGATATGTGTAAGACTCGAATAGAAAAAACGGTCAAAGCAGAAGGGGTAACAAGCGCTAAATGGGATGAAAAGACTCAGATGCTTGCAGTTACATTTGATCCGGCAAAAACGAATATTGAATCACTCAGCAAAAAGCTTGCTAAAGTAGGACACGATACAGAAAAGTTCAAAGCAACTGATGAAGCTTACAATAAGCTTCCGGACTGCTGCCATTATGATCGGGCAAAATAAAACCACTTATTTCACATGTTACGCCCCCTGTCCTGTCCAACTGTAGGTGGACAGGACTTCCCCCTAAAGGGGGTCTAATTCTCTAAAACAATTAAATTTGATCACATAGGAAAATTGGCCCCTCTATAGGGGGGAGGGGGGCAAAAAGATATTAATTATGTTCAATCGACTTGTAAAATACTTCCTCGATAACAGGCTTATCACTTTTATCTTTCTTATAGCATTTGTGGCAGCGGGACTGGTGACAATGCCTTTCAACCTGAAGTCGGGACTGTTACCACGCGATCCTGTTCCTGTTGATGCTATTCCGGATATCGGTGATAACCAGCAAATTATCGCCACTGAATGGATGGGTAGGTCCCCTCGTGATATTGAGGACCAGATAACATACCCTTTGTCTTCTGCCCTGGAAGGTATTCCCGGAGTGAAGACAATCCGGAGCACTTCGATGTTTGGGATGTCATTTATCTACATAATCTTTAAAGATAATGTTGAATTCTACTGGAGCCGTTCCCGCATACTTGAGAAGCTGAACTCACTTCCGTCGGGAACTTTGCCACAGGGAGTGCAACCCAGTCTCGGACCTGACGCGACGGCCCTCGGTCAGATATTCTGGTATACTCTCGAAGGCCGCGATCCCAAGACCGGGAAACCCGCAGGAGGCTGGGATCCGGAGGAATTAAGGACAATTCAGGACTATTATGTGAAATACTCCCTTGCATCTGCAGAAGGTGTTTCCGAAGTAGCATCCATTGGGGGTTTTGTAAAAGAATACCAGGTAGATATTGATCCGGATGCAATGAAGTCACATGGGGTATCTGTTATGGATATAATGAAAGCTGTAAAAAACAGCAATCTGGATATAGGTGCCGAAACGGTAGAATTAAATAAAGTTGAATATGTCGTGCGGGGTTTGGGTTATATAAAAAATCTTGATGACCTGCGCAACGCCGTTGTATCTGTCAGAAACAATGTTCCTATAAGGATCAGTGATGTATCTAAGGTTAGCTTCGGCCCTGCCACGCGTAGGGGTGGGCTTGATAAAAGCGGAGCTGAAGCTGCAGGTGCTGTGATCGTAGCGCGCTACGGTTCAAATCCCCTGGAAGTTATTAATAATGTAAAAGATAAAATAAAGGAACTTGCACCAGGGTTGCCAGGTAAAACATTGGCTGACGGAACAGTCTCCAAAGTAACTATAGTCCCTTTTTATGATCGCACAGGACTTATCAGGGAAACTATTGGCACTCTTGAATCGGCACTAACCCACGAAGTACTAATCAGTATTATCGTAATAATTGTATTGATGTTTAACCTGAGGGCCTCCGTAATTATTTCCGGATTGTTGCCGGTAGCAGTGCTGATGACATTCATTATAATGAAGCTGACGGGTGTGGAAGCCAATATAGTAGCCTTGTCAGGAATTGCAATTGCCATTGGGGTAATGGTGGATGTGGGGATCATTTTTACAGAGAATATTTTCAGACACCTTGAAATGCCCGAAAACCATGGGGTAAAAGGGACCACCCTGCGTACTGTAATTTATAAAGCAACTATAGAGGTATCGTCGGCGGTGATAACAGCCTTATCGACCACCGTAGTAAGCTTTTTGCCGGTTTTTGCTATGCAGGCTGCAGAAGGCAAGCTATTCCGGCCTCTTGCATTTACCAAAACATTCGCCCTCCTTTCTTCCTTCCTTCTTGGGATTATTGTCCTTCCTATGTTGGCAGACATAATTTTTTCAATCCGCTTCGATAAACGCCGGGTAAGGATGATATGGAATATTGCACTCATTATTGCAGGTTTATTTTTTACAATAATATGGGGCACATGGCCGACACTGGCTCTCGTGCTCATCGGAATAAACAATCTGATGGAGTATAAATGGCCTGAACATCGTAAAAAGCTTCCGAATCTTATCAATATCGGAATCACAGTGCTGGTTGCAGTTTATTACCTGGCATTTGAGTGGTTGCCCCTTGGTGCTCATAATTCATATCTGGTCAACTTCCTTTTTGTTGTTGGTATAGTAGGCTTCGTGATTACCCTGCTGATGCTGATGGTTCATTATTATGAACCCGTATTACGCTGGTGTTTGAGGAATAAGTGGAAATTTCTTATGCTCCCTTTAGCTACGTTTTTGCTGGGTATAACCATCTGGCTCGGTTATAATAAAGTATTCGGGGCCGTAGAACGAGGATTCGATATAACAGGGCTTAATATCCGGCAAAGTTCTCTCTGGAAATCTGCTTCAAAAACCTTTCCCGGAATCGGAAAAGAATTTATGCCTGCACTCGATGAGGGATCTTTTCTGTTAATGCCTACAAGCATGCCTCATGCAGGAGTGGAACAGAATCTCGACTATATTAAAATGCTTGATAAGCGTTTAGAATCAATTCCTGAAGTGGAAGTGGCAGTGGGTAAATGGGGAAGGGTCAATTCAGCTCTCGATCCTGCACCGGTACAGATGTTTGAAAATACAATTAATTACAAATCTGAATATATACTTGATGTAAATGGCCGTCGCATACGCTTTAAGACCAATAAAGAAGGTAGTTTCTTATTGTCCAACAGCACAGTTTTTAATCCGAAAAAAGATAACATAAAAAACCTGGATACAAAGCTGCTCATCCCCGATGATAATGGTGATTACTTCCGCCAATGGAGGCCCGGAATCAGGAAACCTGATGATATCTGGAACGAAATTGTTAAAGTGACCAATTTACCCGGACTTACATCGGCTCCAAAACTTCAACCTATTCAAACACGGCTGGTTATGCTCTCCACTGGGATGCGTGCCCCAATGGGTTTGAAGGTTTACGGACCTGATCTGGAAAGCATTGAGAGCGCAGGTCTCGAATTTGAAAAAATCCTGAAAGAAGTTCCTTCAGTGATACCATCTTCGGTTTTTTATGACCGTGCAGTTGGCGCTCCCTATATTGAAATTAAACTTAACCGTGATGCTATCGCCAGGTATGGACTCACTATAAATGAAGTTCAGGATGTTTTGCAGAGTGCCGTTGGTGGTATCGTGCTGACAACTACTGTTGAAGGTCGCGAACGGTTTCCCGTAAGGGTAAGATATCCGCGCGAGTTGAGAACTACTCCGGAAGATATGAAGAAAATACTTGTTCCTGCCATGACAGGGGTACAGGTGCCATTGGGGGAACTGGCTGACCTTCAATATACCATGGGACCACAAATGATCCGCAGTGAGAATACATTCCTCACGGGATATGTAATTTTCGATAAACAAGAGGGTGTAGCAGAGGGGGATGTGGTAGAAAAAACCGATGCATTTATAAAATCTAAAATTGAATCGGGAGAGTTTAAATTACCAACCGGGGTATCATATAAGTTTGCCGGAAACTACGAGCAAGAGATCAGGGCTACCAAACGATTGTCAATCGTTATGCCAATAAGCCTTGTACTTGTCTTCATGCTTCTCTTCTTCCAGTTCAAAACGTTCACGGCCTCATCGATACATTTCTCGGGAGTTTTTGTAGCATTTGCTGGGGGCTTTATTATGATCTGGCTTTATGGCCAGCCCTGGTTTATGAATTTTTCACTTGCCGGTATAAATATGCGTGATCTGTTCCAGATGCATACAATAAATTTAAGCGTCGCGGTATGGGTCGGGTTTATCGCCTTGTTTGGAATCTCCACTAATGATGGTGTAATAATGGGAACATATATTCACCAGGTTTTTGAAGAACTTAAACCGACTAATGTTCACGATGTTCGTGAAGCAGTGGTGATGGCCGGGAAGAAGAGGGTAAGACCTGCAATGATGACTGCAGCAGTTGCTATCATCGCGTTGTTACCTGTGCTGACTTCAACCGGGAAAGGCGCCGATATTATGGTCCCAATGGCTATCCCCACATTCGGCGGGATGATTATCCAGATCATGACAATGTTTGTGGTACCGGTATTTCAAAGTATCTGGAGAGAAGGTGAAGTAAAAAAACACCAATCGCCCATTAAAGCTTAAGCGAATGATAACTATTTATAAAATAATGTATTATCGCCTCCGCTTCCCTTATTGTTTAAGGGAAGGGGCCGGGGGATGGGTTATGAAAGGCTTAAGCTGTATCAGCAGTTATCAATTATCCAGGATAGTCATATGCTCAAAATTATGAAAAAATTTAGTATATTTTTCATCTTGATATCAGTCTTAATAATTAATCAGGTCTCTTTAAACGGACAGGATAGCCTTTCGTTTTATCTAGAAACGGCAGCCCTGAATAATCCCGGGGTAAAAGCAAAATACCTGGAATATTCTGCAGCTTTAGAAAGGGTTCCTCAGGCAGCATCGATACCTGATCCTGAGATGCAATTCGGCTATTTTATAAAACCTATGCAACTTCTTGGTGGAAACCAGTTGGCCGATATCCGGTTGATGCAGATGTTTCCCTGGTTCGGAGTATTGAAAGCCGCAAAAGATGAAGCTTCAAAAATGGCGGTCGCAAAATTTGAAAATTTCAGAAATACCCGAGACGAATTGTATTTTAATGTCAAATCTTCTTACTATACTATTTTCCGTACGCAAAAGGAAATCAGCATTGCAAAAAAAAACCTTGACATATTACATTCACTTGAACAAATTGTTCTAATAAGATTCAGTACAAGTGGAGACGGTATATCATCTGGGGGCAGCAGTACGATCTCAGCCGCTTCAAATAGTTCATCAAAGAGGTCGTCGCGAATGAACGGCAGCAATATGAATAATCAAAGTGAGGGATCTGGTTCCGGCTTATCATATGCAGCTAAAAATACAATGGCATCTTCCGGCTCAGAAATGGGCGGTTCCATGGGAGGAAGCAGCAAAAATGAGATGGTTAACCTGTTTCGGGTACAAATCGAAATACACGATCTTGAAAACAGGATAGCTCTTTTACAGGACCAGATTAATACAGACAAAGTAAGTTTTAACAGATTTCTTAACCGTGCACCTGCCTCGTTAGTATTTACCAGTGATTCATTAACAGAGGCGCTAATACCATCAGATATCCTTACAAGATCTGACAGTCTTGTCAACCACCCAATGGTAAAAATGTATATTGCTGAATCAGAAGCAAATACCGCAAGGCGTGCAATGGTCAAAGGTATGGGATACCCAATGGTTGGTCTTGGGGTGAATTATTCGGTGATTCAGAAGCGAGAGGGTGTTGATCCGATGATGAATGGGAAAGATATGATCATGCCAATGATATCGCTTACACTGCCTGTTTACAGGAAAAAATATAAAGCTATGCGTACTGAGGCAGAGCTGATGAGCAATGCTGCTTCAGAATCAGCAAAAAACGAATCAAATAACCTCCGGGTTGATTTTCAGGAAACAATGCAAAAATTATCCGACGCCAACCGACGGATACTATTGTACAACGACCAGGCATTACTTGCAGATAAAAGTCTGCAATTGCTGATTACATCCTTTTCAGTCAGTGGAGCAGACTTTGAAGAAGTACTAAGAATGGAGCAACAATTACTCGATTACCAGTTCAAAAAAGTGGAAGCTGTTGTAGATAAAAACACTTCAATAGCAAAGCTGATCTATCTGACGGGAAACTAATTATGAAAAAATGACACACTTAAACGATAAATGATGAAAATCAGAAAACTTATTTCGAATAAATATATCAGGGGTATATTACTGGTACTTGCGGGATTATTACTGGGCCGATTAATTTTTCACAGGTCATACACTGAAAAGATCAGCCAGGAACAAACTGCAGATGAAAGCAAGAAGACTATCTGGACCTGCACAATGCATCCCCAGATAAGGATGGACCATCCGGGCAAATGTCCGATTTGCGGAATGGATCTTATTCCCCTAATACACAATACTGCTCCGATCAACCCTGCTGCTGTTGTAATGACCGAAGAGGGAATTAAGCTGGCAGAGGTGCAAACCAGTATAGTAACAAGGCAAAAACCTGTAAAGAAGATTCAGTTATACGGTAAAATACAGGCTGATGAGCGTCTTATACAGACCCAGCCAGCCCATATTCCGGGACGAATTGAAAAGCTTTTTGTGAATTTTACCGGAGAGGAAGTGCAACAAGGCCACGCTATAGCACAAATCTATTCTCCAGATCTGGTAACTGCACAGAAAGAACTCCTGGAAGCTCTGAAAATGAAAGAGATGCAACCGGCCCTGCTTGATGCAGCCAGGGGGAAAATGCGTCAGTGGAAGTTTACCGACAATCAGATTGCAGATATAGAGAACAGTGGTACTGCAAAAACAGTATTTGATGTATATGCCACTGTTTCTGGAATTGTATTAAACAAGAATGTAAACGTTGGTGATTATGTATCTCAGGGTGCACCATTGTATGAAATTGCCGATCTGTCGAATGTATGGGCATTGTTCGATGCTTATGAAAGCGATTTGCCATGGATCAGAAAAGGAGACAGGATCGCTTTCTCAATCCAGTCGCAACCCGGAAAAGAATTTACCGGCACTGTCTCCTTTATTGATCCGGTGATAAATCCGCAAACTCGCGTGGCCGCTGTACGGATAGAGATACCGAATAAACGAAATGTACTTAAACCCGATATGTTTGCTACCGGCATATTAACTGCGCATCTTGCAACTTTGGGGAACAGCCTGGTAATTCCTCAGACATCTGTTTTGTGGACCGGTACCAGATCAGTTGTTTACGTAAAATTAGCTGATGCAAAAGAGCCCAGTTTTGTTATGCGGGAAATAACCCTGGGACCGGCTTTGAGCAATAGCTTCGTGGTACAGGACGGCTTAATGGAGGGTGAAGAAATTGTTACCAATGGTACATTCAGTGTAGATGCTTCTGCCCAGCTTGAAGGTAAACCCAGCATGATGAATCCTGAGGGCGGAAAAACCAATACAATGCCAGGAATGGTAATGCCTGGTGATTCCAAACCCGGAACTAAAACCAGCTTGAAAGGAATGGATATGTCGCGAGATAGTACTAAAACGAGAATGAATTAGTTGTCAACATTATTAAAGTAAGAGTGTTAATTATGTAATTATATCGATAAATTTTATAACTATTCGGTACCGAAAAGCTTCATATTTGTGTAGTTGAAATTATTCACAAGCACAACTAAAAACCAATTTTATGGAATACTATTTTAGTAAAACAATCAACTGCAGTTTCGACAATGCAGTTCAAAAAGTTACTGAAGCACTAAAAACAGAGGGTTTTGGCATTCTTACAGAGATTGATATAAAAGCTACATTAAAGACAAAGCTTGATGTGGATTTTTATAACTATAAGATTCTTGGTGCATGCAATCCACCATATGCATATAAAGCACTTCTGATTGAAGACAAAATCGGAACCATGCTGCCATGCAACGTAATCGTTCAGGAAAAGGTGCCGGGAAAGGTGGTGGTTTCGGCTGTCGATCCAGCCGCTTCAATGTTATCAATAGAGAATGATGAACTACGTGAAATTGCTACGGATATCAGAGTAAAATTACAATACGTTATAGATCAGTTGTAGTCTATTGGCTATTTACAAAAAAAGTTAAAAACACAGTTTTGTAGGAAATATTTTAATTTTTATTATGAAACATACATATTATGTTTATGGCATGAGCTGTAATAATTGTCGTACTCATGTGGAAGAAGCTCTTAAAAAAGTTGATGGGGTAACCAGCGTTTCTGTCGATCTGCTGAAAACAGAAGCTGTTATTGAGATGGAATCACTTATTCCATTGGAAAAGTTTCAGGAGGCATTGAAAAATGAAGGAGGAAATTATAGTATTTCGCTACCCGGAGATGTTGCATTTGCGAATAAATTCAAAGAGCAAGAGTTAAAACCAAAAACTGCCGGAAAAGGTTCAGGAGTATTCTATTGTCCGATGCATTGCGAAGGAGATAAAACCTATGATAAACCTGGCGACTGCCCTGTATGTGGTATGGATCTCCTGGAACAGCCTTCATTTAATAAAAAAATTCAGTATACCTGCCCGATGCATCCCGAGATCATTAAGGATGAACCCGGTTCATGTCCCATCTGCGGAATGGACCTGGTACCACTGAAAGCTAATGTTGAAGAGGAAGATAAAACCTATAAGAACCTGCTCCGGAAATTTAAGATCTCAATTATATTCACTGCACCCATATTTCTCATAGCG
>Ga0182017_10001565_pt1 | contig 17600 bp, 19 predicted proteins | sample 712E3DmetaG_FD_120492 | JGI IMG/M metagenome (GOLD analysis project Ga0182017, IMG submission 120492) | Permafrost microbial communities from Stordalen Mire, Sweden - 712E3D metaG | ecosystem: Environmental > Terrestrial > Soil > Wetlands > Permafrost | place: Sweden: Stordalen | collected... | reverse complement strand
GTGGCACGGATAGCAGCCGGTCTGGGCCGTGTGCGATCCGTTCGGCAACTGTGCGTGCACTGACGTGAGCCAGTAGGATCCGAGTGCGTGGTGGCCGCCCTGGAAATTGGCGGCATGACACTGCATGCATGCGTCGCTTGACCTGCTGACCCCGAGCTTCGATCCGGTCGTCGAATGATAGTTCGCCGGGCCGTGGCAGTTCTCGCAGCCGATCGTCGCCGTGCTGACCAGATTCGGATACGTCGTATTCAACTGGCTCCAGTTCGTCGTGTCGTTGGTCTTAATGTACGAGCCGGTCACCGATGTGTTCTTCACCCACGTCGTGTCCCATGCGGGCGTGGCGCCGTTCGCCTTGTGCGCGAGGTAGCCAAAATTCCCGTTGTTTGCCGTCTGATCCCAGCCGGTCGTATGGCACTTTATGCAATTGGCGCCGTAGGAACCGACGGAATCACCCCGTGTGGGGTTGGGTTCGACTTCCAGCATTCCGGAGAGTCCCTGTTTCAGCATTGTCGCGTGATCGCTTGTCCTCCACTGGCTCCAGGCAGCCTGCGCCTTGGGAACCACGGCGTGGCAGAGACCGCAGTCCGTCGCCACCGTCGAGCCCTTGAATTTGCTCGCGGTGATCGTCTGTGTCATTGTCTTCCCGCCGGCGATGAGCTGGATGATATACAGCCCCTCGATATCGGGGATCAGTGTATCCTTGATCGTTGCAGTCTGAGCAAAATTCGCCGTCGACCCGTTCGGCCGGAGGGCTATGCTCCAGGAGAACGACGAGACTATATTCGCTCCCGAGCCGGTGGTGTCTGCGGCGAAATAGGCCTTCATGCCGACCGGGACGACGCTGAGCCCCGATGAGACCGGCAATGTCGATGCTGCGGGTTTCTGGGCGCCCGTGCCGAATTTTGTCGGCCAGATCGCTTCGATCTTGAGGTTCACGACCTGTGCCGAGGCTGTGAAAGCCATAGCCACGAGCAGCAGGAACGCGACCAGGATCAAACAAGCGGTAGCAACGCGTTTCATTGTCTTGTTCCTTTGTTTGGTGAAAGAGAGAACCCCGCAGGAAGGGCGGAGCTAAACTCTGTATTCTGAGCGTTGTGTCACAATCGGCATGCCAGAGAACCAACGGTCTTTGTGGCGGGAAAGGGGGGGGGGGAGGAGAAGGAATATCAATCAAAAAATTGATATTCTTGCGGCTTTACAGCTTTTGTGTTGAAAAGATCAACGCACAATTGACATATTGAACAGGGGTGTTTTTCATGGATAGGAAAAGCGTAGCATTATTAGGAATTTCATCGCTGCAGAGGGAAACAGAAAGAACAAAATCGACGAAAAATAGGCCCCCCCCTATTTGAAGCGGATTCGACTACTGACTTTCCTGCTCTTTTCGACGGCGTTGAGCCTCCCGCATGGCTTCACGAAGCTCCTTTTCGAAGCGCCTTTCAAATATCAGCATCTTCGCCCGCTGGGTCGGGTTGAGTATGTCGGAGAGCCCGGCAGAAAAACTTCTTCTCTCGGTTGTCAGCCTGTCGTCGACGGCTGCGACTTCGGCAAAGGCCTTCTCGTACTCGCTGTCGTCAGCCTTGTTGCGTATCAGGCGCTCGAGTTTGTCCAGGGCTTCTCCGCGCTCCTTCATCATCGTGCGACGGGCATTGTCGTGTTCGTTCATACGCGCGAGGAACCGGACAGACTGGTCTTCTTTCAGCTCGAGTATTTCTACGAGCCGCACCTTTCTCAGGTTTTCGATCCGTTCATATGGACGATCTCCCCCCCCCTGCGCATCCCCCTGTCGTCCCGATTGGGCGAAGAGCATCGAAGGGAGGAGGAGCACGCAGGCGAGCCTGCCGAGCCGCAGATTATTCATGGCGTCCTCAATCGATTATTCTATTCTCAGGCCATTATTTGTGTGCCGAAGCGAGAACCGCAAGAATAGTGTTGGCTTCCCTGTCGGACATCCCGTCGACCGCAGCACCGGGATTTCCGTTGTCGATAAAGTAATCGGCAATTTGTTGTCGCGGGAACACAAACACGTCCGTGGCCACATCGACGACCGACAGCGACGGATCCGCACGTGAGGGGTCGATGAGCAAAGAATCGATTGCAGCCGGGGGAAGAGCGAACACGACATCCGCCACAGAGGGGGCGTACCGGGCGGTGTCCGGGACATAATAGTGCAGTCCCACAAGGAACGATACGATTGCCACGACCCCGGGAATCGCAACCCGTGCAGCCCAGCTGATCGACAGCGCCTTCCCGCTCGTGGCATCATCGATCTTCCCGTTGATTTTCACGACGAGATTCTGCCAGTAGGCATCGGGGGGACGGGAACTCTCCTCCGCCGCCGACCCGGCAAGCTGTCGTATCTCAGAGGCGAGTTCACGCTCAGCCTCACCCGTAAGGGGGTTTCTCTCCATCCTGTATTTCATGGCGCATATACTCCCGCACTTTTCTCAGCGCGTGAAAATAGTTGGCTTTCAGGCCTCCAACGGACGTCTTCAGCACGCGCCCGATTTCCTCATAGGTCATTTCATCATAATAGCGCATGACGAAGACGGCCTTTTGCTTTTCAGGGAGCGTCGCGACAGCCCGCTGGAGCGCCGATTCGATCTCCGAATTTTCCAGATCCTTCCCCGGGTCATCCGACGAAGGAAGTATCCGGCTCAGGAGCTCACTTTCGTGCAGATAGTTCAAGACCTGCCGTTTCCGCAGGGCGTTCAGCGACAGGTTGACGGCGATCCTGTAAATCCAGGTGAAGAAGCTCGAATCACCGCGGAATTCGCCCAGCGCCAGGTACGCCTTGACAAAAGTCTCCTGCACTATGTCGTCCGCATCGTCATGTGAGCCGACGATCCGGCGGGCCACCCAGTACACCCGTTCCTGGTATCTCCTCATCAGCGCGGTAAAGGCCTGCCGCCGGCCATTCCGAACCTCCTGGACGAGCTCAATATCCGATGGTGGCTCCATCAACTCTCAACAGTCAGCATGGCGGCAAATATTAGACACTCTGAAAAAACTGACGTTTAACTGGAGATATGCTCAATTATCTAATAATTTGCGCAACTTGTCCCAGGTCACGTTCATATCTTCTGAGATCACCTTCGTGTCGGAAAGCACCGGCATAAAGTTGGTGTCCCCATTCCAGCGTGGAACGACATGAAAGTGTATATGTTCGTCAATACCCGCACCCGCTGCTCTCCCGAAATTCGCTCCGAAGTTGTATCCCTGAGGGTGCATAAGCGCGTCGAGCGCCTTCATCGTGTTCCGGGCGGTCTGCATAATTTCGGACAACTCCGCCCCCGTCAGATCCTGCACGTCAGCGATCTGCCGGTTCGGTACGATCATGACATGGCCGCTGTTGTAGGGAAACCGGTTCATAATCACAAAGCAATGCTCGCCGCGCCAAACGACGAGGTTCTTCTTGTCGTCGCGCGACCTGAGCGCGGAACGGAAGAGACTCTCTTTTCTTTTTCGTTTCGCCCCCGGGCTGAACGACTGTATGTACTGAGAGCGCCACGGAGACCACATCCGCTTCATGACTGTTCCCTCCAGAATGATGTAAAAAGGGAAGGGGCCCCTGCCTAAGGCCCCCGACCCCTGTGCTCCCACTGTGCCCGCAATCAGGCAACCTGTTCCTTCGATTTTTCCGAGGCGGCGATCACCTTTTCGGCAACTTCCCGGGGCACTTCTTCGTAGTGCGACATGCTCGCGTTGAACACGCCCCGGCCCCCGGTCTTCGACCGGAGGATCGTGGCATACTTGTGCAGCTCAGCGGCGGGGACCTGGGCCCGGATGACCTGGTAGTGCCCCGCGGTTTCCATCCCGGCGATCTTCCCGCGCCTCGATGAGATATCCCCCATCACGTCCCCCATGGCGTCTTCCGGGACCTTCACTTCGATGTTGAAGATGGGCTCCAGCAGTATGGGACGCGCTTCCAGGAACCCCTTCCTGAATGCCTGCGACCCGGCGATCTTGAACGCCATTTCCGAGGAGTCAACATCGTGGTATGAACCGTAGTGGAGCGCGACCCTGACATCGACGACGGGATAACCCGCCAGGGGTCCCTCTTTCATCGACTCCACGACCCCCTTCTCCACGGCGGGAATAAACTTCCCCGGAACGACCCCGCCTACGATCTCGTCGAGGAACTCGAAGCCCTGCCCCCTCTTAAGGGGCTCGACCCTCAGGTGCACGTGGCCGTACTGGCCGTGCCCGCCGGTCTGTTTCTTGTGCTTGTACTCGGCATCCTTCACGACCGCCTTGATGGTCTCCCGGTACGCGACGCGGGGTTCGGCAAGATCCACGTCCACGTTGTACCGCTGTTTCAGCCGCTTGACGACGATGTTCAGGTGCAACTCCCCCTGGCCGCTGATGATCGTCTGGTGGAGCTCACCCTCCACGCGGAACACGAATGTCGGGTCCTCCTGATGGATGGCATGGAGCCCCGTCGACATCCTGTCCTCGTCCCCTTTTGCTTTCGGATTGATGGCGGCATGGAAGACCGGGAGAGGAAATTCCACCGGCGTGTAGACCACCGGGAAATTCTTGCTGCTCAGTGTGTTGTTCGTATGCGTATCCTTGAGCTTGACAACGGCACCAATGTCGCCCGCGGCGAGAAGGTTGATTTCCTTCCTGTCCTTTCCGTTCATAACGAAGAGCTGGGCGATCCGTTCGGTCTTCCCGTTGCTCTCATTGACCATGTCGAGGCCCGGACTGACGCTCCCCGAGCAGACGCGGAAGAACGACAATTCCCCCACATGCGACTCCGACACCGTCTTGAAGACAAAGAGGGACGGAGGGCCCGCCGGGTCCTGGCGCGAAATCACTTCTTTCACCTCACCCTCCGCACCGGGGGTCGTGCCGCGAAGGTCACCCCGGTCGACCGGCGCCGGGGCGAATTCGATAATGAAATCCAGGAGCGCCGACACCCCCACGTTCTGTGTCGAGGCGGAGCAGAGAAGAGGAAACAGTTTCCGGGAGCGGACACCGCTGCGCAGTCCCTGCCGCAACTCGTCGTCCGACAGTCCCCCCTGTTCCAGGTATTTGTTGAGGAGGTTTTCGTCGGTCTCAGCGATGAGCTCCAGAAGACCCTGCCGCATCCCCTGCGCCTTCTCCCGGGCATCCTCCGGGATCTCCGTTTCGGTGTACTTGCCGTTTCCCCCCGGCTGGAACTTCAGAAGCTTCATACGGACGACATCGACGATGCTGTCAAACCCGAGCCCCGCCTTGAGCGGGAACTGGACCGGGACGATGTCGTGACTTATCATCTCGCGGGCCTGCTGAAGCGTCCTTTCGAAGTCCGCATTTTCCTGATCCAGCTTGTTCACGACAAAAACCGCAGCGTTGCCGTACTCCGTCGTGTACTTCCAGACGATCTCGGTCCCTACCTCGGCGCCTTCGACAGCTTTGAGAAGGACAACCGCCGTGTCCGCGACGCGGAGCGAAGCCTTCACCTCCCCGGTGAAGTCGGTGTACCCGGGGGTATCCAGGATGTTGATCTTGTGGCTTTTCCATTCGCAGAAGAGGAGGGAGGCGTTGATGGAGATCTGGCGTTCGATCTCGTCGGGGTGGTAGTCGGAGAGGGTATTACCCTCTTCCACCCTGCCGAGGCGTGTCGTGCTCCCGGCGGAGAAGAGCATCGCTTCAGCGATGGACGTCTTCCCCGCACCTCCGTGGCCGATCAGGGCCAGGTTTCTGATGTGATCGGGCGTATATTCTTTCATGTCGGTTGCGCTTCCTCCAGATGACTGACGGCGCGGACAGCGCCCCGTGCAGAGTGCTGCGGCGGACGGTGGATGAGAACAGGGGACGGCGGGCGGGAGGTTTCCCGCAGGCGTCAGACGCGGAGCCGGTCGAAAAACGTCCGCACGCCGTTAAACACGGAGGCCACGAAAGAGACGGCGTCCAGTATCGGACCTTCAATGCGGTCCTGGACTTTGCGCTCCATTGCGACGATGTTGTCGGCAATCTGTCTCACCGACGATATCGATTCGCGCACAACCATCACCTGGTCGTCGATGTTCTCCGTTATGCTCTTGACCCGCGCGGTGATGTATTCCAGGTTCTCAAGGATCGGCAACGCGCGGGAAGTCATCTCTTTGAAGTCTTTCTCCACGTTGTTGAGCGTATCCCTGACACGCACCAGAACAACGATGAGATAGATGCAGAGAGCGGAAAGACAGAGGAGTGCAAGGATGAGAGCTATGACAAGAACTGGTTCCACAGGGATCTCCTCTCTGAGGTGCAGGGCCGGTCAGGACCTGCGGCGTTCGTCTTTGTCCTTGAAGGCGTCGATGCCCGCCTTGACGGCGTTTTTCAAACGGGTGCCCTCCTGGACAAGGGGGACAGCCTTCGTGCGGGCGTCGGAAATGATCTTGTCCGCATCCTCGAGCAGGGAGTCAGCCTTTTGTTTGGCGTCCGTGATGAGCTGATCGGAGCGTTTCTTTGCATCGCTGACGATCTCGCCGGCCTTTGACCTGGCAGCCGAAATGTATTCTTCGGCTCCTTCCATAAGTCCGTCAGCTTTTTCCTTGATATCGGCCCGGAGCTCGCGGCCGCTCTTCGGCGCGTACAGAAGCGCGACGAGTGCCCCCACTGCGCCGCCCGCCATCACTCCGATGATCAATCCCTTCAGCATCCCGCTATTGTCCTGTTGCATGATGACCTCGATTGTCAGATCTGACTGGAAAATCAGGGTTGGTATCTATAATACCAACATCGCCTCAAAAAATCAACACGCCGGCCACAGGGAAAAGGGAGCATCCCGCGCGATCGCGGGATGCCGGCGTACTACCGGATTTTCTTCTTGTGACGCATTTTCCTCAGGCGCTTCTTCCGTTTGTGTGTCGCCATCTTGTGACGCTTTCTTTTTTTTCCGCTGGGCATGTCCTCTCCTTTCTGCTATTGTGGAACAGCGTGCTGCGTGATCATGTTCTGCGCCCGTTTGCCGAGGTCAGATTCCCGGTTGATCTCGACGGCCTTCCTGAACCACTTGTTGGACTCTTCAAGCTCGCTGAGATGGAGATAGACCACGCCGAGGTTGAACGCCGACGGCTGGTGGGGCTTCGGAGCGCTTTTGAAAGCTGCTTCCATCGCGGTGACGGCTTCACGGAGGAGCGGCTCCCGGTTGATGGAATCCTCCTGCGCCATCTGGAAGTAGCAGATGCCGAGGTCGGTCCTCGCGTCGGGATCCTTCGGCCGCATCGTCAGATATTTCCCGTATGCCTCGACCGCGCGCGACAGCATCCGGTTGTCGTGCAGCGCGTTGGCGAGCATGAGCCGGGCGCCCGCATCGGAGGGGCGGTTCCGAACGGCATCCTCCAGGGGCTTTAGATCGACCGGTTGCATGCTGATGCCGGAAAGCGGCGGGGTCCCCTGCGTGGTGCCGGAAGGCGCGGCCGGCGGCATGGAGGATTTCTCACCGCTGATCTGCATGTATACCAGGTACGAGAGAAGAGCGATGACCGCGGCCACGGATATGATCTGCCACACCCCGACATTCTTCCCTGTCGCCCCGTCCGGCTTCCGCGTCTGCCTCGCGGGCTTCTGCGTTTTCTCCGGACGCTGGGACGAAGGGACAGCGAGACGGGCCCCGCACGACCGGCAGAACTCCGTTCCCGGAGCATTCGACTCTCCGCAGGCACTGCAGGCGGCCTGCCGGGCAGGAGCTGCCTCCCTTTCGATCGATGCCCCGCAGGATGGACAGCGAACGTCCGACTGCGCCAGCGCTCCGCCGCAATCTCCACACACCAGCTTCGCTACCGCCATCAGGGCTGGCCCTTTTGCAGGTTTTCGTTGACCAGGCTCTTGACTTCTTTGGACACCTTGAACAGGGGAACCCAGTGCTCACCGACCATCACCTGCTCCCCTGTCCGCGGGTTTCGTGCGACACGCCCTTTCCGCTTCTTGACCTTGTAACTTCCGAAGCCGCGGATCTCGATGTTCTTCCCCTCCTTCAGGGCATTGATGACGGTCGAGATGAACCCGTCGACAACAGCTTCCGTCTCAACCTTCGTCAGGCCGGTGGCGGTGGCAATGGTGTCCACGATATCTGCCTTCGTCAACGCAGGATCTCCTTAAGTTGTTGTTCGGCTCAATACGGGGGACCCGCAAACCTGTACGACAGGGCGGGCCGGTCGAGGAGTTCCTGTTTGATATCGCGGAGCGTCTCCCCCGCCCCCCCGAACATCATGTCCCACCAGCCCTGCCGCCGTCTCTCTTTCACAATCGAAGGCTCACCGTTGATCCCGGCGATCCCCGCCGCGATCCTGACGGCATCTTCAAACGTCCCGAGTGTGTCGACGAGCCCGAGTTCCACCGCCTGTTCGCCTGTAAATACTCTCCCATCCGCCAGATCGCGAACTTTCTCCGGCGACATCTTCCGCTCGCGGGCAACCACATCCATGAATTGCCTGTGGACATCGTCCATCAGGGCCTGGAAGTACGCCCGGTCATCTTCCGTCATGGTTTTCACCGGCGAGCCCGCGTCTTTCAGCTTCCCTGCCTTGATGGTCTTCAGAGAGATCCCGAGCTTCTCAAGTGCGTCCTTCACCTGAAGGAATTCCGAAATGACGCCGATGCTCCCGGTAAGTGTCCCCCTGTTCGCGACAAGCCGTGTTGCACCACAGGAGACGTAGTACCCGCCGCTTGCAGCAAGCGAACCCATTGCGACAATCACCGGCTTGCCTCCGTCCCTCGTCTTCCTCACCTCTTCATACATCTCCTGGCTCGCGACCACGCCGCCCCCCGGGGAATCTATATGGAGGACGATAGCCCTGACTCCGCTCGTCCCGCGATATTTTTTCAACTGACGGATCACTTCTTCAGACGAGGTGATCTCCCCCCTGAGATCGATGACGGCGATCCTGTCGCCTGAACCCACGGTGATGGTCTCTGTCTTGTCCGAGGAGGATGTGATGAAGGATGCAATGAAGAGTGTGAATCCGACTGCAAAGAGGGCAAGGACAGCGAGTATGCCGAGGAACCACTTCGTTGACTTCGTCATGACTTTCGGGGGAACGCTGTAAGTTGTTGATTTACAAGAAGATTATACGAAACAAACTCGACAGTGTCAACCCCCGGAATCGGCACAGGGGCGTCGCAGAGGAGTGAAGTTACAACGGCGTTTATCACGTTCGAATCGATCAACACGCTGATCAACGGAAACCGGGCCACAATTCTCGACGCCTTTATGTATATTGTATTTGCCCCTATAGAGTGCCATCGACAAGCGGGCAACCCGGCATCAGGCTGTGTGAGATCAGCAAACGAGAACGAGGTTTGCGAGGGAGGAAAACGCCATGTGTGACCTCATTGAGGTGACGCGCTGGAACGTTCCCGTTGAGCTCACTTCATCTCCGGCTGTGGCGAATCGAAACGCGCTGGCCCGCAATCTCGCGACAAGGGATGTTCCATCTCTCCTGGGGTCCTATGTGTATCTCAGTGTGCTTGATATGCGTCGCCTGGTCTCACGTGCTACCCGCTACCTGCTCCCGGGACCGTTCCAGGGCGTTGGAGTTGAGCTGGGTGCCGGATGCGGGCTCCTCTCTGCAATTGTCGCGTTCGAGAACAAAGTGAAAAACATATATGCGGTGGAGGTGTGTGAAGACGCTGCGAACCTGCTTATCCCGAAGGTTGTAAGTTCGGTACTTGGTCGTGACGCCTCTAAAGTGGTTCCGGTAGTCGGCTCGTTTGACGACCTTCAATTACCGGCGAAATCAGTCGACTTCGTTGTCGAATTCGATTCCCTGCATCACTCGGACAATCTGGAGCGTACCCTCTCCGAAAGCGCGCGTGTGCTTAAGCCGGGTGGCTGGATGCTTTGCTTTGACCGCGCGCAACCGGACACTGTGACTGATGAAGAGATCGAGGAGATGCTCTCCAAGGTCTATTCGCGTGAATTCCTGGAGAAGAACTACTACCCGGTTGACATCCCGCTGACGCGAAGGGAGAACGGAGAGCATGAATATCGACTCTCCGAGTGGAAGTCAGCCTTTGAGAGCGCCGATTTCAGGCTTGAGAAGACGGCAAAATTCGAGAGAGAAGTGCGTTTCAAGACCGCCATGAAGGGGGTGCTTTCAGTGTTCCCAGGCAGAATCCGACGGCTTTTGTACAAGAGCGAGGGGCCGACCTTGAGGACTGTTGCGGAGTGGACGTCGCAGAGGACGCGGCGTATGACGCGATACTGGACCGATGCCAGTCCTATTTATGCTCCCAAAGAGACTACGGTGTTCTTCTGTGAACGGAATTGAATACTCCAATGTCAGTTCGAATCAGCCTGGTGCAGTACCAGCGGAGCCTTTGACAGAGCTGCAGAGTCCTCGGCCGACAGGAGGGCCAGCGAGAGGACTTCCTCCATTTCACGGACGAAGTGGAACTGGATCGGGTCCTTCCCCTCGAGCGCCGCTTTCGGGATCTCTTCGAGATCCATCCTGTTCCGCTCCGGGAGGAGAATGGTCTTGATCCCCGCCCGGTGCGCCGCCAGGACTTTCTCCTTCACACCGCCGATCGGCAGCACCGCGCCGCGCAGAGTGATCTCACCCGTCATCGCAAGGTCGTTCCGGACGAGCCGTCCCGTCAGCAGCGACGTCAGCGCCGTCAGCATCGTCACGCCCGCCGACGGACCATCTTTCGGTATCGCGCCGGCCGGGACATGCACATGGATATCGAGTTCATTCCTGAAGTCCGGCGAAACGCCCAGCCCTTCGGCATTGGCCGCGATGAAACTGAGGGCGGCCTGCACAGACTCCTTCATGACCTCCCCGAGCTGGCCGGTCAGTATCAGGTTTCCTTTCCCCTTCATCTTCGTCGCTTCGACGAAGAGGATTTCCCCTCCAACGGGTGTCCAGGCCAGCCCGACGGCGATCCCCGGACGGTTGATCCGTTCGGCAACGTCGGGAAAGAACTTCTGCTGGCCGAGGTACTTCGAAAGGGAGTCCCGCGTGACAAAAGTCTTCACGCTTATCCCTTCCGCCACCTCGCGCGCGACTCCCCGCACAACGCGGGCGATAGTCCTCTCCAGTGTCCGGACTCCGGATTCCCGTGTGTACCCCGCAATAATTCCGCGCACCGCGTCGTCGCTGATCTCGATCAGGTCGGAGGTCAGCCCGTGTCCCGCGATCTGTTTCGGGAGAAGGAAGTTCTTCGCAATATGCAGTTTCTCGTCCTCGACGTAGCTCGGTATCTCAATAATCTCCATCCTGTCACGGAGGGCCGGAGGAACCGTCTCAATCATGTTCGCAGTGGCAATGAACATCACTTTCGAGAGATCGAACGGTATCTCGAGGTAGTGGTCGCTGAACGAATAGTTCTGCTCGGGATCGAGCACCTCGAGGAGGGCCGATGAAGGGTCACCGCGGAAGTCCGACCCCAGCTTGTCGAGCTCGTCCAGCATGAGCACAGGATTGTTCGAACCCGCCTTTTTCAATCCCTGAATGATCCTCCCGGGGAGCGCGCCGATGTATGTGCGCCTGTGCCCGCGGATTTCGGCCTCGTCGTGCACTCCGCCGAGCGACATGCGGACAAATTTCCGCCCGAGCGCGTTTGCAATCGAACGTCCGAGCGACGTCTTGCCGACCCCGGGGGGGCCGACGAAAACAAGGATGGGGCCCCGCATGTCATTCTTCAGCTTGCGCACCGCGAGGTATTCCAGAATCCGGTTCTTCACTTTCTCGAGGCCGTAATGGTCCCTCGCGAGGACTTCCCGCGCATGCGCAATGTCCAGCGAGTCTTCCGTGGCGACACTCCACGGGAGGTCGAGTATCCAGTCCAGGTAGGTCCTGCTCACCGTATACTCGGCGGAGGCCTGGTTCATCTGCGAGAGCCGTTTGAATTCTTTTTCAGCCACCTTCAGGGCTTCTTCCGGAAGGCCCGCCGCGTCGATCCTCTTGCGCAGCTCTCCCATCTCCACGTTCCCATCTTCCTCCCCGAGTTCCTTCCGGATCGCCTTCATCTGCTCACGGAGGTAGTATTCCCGCTGCCCCTTGTTGATCCCGTCCTGGACCTCAGACTGGATCTTGCTCCCGAGCTCGAGCTTCTGCAGGAGCTTCGTGAGCGCAAGCGTCAGTTTCTCCATCCGGTCCCGGATCTCGCGGGATTCCAGGACCTCCTGTTTTTCGGGGACACCCACGGGAATCATCGATGCGATCATATCGGTCATCGCGTCAGGCTGTTCGAGCGAGAGCACGATGGAAAGCTGTTCGTCCGACAGGTTGGGAGAGAGCTCGACTGCCTTCCTGAACTGTGTCTTCAGATTGGTCGCCATCGCATCGACCTCGATCCCGCTCGTGCTCCCCTCATCGATGTCCCTGACAACCGCGTGTATGAACGGCTCCGCGTGGAGGACCGAAATAAGCTGGACGCGGCGGACCCCCTGGACGAGCACGTTGCGCGTCCCGTCAGCGAGGGTAAACACCTTCAGCACCCGTGCGAGTGTCCCCACCCAGTAGATGTCCTTCTCCGAAGGGATCTCGACCTCCCCGTCGGTCTGCGCAACGACGACGATAAGCCCTTCGTCCCGCGCCGCTTCCTCGATCGCCCTGATGCTCGCCTCGCGCCCGACCGAAAGCGGGGTTACCTGGTGCGGGAAAAACACCGCGTTCCGCAGGGGAAGCACGGGAAGGGCCTGCGGCACCGTGGACTTGGTCGTCGTCGTTTCGCTACGGCTCTTGGCCATTGTGTACGGCTCCTGTCCTGATTGAGAATAGAAATACTGCGGGCTGACCCGGGGATCCCACCGATCCCCGGGCCCAGCCCCCGGAAAACACTATGATATGCCGTCCGCCATCGTGGAATGACGCATCAATGGATAACTATTTCTTTCGGTTTCAACGCTTCGGTCTTCAGGAGCCTGACAGCCAGCACGCCGTTCTCGTACCGGGCGTCGACGTTTTTCCGATCGATCCCTTCGCCAAGCGCAAACCGGCGCTCGTACGCCCCCGTCCGGATTTCCCGGTAGAGTATCGTTGAGCCTTCACCGTGGATCGGTGTGATGGGGGCTCGGACAACGAGCATCTCATCCACCACCGTCACACTGATGGCCTCCTTCTGCACCCCCGGCATGTCCAGGTACAGGACATACGCCTCACCGGTCTCGGAGATGTCTGAGGCGGGGACCGAGAGCGGCGCGCGAAGGAATGCGCCGGGACCCGCCTCCACATCGGTCTTTTTCACAATAGCATTATTCAGTTGCGTCATGACTGTTTCCTCCCTTTACCTGACCGTGATCTCATGAGCCCTGGCCGCTTCGGCTTTGGGCAGAACGATCCTCAGGAGACCGTCAGAAAGTTCCGCAGAGACACCAGCGGCATTGACTTCATAGGGAAGCCGCACCGTCCTCGAGAATTTTCCCTTCTGCTGCTCGCGCAGGAGCCCGCGTGCATCACCGGAGAGTGTATCTTCTCCTCTTTTGCCCCCGATTGTGAGAAGACCTTTTTCAAGGGATATCTTCACGTCTTCCTTCTTCACACCCGGAAGTTCCGCCACCACGACCACCTCTTCCTTGTTCTCTGTGACATCGAGTGGAGGGGCGAATGCGGCATATTCCTCCGCAGGGGATTCAACCGGAGAAGCAGAGATGGATTCGGGATCCCGGCTGAAACCGAGCAACTCCCCGATCAACGAGTCAACTGTCTGATATTTTTCGATCCTGGCCAACATATCTTGCCTCCTTATTGATAGTTCAGATTCCAATGTTTTTTTGTCACTTGGCAATGATACTCGCAACGTATGTGCCAGGAAGCGCAAGAACAGCGTAATTCATTGATATACAAAGGATTATGGCGATACGGGGTCATGAAAACTCGAAAGCGGTCATGCCAATTCGTCAGGTTGGACAGCAACAATAGCACAGGAGAGAGGAAGAAGAGTCAGAGAAGCTGAAAAAATGGCGTGAACGAGTGCCGGCTCCGATGGTCTAACCGGCAGTGAGGTGGGACCGGTGAGCCATGTATCCCGATAAGGCCCGAGATTATGATGAAGTTGAATGCTGCGGGAGCCAGGCCCCCGCGTGTGAATGTTCTGCCAGCCAGCGCTCCGCATCGATAGCAGCCATACACCCTGTCCCCGCAGCGCTCACCGCCTGGCGATAGACACTGTCCGCAACATCACCCGCGGCGAACACGCCGGGTATGTTCGTCGCCGTGCTTTTCCCCCTCGTAATCAGATAGCCAACGGAATCCATCTCGAGCTGGCCGGCGAACAGATCCGTGTTCGGTTTGTGTCCGATCCCCATAAAGACCCCGTCAACCGGGATCTCCGAGACAGCACCGGTCTTCAGGTTCTTCAGCCTGACGGCGGTGACTGCTCTTTTGCCGTCCTCTTCCTTCCCGAGGATTTCGTCCACAACGGAATCCCACACGAAGGCGATCTTCGGGTTCCCGAGTGCCTTATCCTGCATGATCTTCGAAGCACGGAGAGCGTCCCGTCTGTGGACGATCGTGACCTTTGATGCGAATTTCGTCAGGAACGTCGCCTCCTCGATCGCCGTGTCCCCCCCGCCGATCACTACCACACGGAGTCCCTTGAAGAAGAACCCATCGCAGGTCGCACACGCCGATACTCCGTACCCCATGTACCGCTTCTCCGAGGGGAGTCCGAGCAATTTCGCGGAGGCCCCGGTCGCGACGATGACCGCGTCCGCATTGTATTCTTCCCCGTCAGTCCAGAGGCGGAACGGGCGGGCGCGGAAATCAACTTTCGTAATGTTCTTGTAGAGGGATGTTGCGCCGAATCGAAGCGCCTGTGTCCGGAACACGTCCATCAGTTCCGGTCCCATGATCCCCCCGGGGAAACCGGGATAGTTTTCGACCTCGGTCGTGATCGTGAGCTGCCCTCCCGGCTGTATCCCTTCAAACACGACGGGAGAGAGGCTCGCCCGCCCCGCATAGAGGGCTGCCGTGAGCCCGGCCGGACCGGAGCCGATTATTATGAGTTTCCTGTGCATTTTTGATTCCTTGATTCGAAGATCTGGTGCTGAGTGAGATGACGGCGATGAAGGGGGGGGGTCAGCCGATCCGAGCACGATTTCGATGTTCCGGAGGAGCCCATCATGTTTCGCCCGCCTGACGGGGCTCCGTCTGAAGCGCGTGCTGAATTCCGCCTGGTCCATCCGCCGCCACTCCTCCAGCGGGGGGGCGACAAATCCTTCGCGGGGGAGGAACGCCGCCTCCTCCGAGGAGGTCTCGAACTTCAGGTTCCACGGGCAGACATCCTGACAGGTATCGCATCCGTAAATCCACCCCTCGAATCGCTCCCCCACACCCCCGCCGACCGGCCCGCGGTGCTCGATCGTGAGGTAGGAGAGGCAGAGGTTCGAATCAACGACGTACGGTTCGACGATCGCTCCGGTCGGGCATGCCTCGATGCAGAGCGTGCACGTCCCGCACCTGTCCTCGGCAGCCCCGTCAGGCTCGAGCTCGAGCGTCGTGAGTATCTCTCCGAGAAAGACCCATGAACCCATTCCGCGGGTGATCACGTTTGTGTGCTTTCCGAGCCAGCCGACGCCGGCGCGAACGGCCCAGGCTTTATCCATCACCGGTCCCGTGTCGACATAGACCTTTGCGTCGGTCCCGGGATTCGCCAAGATGAGCCAGTCGCGGAATTCATCGAGTTTTGGTCCAAGGACGTCATGGTAGTCGTCCCCCCATGCGTAGCGGGAGATTCTCCCGCTTCCCGCACCGCGAGTGTGCGGAGAGTCTGTGTAGTAGTTTACGGCAACGGCGATGACGGATCTGACTCCGGGAAGAACAAGCCGGGGGTCGGACCGCTTTGCAGCGCTCCGCGCCATCCAGCCCATCGATGCCTGGTAACCCCTGTCGAGCCAGGCACGGAGCCGTTCCCCCTCTTCCTCCAGCATCCCGGCGGATGCGATACCCACGCCGGTGAATCCGAGTTCGAGCGCTTTCGACTTCACCCGCGATGTCATCGCGTCCATTGCTGGTCGCTCCCCCGGACAGGCTGTTCGATGTACACGTCGTCCCCTTCCACCTTCACAGCATAAGTCCCGACTCTCCCGCTCCCGGAGAGGGCGATCCCCGTCTCCAGCGAATACGTCCACCCGTGCATGGGACACGCAACCGTGAGCCCCGAGAGGATGCCACGGTGCAGCTCGGAAAAATGCTGGTGCGAGCAGACGTTGCCGATCGCATACAGTTTTCCACGGACGTGCCAGAGCGCAATCTCGTCATCCCCGAGCTTCACCCGGACACTCCTTCCCTCCGCGATCTCGGAGAGACGTGCCACCCGCACGTATGCCGGTCCCCCGCTCATTCGAACGGCACCGGACTTCCCAGGACGATCCCCTTGTCCGTTCTCGTCAGGCGGGCCGCGGCAAGGGCCGGATCGTGTTCGAAGAACATGATCCAGCGTTCATCGGCGGCCTGTGCAAGCAGGCGTCGTTTCTCTTCGAGTGTCACCAGGGGTCTCAGATCATACGCCATGATCCAGGGGAGGGGGACGTGGGACGAAGTCGGGACGAGGTCCGCGCAATAAAAAAGTGTCGTCCTGCCGTCGCTGACAACGGGGCACTGCAGCGCGGAGGTATGACCGTGTACGAGGCGCACGGTGATCCCCGGGAGGACCTCCCCTTCCCCCTCGGTAAATTGCAGCACCTCGCCCCTCCGGAGGGGAAGAAAATCGTCCGGGAAAAAACTCGCCCGGTCCCGCTCGGTGGGGACCTGCGCGGCGCGCCAGTGTTCGGCCTGGACATAATAGCGGGCGCGGGGAAACGCAGGGACCGCTATTCCGTTTACAAGCGTTGTCGCACCACCGGCATGGTCGAAATGCAGGTGGGTGAGTATTACATCGGTGACCCCTTCCGGAGTCACCCCGAGCCGGGCAAGCGAAGTGACAATATCCGAGGCGCCGTTCTCAATCCTGTATATGGACCTGAGCTTCTCGTTGAATTTCCCCCCGTTGCCCGTGTCGATGAGCACAGTGCGCCCACCCCCCTGAAGCAGGAGCGCACGTGCGGCGAGCGAGATGCGGTTCTTTTCGTCGGGAGGACTTGTCTTTTCCCAGAGGGGCTTCGGAACAACGCCAAACATCGCACCCCCGTCGAGCGCGAAGCGGCCTGTCTCTACAGTGTGGACTTCGTAGATACCGATGCGCATTGTTGTCTGTCGCCTGTCCGATTCCCCCCCCGGAGGAGCGGGGGGGCCGTAAGAAGGATATTCCTGTGGCAGAAAAAAGAAGGTCGGCATCCACGGGAATACCGACCTCAATACTCATGCATGGACCGGGAGCGAGTACTCACCCCTTGCGGAAATGGGACGTCGACGGGCCAAGCTCGCCGAACCCCTTCTCCGGATGGATTGTCTTTGCACGGGCGTAGAGAACTTCCTCCGACTCGACGTGATTCGGATCCGGCACGCAGCAGTCCACCGGGCAGACTGCGGCGCACTGCTCCTGGTCAAAATGCCCGACGCACTCGGTGCACTTTTCAGGGACGATGTAGTAGAAGTCACTCGACAGGGCATCAAACATTTTGCCGTTATACTCATACTGCACGCCGCCGGCATAGATGGCGGTATTCGGGCACTCCGGTTCACACGCACCGCAATTAATGCATTCTTCGGTGATCATTGTTGACATGAGAGTCTTCCTCCGTT
>Ga0182017_10001564_pt1 | contig 17617 bp, 17 predicted proteins | sample 712E3DmetaG_FD_120492 | JGI IMG/M metagenome (GOLD analysis project Ga0182017, IMG submission 120492) | Permafrost microbial communities from Stordalen Mire, Sweden - 712E3D metaG | ecosystem: Environmental > Terrestrial > Soil > Wetlands > Permafrost | place: Sweden: Stordalen | collected... | reverse complement strand
TTTCGTCCTCCGCCACTTCGGCATAGATCGATTCGACAAGGACAGAATCCATGCGTTCATAATCCATCAGGCGCGGAGCGATAAACAATCCGGCCATATCGACCGCACCCGGGCTGATGAGAATTTGTTCCTTTTCGTTCTTCCCGTACAATGCGGGTCGATGTTTTTTCCGCGGAAAAATGATCAGCCTCCATATCCGTTCCTGATACGAACAAACGACATTCATCAACGGCTCATCGTGCAGACCGGCAATGGTCTTCCACGCGTCGACCAATCCGAAAAAATACGTTTTCAGTTGTTCGCAGTCGGTCGATTCCAGAATAATCACGGCGCGCCCGTAGTTTTTCAGCGTGGTCGCGGCAATGTGACTTTTATAGTAGAGCAAAATCCTTCGCCCGGCATCGACTGCATCTATCTCGGAAGGCATCGCGCGCCATGGACTGACTTGAAAATGAAGGTGATCGGGAGCCGAGGCTCCGCATTGAGGCCCGTTGTAAAAAATGGAATAGAACGGCGACAGATCGCGGGCAAGCTCCAGCATTTCATCCGTGTGTGAAACGATTTCCTGCGGGGCATGCATTTTGGAGACGATCGTAAAATGCGGACGGAAGATCGGAGCCGGATTGCACAAAACAAGAAAAGAATCGCGCCAGAGAATGCAGATCTGCTCCGGCGGAAGCCGGTCGAGGCAAAGGAAACAGGGACGCCGGCCGATTGAATCCGCATCGACCGGTGCGCTTACGCTGGCAAGCCGGGCCTGATTATACTGCACGGCAGCATTGAAACCGCGGCAGGGAATGGTCTTTATTTGAACTTCATCCAGAGATTGGACGGCTTCATCAAAATGTTTCCAGAGCAGCCGCTGCCGGGTAAAGAGGCCGCCGCATAAAGCCCCAAACGATTTTTCAGGATGCGGAGTGTATACGGAAAAAATTCTCTCCGCCGGGACATGCACCTCCGGATGGAATGGAAGCTCACGGCCGGCGCGCTGTATTTCTATGGAACCGATATAATGATCGACTGTCGTCCGCCCCATGGTAAACGGTTCCACCTTCTCAATGCGATATCCAAGCGATCTGTACCATCGCACCGAGGCGCCGTTCTGCACCATCACCCCGATCCGGAGCCGGTCGGATCCCGCACTTATCGCATCGTTCACCGCCGTTTGCATCAGCTTTTTACCGATTCCAAGTTTTTGATAGGAAGGCAGAACATAGAGCTGGCTTACAAAAACGTTCGATGCTTCAGCTTCGATTTTCAAACGCATATATCCTGCAGGTACGCCGTCTGCTTCCGCAATATATCCGTGCGTTTCAGGTTCCTGTATAATATTCTTGAGAATGCCCGGACTGTAATGCAATTCAAGATATTCTAAAAGTTCATCCTTCGGAATGAAAGAGGAATACGAGGCAAGCCATGTCTCATGCAATATCCGGTATACGACTCCGGCATCGTCCTGCGTCCAGCGCCGAATGGCTGCATTCACAAACGCCCCCGATTCATACGCTGACGTGCGCGAATTTCCAATGAACGGAGAGCATCTTTATATGCATCGTTCCTATTGATCCTCTCTGCCGGCAGCGCCGCATCGGTGTTGCCCTCCCAGCGGCGGCAAAGATATATCGATTCGTATATTCTGCCGATCCGATACCGCCGCGAGATATTCAGTTCCACGGCATAGTCCTCGCCGTAACTGACATTCGGGAAGCCGCCTATGCTCCGCAGGACTGCTGTGTTGAATGCGCGGGGTGCGCCGAGCCCGTTAATCCGTAATGCATTATTTCGGCCGTTGGCCGGAGTCCATTCTCTATGATCGATAACGCCGGGAGGAAGTTCCGCCAGGTTCATTTTCACGAGCGTATACGAACCTATCACCATTGCAAAGCTGTCCCGGCGAAATTCATTTATGATCATTTGCATCGAACGTTCGTTTGCATAGAGGTCGTCCGAATCGAGCTGAACGGCGTATCTTCCGCAATGCTCTGAAAAGACCGCCTCGTTCCAGCATCCGCCGATGCCGAGATCGCGACGTGCAGGAATGATATGGCGTATGCGCGCATCTTTTTCGGCGAGTTTGCGGAGTATCTCCGTCGTACCGTCGCCGGAGAAGTTGTCCACGACAATGCAATTTATCGGAAAGTCCGTTTTTTGCGAAACTGCGCTGTTCACCGCATCTGCAATGAATCGCGCACGGTTTCGGACAGGAATAATCACGCTCGCTTCTGCCGGAAATTTTTCGCGCGTTTTCGGCATCTTAGAAAATTTCGGCCTGAGATAAGCGCCAATACGCTTCAGGTGCTCTGTCGCTGTTTTTTCCATTTCTCTCTGCAGCTGACGATTCCGCAGGTCGACATAATCGAACTGCTTTTCTCCCGATGTGCGTGCATCGGATTCGGTTTTTATGCTCAACATTTCCGGAATATGAAACACAAGATGATCGATGGAAAGTTTGAGCCTAAGGTCGTACCATCCGGAACGAGCGCCGTCTCTTATATCACCGCAGCGTTTGAGAGTTTTTTTTATCGCTGCGGTTGAAAAAATGAGCACGGGACCGAAATCGAACGAATCGCGCATGCTTCCGATTTGATAATCGTTCACCGGATGATCGAGTCTCTCCCCATTTTTCATTTCGGCATAATCGGCATACGCCATGCCGGCTCCGCTTTGCTCTGCAACAGATAAAAATCTGTCGAATGCCCGATCAACGATTTCAACGTTTTGAGGCTCTGCAATAAAAACAATATACTCTGTCCTTACGAGCGAAAGGATTTTCCGCAGAATTTTACCTGCAGAGATTGAGGGACATTGAACCAAAGTGCATTTCGGAATGACGGTGCGGTTTTTTTCTATGCTTCCCGCAAGAATGATATGCCTTACGAGCGGCGATTCGACGCAGAACTGCAGAAGTGCATTTTTTGAACCAAAATTCGAATCCGACGGGAGTATGACTGTTATCATTTTTTGTTCCGCTGAGGCGCGCTTACAATAGCTGCATTTCCGTTCTCATTACTTACGACATTTTCTTACAGCATTTTCTTATATCATGTTTCGAATCGCCAGCAATGCCGCACCGAGCGCCGGACCTTGTTGAGGATCCTGAAATCGTATTTTCGGAAATCGTTTCTTGAGAATTGCCTGCAATTTTTTTGAATACGTCGAATTCATCGAAAGCAAACCGCCGGCAAATGCCAGAGGAACATTTTTGCTTCTTACATGCCGGAGAAGAACACCGACTCCATCGGCCAAGAGGAATGCCTCCTTACGGAGTATGTCGTCTGCCGCCGCATCCGACTTTCCGGCGGCCTGGATGACAAACGGTGCAATACCGGCAATATCGAAGCTGTTCTTATAGACCGCATTGATAATTGACTCCTGAGAATCGAGGTTAAAATTCACTGCAAGAAGTTTAGTCAGCGCAGTTTTCGGTCCCGTTCCATCGATTGCATGTGCGACCGCGCGCAGCGCCTCCCGTCCGATATCATAAGCGCTTCCATCATCCCCGATGATTCTTCCCCATCCTCCGGCACGATGCATCGCTCCTTTTGCATCTTTGGCAACAACAAGCGAACCTGTCCCTGCAATGATGACAATTCCCGGTTTACCTCCAAAAGCTCCTTCAAGCGTAATACGGGCATCCGATTCAACAGACACATCGGTCAGGTGCCATCCCCGTTCGACGGCTATTTTTTTTAACAGTGACTCCATGTCTAATCGATCGGCCTCGCGTCCCATCCCTGCCAGTCCGGCGACAATGGAACCAAAACGGGAGATCGTGCAGTCGAGCGTACGCCGGCATTCCTCGATAAGATCGAGGATCGTCTGCGCCGCTGTATCGAATCCGATATTCAATGCGTTAGACCCACCGGTATGTGCTTCTGCAAGAATCGATTTTTTGAGATCGCAGACAACAGCAGCGGTTTTTGTCGCGCCGCCGTCGATTCCTATGACATATTTTGATTGTTCCATACTATATAAATATTGTCGTAATTCGGAAGAAAAGCAAGAATCCGGCATTTCAAACCGAAACAATTTGATGAGAATAGAGTTTTTCCATACAAAGATGGAAACCATTCCTTTAAAGAATTGTTATAGAAGGATCGGCATCTTTCATCATTATCTATAAGGAAGGCGTTTATGCTCAATAAATTTTATTTTTTACCTGTTTTATTTTTATTCATGACCTCAGCATCCCTTGCGCAAAAAGTTCAGGCGCCGAATTTTTCACTAAAAACATCCGATGGAAAGGCAATCGAACTCGTTAAATTCAAAGGAAAAGCAGTGGTTGTCAATTTCTGGGCTACATGGTGCCCGCCGTGTAAGCGGGAAATTCCCGACCTTATTGAACTCTATAAGAAATATAAAAAGGAAGGACTCGTCGTAATCGGTATTTCCATCGATGAAGAAGGCTGGGAGGCTGTAAAGCCGTTCATTGAAAAAGCAAAAATCCCGTATCCGGTCGTCCTTGCCGACCAGAATGTCGTTAGAGATTACGGCAATTTCGATGGCATACCTGCGACTTTTTTTATAGATTCCAATGGAATCATCGTCGATCGTCAAATCGGTATGCTGACGAAAGAAATCTTTGAAACAGAAGTGAAAGCGATTCTCCCGAAAACAAATAAATAAACATAAATATTTTTTTAACGCGCTGTTCCATCATCCGGAGATATCAATATGCGTTCACTCTCCATTCTTTTTACGGCATGCGCCGTTCTGACTCTTATGGCCCGCTACTCCGGCATGGCTCAGCCGGCAGAAAAAACTCTTGTTGGATATTTGGTCGATAAGGGATGTGCAGCGGCAATTATGAAAAGCCCGAAAGAAAAAATCGAGTCGAAGGCGCAGCGGCATACACGGGAATGCAATATCGACGAAGCCTGCTCTGCTGAGGGATACGGACTCATTGTCGGAGATACACTGTACTTTCTGGACGATGCCGGCAATCATTTGGCCTTGACGTACTGCAAGTCCATCAATCAAAAAGACAACATCCTGGTGACAGTCACGGGAACCGTTCGGGGAGAGATCCTTGCGGTGGAATCGATAAAAAAGAAGATCGCAGCTTCCAAAAAATACAAAGGATAAGGTCACCGATGCCGGATAGTGTCGTTCTTCTCGCTGCTGGAATCTTTACGTCGATATGCCTCCTTGCAGGAGGCTTTGGAATGTACCGCGCAGTAAAAATTGCCCGAAGGAACGACAGCGAACTGTCCATGGTGTTTTGGTCCGTTCTGGCCGTGGGCGGCCTGTCATTCGCCGGAATGTGTATCGCATACTTTATAGTTCCCATAATCAGTAATAAATATTTTTGAATTATTTGGTTATTCAATTGTTCTGTTATTCATTTTTTATAATTGACCATCTACCATTGAGCAATGACTATTGACCATTTACAATTTTCAAAAAGGAAAAGTGTATGAAATTTCTTGCATTAGAAAATGAAGTTCCCGATATCGACGAGAATCGATTCACACAGGACATCCTCCGCAGGGAATCTGCGCAGGCGTGGGAGCTGATGCAGCAAGGAATTTTTAGGGAGATTTATTTCCGCTCGGACAGGCAGGAAGCTGTTATTATGATGGAATGCGATTCTCTCCCGGCCGCACGCGAAGCATTGAATTCTCTGCCCCTCATGCAAGCAGGTTTGATCGCCTTCGATGTTGCGCCTCTCGTGCCGTATAACGGCTTTGCCCGGTTATTCGGATCTCCGTCATAATCCGATCTTCCAATGCACAGAATGAGGCAGCGCCTTTTATCCGCTCAAAGCACCGCAGGTCCCGGTTCAGTTTGCCGGCACTTGATTTTAATTTGAGGAAACGGGATATTATTTTGGAATACGGTATAAGAATGTCCTGCGTGGACTAAAAAAAATATTTTATCGATGCTCTATGACAAAGATATGAGGAGAACAAAGACTCAGAATGGATCATAATGTAAGTTTCGAAGCACATGAAGCGCATATAAAGGAATTGGCGTCTGAAATACGACAGGCAGTCGGTAAATTTCAGCATATCAAAAAAACTGGAAGCGCCGCATATTCGATTTTAACGGCCTCTCTCAAGGCAATCGCACCGCTCTTGAGAGAAAAGAATTCCTGGCTTACCGTCGGCGACAATGACGGATTCGAAGCAATTTTTCTTGCCAGGAACAATCAAACAGCTCACGCTTCGGATATTTCCGATACTCTTCTCCAGGAAACTGAGAAAGAAGGATTGCTTTCCGCGCACAGCAGACAAAACGTCGAACATATTCAATTCCCCGATTCCTCCTTCGATTACGTGCTCTGCAAAGAATCCGTTCATCATTTTCCGCGACCAGCATTGGGTCTTTACGAAATGCTGCGGGTCAGTAAGAAAGGAATCGTCCTGGTTGCAGAGCCGGTCGATATTTTATCGAAGATGCCTTCGATATTGTTTTTAAAAAACGTACTTGATGCCGTCCATCCTTCGCTGATCGACAGGGTTTGGAAGAATCACTTTTCTTTTGAAACGGTAGGCAATTATGTCTACAAGTTATCGGAGCGAGAAATCGAAAAACTTTCCATGGGCATCGGACTTCCCTGTATAGCGTTCCGCGGAGAGCATATTGCCATCAATTTCTGGGACATCAAAGGGATTCTCGACGTCCCCCTCAATGCGAAGGCCTATAGAAAAGCGGTGCGAAAGGCCGGGGCTCTCACTCTCCTTTCCAGAGCCGGTATCATACCTTACACATCTTTGACCTGTATTTTATTCAAAGAAATGCCGGAGAAAGGACTTATCGCAGCGTTGAAAAAGACAAAATTTAAAGTTACAGCGCTCCCCCGAAATCCGTATTTACCGTAACAGTTATTTTCCCAATTTTTATTTTTGAACTTTATTCTACATTAAATTTTTAAACGGCTGAAACACATCTTTGGAGGATCCCGGTGAATAAAATGACGGTAGACCGCAAACAATATATAAAATTGGAGCAGCTTCCCAACATAGGACATTCCATTGCCGGGGACTTAAAACTGATCGGTATTTTCCATCCCCAAGAACTCTTGAATCAAGACCCTTATGCAATGTATGATAAGCTGTGCAGCAAAACGCACAGTCGTCAGGATCCATGCGTTCTCGACACATTTATTTCGGCAGTCCGGTTTATGCAAGGAGCGCCAAAACGGCCATGGTGGGCTTATACAGCCGAACGCAAACGCATCCACGCAAAGCAGTCTCGCGACCACTAACTTGCACATTCTTCATTCTTAGATCTGAACTCTTAATTCTACATGCGTCTCTGGAGCATACACCCAAAATATCTCGATGCAAAAGGACTTATCGCGCTCTGGCGGGAAGCGCTTCTTGCCCGGAAAGTATTATCGGGAAAAACACGAGGCTATACGCATCATCCTCAACTCCTGAGATTCCGGCAGCGCTCAAAGCCGGCTGCACTTATCGATGCGTATTTGCTTTCAGTCTTTACTGAGGCATCTGCAAGGGGATATTCGTTCGACAGAACGAAAATCGGAAAACCGATGAAAGGGGAAAAGATTCCGGTCACGTCGGGACAAATTGCTTATGAATTCGAACATTTGAAGAACAAACTGCACAAGCGCGATAGAAAGAAATATAATGAAATCCTGAATATTGCAAAGCCGCTGCCTCACCCGCTCTTCCGTGTCAGAAAAGGAGATGTTGAAACGTGGGAAAAGAGAATTTAGAAAACAGGAGACAGAAGATAAAAGACAGGATACATAAGACAAAATTCAGGAGACCTCATTCCATCCGCGGTCATCCGCCTGCATTTCATTGCGCCGGGCAGGTCGACCGCAGTTACAATATATGACAGAGAATATCTATAAGTTCACGTTAACCCTTTTGTCAGGTCTCCGCTCTTTTTGCATTCAGCCGCGCAGCTCTCAGGGTATTTTTCATCAGCATAGCAACAGTCATTAATCCGACGCCGCCGGGAACGGGTGAAATTGCCTTTGCGATCTTCGATACCGATTCAAAATGCACATCACCGACAATACGGTATCCTTTGGGAAGCGATGCGTCTTCTACACGATTAATGCCGACATCGATCACAACAACCCCCTCCCGCACCATCGATGCCGTGATGGCCTCCGGTTTTCCTATAGCTGCAATTAAAATATCTGCCTGTTTTGTAAATTTCGAAATGTCCGCCGCGCCGGTATGTGCCACCGTTACGACCGCATTCGCCCCGGTTTGTTTTTGGAGCAGCATATTTGCCACCGGCTTTCCGACAATATTACTCCTGCCGACCACGACGACATGTTTTCCCGACGGATCGTTCCCCGTCCGGACGAGCATTTCCTGAATACCTGCCGGCGTACAGGACTTAAACGTATCCAGACCGATGACCAATTTCCCTATGCTCATCGGATGAATTCCATCGACATCCTTGTTCGGATCGATCGTTTCGATGACCCGATGTTCATTCAAACCTTTGGGCAGCGGAAGCTGGACGAGAATGCCGTGAATTTTCGGATCGCGGTTCAGGGAATCGATACATGCCAGCAGGTCAGACTCGGAAATATCCGCAGGAAGTTTTTCAGTGATTGAATAAAAGCCCATGCGTTCACAGGCTTTGCCTTTTGAAGCCACATACGATTGCGATGCCGGGTCGCCGCCGACCAGAATCACGGCAAGCCCCGGCGTTATGCCGGTTGTTTTCTTGAAAACTTTCGTGTCTTGTATAATTTCCAGTTTGATCTCTTCCGCTATCTTTTTACCGTCTATAATCTCCGCCATATTCCTTCTACCGCCTTTTTTTGCTTTATTTTTTTTCACAGTCAAACGTTGCAAACGGAACGCAAATCGCATAACCGCTGCGGGCATCCTTTCCTTTGGAATATTCCTCTGCTGTACGGTTCATTTCCGCTTCGATGGAACGGAATACATCTTCTGCGTTTTCCGGCGGAACGATTTCTTTCCAAGCCGGCAGAAAGGCTGCCTTTATAAAGAAATGATTCAGCAGCGCCGTTCCATCCGCAAAACGATAATCGAACCGGTCGTGATGAACTTTGATAACACGGAATCCGGAATCCTCGACAGCCGTCTTCATTTCGGTCAGCGGCAATCGCTTGCTGTAAATATGCGTATCGATTTTTTTTTCATATTCCTGCAATCCGAGCGCCCGGAGCACGGCACGATACACGCTGTAAAATTCTATAAATGTTTCTTCTAAATTAAAGGTAAACACAAATTGTGCCCCCGGCTTTGCCACACGGCTGCACTCGGTCAGAGTCTTCGACAGGCTTTGAACGTTATTGATTCCGTTGTTCGAGACGAGAAGATCGAAAAAGGAATCTTCGAACGGCATATCTTCGGCAAGCCCGCGAATCAGCTCGACGTTTTGGACATTCATGATTTCCTTTTTCCATCGGGCGCGTTCCATACCGGCATGCCAGGGATCGATGCCGTAGATGCGAGAGCTCGAACCGAGCCGCATTGCCAGTTCGATCAGCGGAAACCCGAGACCGAAACCGATATCGAGCGCCCGGATATTCCTTTTATACCGTACCGTGTCGAGTAAACGTATCCCGAAGGGAGCGGACCAGTAAGAACACTCGTCTAAAATCGATACGATCGACGGATCGTCCAGATCATATTCATTTTTAAGATAATCGGTCATCGGAAGAAAACTTTCCTGTTTAAAAAGCGGGAAAAATAACCTGTTCGATCTTCACTGCCTTCCCCGTCTCCGCATCGATCTGAATAAAGACCGCACAGATGCGGACATCATGTTCCGCCATTTCAAACTTGAACGGAGTCTGGAATTGGAAGCGCCGGATTGCAACTTCTTTTTTCATTCCGATAACGGAATCGTACGGCCCGGACATACCGACGTCGGTTATATAAGCCGTTCCCTGCGGCAAAATGCGAGCATCGGCGGTCGGGATGTGCGTATGTGTACCGACGAGAGCGCTGCATCGTCCGTCAAGATGCCATCCAAGCGCCATTTTTTCCGCCGTCGCCTCGGCATGGATATCGATAAAAATCACCTTTGTTTCGTTGGCAATTTTACTGATCGCCCAATCGGCAGCCCGGAACGGGTCGTCGATCGACTGCATGAATGTCCGTCCCTGCAAATTTACGACGCCGATCTTTCCCTTTTCTTTCAGATCATAAATGACGAAACCGTTTCCTGCATTTTCTTTCGGATAGTTCAGCGGACGCAGGATGTTGCGTTCCTTCGCCAGCAATGCCTTGGCAGTCCATCTGTCCCATAAATGATTTCCTGTCGTAATAATCTGGATGCCAAGATCGAACAATATGCGGGCATCTTTTTCTTCTATTCCTTTTCCCTCGCTTACATTTTCACCGTTCGCGATGCAGACATCGATCTCATATTTTTGAAGATATTGTTTCAGCACAGACGAAACGAGCGTCAAACCCGGTTTGCCGTTGATATCGCCTATAAAAAAACAATTGATAAATTTTGACACGGGGTTGATCCCTTCCTGGAAAATGATTCCGTTTTCTGACACTCAATATACTTGAAAAATATCAGTGAAAAAAACATACGCAAACATGAATTTAGAGGCCGAGTACCAGATGATAAACGCGCTTCGTTTCTTCTCCGATCTTCTGCCACGAGTACTGCTGCCGGATACGATCCCTCAAGGCTTTGTTTTTATCTTTATCTTTGAGAAGAGATTTCCGTATTCCTTGCTCGATGGAAGAAACGGATGCCGGTTCCACATATTCGACATCATTTTGAAAATATTCTATTGTTCCGCCGTAAGGCGTTATGACGATGCTCGCTCCGGCCGATGCAGCTTCCAGAGCCGCAATGCCGGGCGTTTCATAAAGCGTGGGAAAGGCAAACACCTTGCATGCCGCATATGCGGAGGCCAGGAGCATCGAATCGTGCGGCAGTTGATCGATGACCAATAAACGCGGATTGTCTTTCGCTTTTTTTATGCAGCGTATTCCCGAACGCGACGCATCCGCAGACCCGATGAGAACGGCTGTTTGGTCGATGTTCTCCAGAGCGCAAAGAAGCCGCTCGACATTTTTCCGGCTGGGTCCAATCTGTCCTACATAAAGAATAAAATCTTTGACGCCGTACTGCCGTTCGAATAAATCGGCAGGGGCTTTTGCAAACCGTTCTTCCACCCCATTCGGCACAACATACACATTCCCAGCCGGCAATCCCATCGACTGTGTAAATATTTTTGCCTCTTCTTTTGTGTTCGGCAAAACCGCATTCGCCCAGCCGCACATTTCCGCAATTAATCCGTAATCAGTCCAGATTCCCCTCATAAATAAGTTGAGAAAACGGTCGGCTGCAATAGTCGCCTTGACTGCGCCGCCGGAGCGGCGCGTATAATACACCGGCGATACGACGAACGGAACATTCCGCACATGAAGCGCCCGTGCAAAATGGTACGTTGCTATGTTGGCTGAGAAAATGTGCACAAGGTCGAATTGCGAAGGATCCAGCGGCTTCCACATGTCGAACAGAGTGACCGTTACGCCGAGCGACTCCAGCGCACTTTTCGTCTGCTCTATTTGTGTGCGGATACCGCCATGATTCAGCGCAATTGCCTGATTGGCCGCAAAAAGAACCTTCATAGTAATCTTTTCCTTTATCGTACAAAAAACCGGTGAAGAGCATCCGTTGTTTTTATAAGCGGAATCCGGTAATTAAAACGCCTTTGCCGGAGGAAATCATCCGGGAATAAAAAGGCGGCCGGTTTTGATTCCCACCGAACAGTTTCCAGCGTGATCTGTGCCGCACGCGGAACGATCGCCTCCGTACCGTCCGGTTTCGTGATATGAACAAATATATCATCATTCACATGTTCCTGAAGACCGAGATGAATATTGTTTGCGGTGGATTCGCACGCGAACGAAATTTTCATTCGGCGGCGCCACCACGCAGAAAATTCTCCCATCGTTTTTGAAGCAATGTGCTGCCGGCGCATTGCTTCAAAAAGCCATTCCAGGACCGGTTCATGACCGTCTCTCGGATGATGATAAAAGAACATCGGTTCCCGCGCAGCAAGTTTTCGGCGAATGACAAAATCGAAATACCGGATCATGTTCTCATCCGTATACGAATGCCGTTTCAGGCTTCCGATGCAAATGGGATGTACAGGAACCTGCAGCATCCCGTTTCCAGGATCGCACGGCATGTTGTCATAATCATACGAAAACTCGGACGAATAATCAAAACCGAGAGCGGCCAAAGCTTTTCCATATTCCGCATTCCATTTCCCATACGGAGCAGCGTACGCTTTTACCTCAAGAGCGTATTTTCTCAAGATGCCGGCTGCTTTTCGGACATTCGCAATATTCGACTCCACATCGGGATAAAAAATATGATCAAAGCAATGTACACCGATTTCCTGATCCTTCATTTCCGCAAAAACCTGAAGATATGAGATATGGCTTTTTACGTCGAGGAACCAGGTCATAGGAATACTGTTCCGTTGAGCAAGCTGCCGGAGCGCAGTGATCTGTTCTTTGCTCCCTTCATCCGTGTCGACGCGGAAACAAAAAATCGATTTTGCACCGTACGGGTAATACCACAGGTGCACGTACGGAAGTCCACGCCGATGATGCAAAATTTCCAGGCACTCAGATGTAAGCAATCGCAGAGTTCCTTTAGAGACAAGCGATACCGTTTCGAACGGCAAACGCCCTGCAGGGGAGTAAAAAGAGCGAACCTCAGAACGCGCATCAACGACGAGCTCCGACGGGTCGAACGGGAGTGCGATAATGTGTCCCCGGTCAAACGGTCCGATATAAGCGGATAACAATCCCCTGCGGCTTTCGAGATCATTCGCTTTCCAAGCGATATGACACGGCCGCTCGATATCGATCGACCCGATGGAAGAAAAATGCGAACAGTTTCCCGTCTTCACATAATCGAGATATATCCGCCGGTCCGTCGCAAGGCGCAGTCTGGATTCGACGGAAGCAGAACACAGAACCGCACCGCCCGCTTGAATATAGAGGCGCACCGCTTCCGATTCGCGTTCATTGGCATCGTTGCCTACAACCAGAACGCTATACTCATCCGGCCTGACATCTTCCGATGCAAACGAGAATGGTAATCCTTCCTGCTGCAGCAGGATTTGCCATCCTGCATGGCGGCCGATGATACCGACATGTATCTTCATGCCAGCTTCGCCAGAATTGTTTTAATATCTTGAAGCCGTAAAGCCTTGAAAACGAGCAGAAAGCAGATGTACACCGCTGCACCGGCCGGTATCAGAAAAAGAATATTCATATCGCCGCCTATAATTAGAAACAATTCCATCACGCATGCAGCGCCCAGTATGCGCGGCGTTGCTAACGGCGGAAAGAGCGGAAGAATTTTTCTTAACGTATGCCACATCATAAGAAGACTGATGCCTTCGGAAAGAACGACGCCGAATGCGGCGCCTAACGCACCGAAGAAAACCGTTCCAAGCGCTACGAGCACGGCATAGAGAACAGCGGTTGCCGCCATAATCTTACCGTATGCTTTTTCCTGATGAACGGCAAGAAGTCCCGAAGTGAATATCGTATGCAGCATCGTAAGAAAAAAATACCAGACCAATATTTTTAAAACACCGGTTGCATCGATGTATGCCTGGCCGAAAACCAAAACGATAAAACGTTCCGCAAACAAAATGCCTCCGACTGCAACCGGCAGTGCGGCGATCAATATCCAATGCGCTGCGATGCTGATCATCGATGCGAGTTTCTGCGGCGATTCCTCCTGTCTGCGCATCGATGCGGGCAGAAAAACGGACGAAAGAAGCCTGTCCCCGATCAGTAAAAAGAGAACCAGCCTGCTTGCAGCGCTGTATATTCCGACTTCTGTTGTGGATTGAAAAATCCCCAGAACAAACGGCGGATAACTCATCACAAGAGCTGCAATAACCACGCCGACGGATAGAGGGATCGATTGTTTCAGCAATCCAAACGAGGGGGAAACGAACAGACGGACTTCCGGATGTTCTTTCCTGAACTTCCGGATCAAGAGCAGCGATGCCGCGGTATCTCCTGCAACTGCCGCACAGGCAACCCAGATAATTTGTTCCGGAGCGTGCACGAAAACGACCGCCAGAGCGGTATAAACGGCTGAAGAACAAACCCGCGCCGCCCCGATGATCTTCATCGTTTCTTTCCCCTGAAAATACCAGTCCAGGAAAAAAGTCTGCGGAAAAATGGAAAATGCAAAAATTAAAATAAGCAATCGTTCCGTCCCGGCAGGAATCCATAAAAACGTACAGACCGCAATAAGAGAAAAGACAATAAAAGCCGAGAGCAGCCGGTCGCTGATGATCACACCGACGATATCGTCCGATCCTTTTTGCGCAATATGCCGTATGCCAAAGGTGGGCAGTCCGGCCGCACTCAGGACCGTACCGTATGCGAGAACGGCGAAGCCAAGACTGATCCATCCGAATCCGCTTGCCCCGAGAACACGGGCAAGATAAACCACAGAAACGAACCCGAGCACTCTGCGCAATATATCCGCAGAAAACAATGAGACAAGATTGATAGTGACATGTTTCATAGAATCCTCATAAGATGTTCGTAGAGTGCCCTCGTATCATGCGCAATATGATCCCATGAATATTTTTTCTCAGCATATCCCCTGATCTTCCGGCGCACATCTTCACCGCCGGCATACAAAGAGCTTTTAAAAAATAGTTCCATTTTTTCTGCAAGATCGCCGGCATCGTTCGGCCGGCACAAATATCCCGTCTCTCCTTCGACGACATCTTCATGAAAATTGCCGACATCTGCTGCAAGAACGGGAATCCCGAACCGGTAGGCAAGGAACAACACTCCGCTCTGATAAATGGCCCGATATGGCAGCACGATGCAATCTGCCGATACGCAATATGCTTCTACCTCAGCCGGCGGTATCGATCGAAAATCAAAACGGATCTTTCCGGATTCCGGAAGACGGCCGGCTTTTCGGATCAATTCTTCCCGGTATGCATTCCCGCGTTTAGGCGCACCGGCCACCAGCAAAAGAGCGGAAGGATCTTTCGATGCAAATTGATGAAAGGCGTCCACAGCGATATCGACTCCCTTGTAGCGGTCGATCATGCCGAAAAAAAGAACGACATGGCCGGCTTTATCGATCTTCAATCTCTCCCGGGCTTCGTAACGCGTCAAGCCGGTCGATGGAACGCGGATATTCAATCCGTGCACGATAACATTCACTTTTTTCGGATCGACAGCAAATCTCCCGCAGAGGTCTTGTTTCATCTGCTCCGTATGCACAATGAGGGCATCGACATGCGAGTAAACCATTCTGAGAGAAAACGCATCCAGGATCCGGGGATGTCCGTCTCTTTTATTTTTATCGATATTATGCGCCGTGTAAACGGTTTTTTTCCCGAGCAGCTTATAATATAAGAGCAAAAGTGTACGATCGAAAAGGAAAAGGCTGTTGTCCCATTGTATATGAAAAATTTCGGACCGAGTCGACGCGGCATACCGGAACAGCCGCATGTAATACCGTCCGATGCGGAATATTTTCACAAGGAAAGATTGCGCGGAACGATTATCCCCTCGGAGGGGAAAAAGCTTGACGCCTGGAATGGCATCGACCAGACCGACCGAACAATTTGCGTCGACAACTTCGATCTGCAAATTCTCTTCTCTTGCCAACGCAGAAACAAATCCATAGAGATAATCCGTCTGTTGACCAGCATTGAGAATGGAGACCCGCATGTATGACGCACGTCCTCGATTATTCGTCGACTTGCACTTCGAACTTCACAATATCATAACCCTTCAAGGTATCCAGTACCCCGAATACGACTCCCAGAAAAACCACAAGCATCCCGCACAGAAATACACAAATAATAACATCCTTGAGATACGGCACTTGCAGAAAAAAATCGGCGCCGATTAAAAGCGATGTCAGAACAAACAATCCGACGCTGATAAAATAGCAGGAAATCGAATTCCGGATCCATTGCGCACGCTTGAGCAGCCCGTGGAGCTGCCGCACAATGCTTCCAACCCGCTGGTTCTCCGACGTCGAAAAATCCGGTTCACCCGCATGCAGCTGCAGGCGGCGCTTTTCATCGTTCAGAATACGGATCCGATTTAAGACACTCGAAAATTTATTGCCAATACCGAGGAGAAGCAATCCGCATGCATTGATCATCACGCCCGGCGCAAGAATCAATTGGATCGTCTGAGTTACGGAAAGATTTTCGGCTCCGAATGAATTCATCTGTTGAGAACTGTAACCTGTAAGCTGCAAATGGTGAAATGATAAACTGACAACTACGAACCAAGAACTACGAACACCTCTACTCTTTGATTACCTCGCCGATTATAATCGGTTTTTCCTTTTTCTTTTTTAGTATATCAAAAAGCTTGTCCGCGCCGCGCGGATCAGCTAAAACGATCAGACCCAGACCGAGATTGAATGTGCGGCGCATATCCTCTTCCGGTACTGTACCTGCATCCTGAATTAATTGAAAAAGCTGAGGCCGTTTCCACGCATTCCAATCAACTGCAAGTTTCAAACCCCGGGGTACGACACGATACGTATTGCCTTCAATTCCGCCTCCGGTAATGTGGGAAAGAGCATGAATATATTTGCTTTGTGCTGACTGCAGCAGCGGATAGATTGTCCGGAAATAGGATCGATGCACGGCAAGAAGCGCATCGCCGAGAGTTGTTCCCAATTCATCCCTGTGTTTGTCGAGTTCAAATTTGTCGAGCAGAACGCGGCGGGCAAGTGAAAAGCCGTTCGTATGCAATCCGGTCGAAGGAAGGGCAATGAGCACGTCTCCCCGTCTCACCTTTTTCCCGTTAAGGATTTTTTTCTCATCGACAACTCCCACGATTGTCCCTGCGATATCGTAGTCTTCCTGTCCGTACATACCGGGCATTTCAGCTGTTTCACCTCCGACAAGTGCGCATCCATTTTCTTTACATGCCTTGACAAATCCCAGTATGACCTGTTCCGCTGTATCCGGTGATAATTTGCCTGTTGCATAGTAATCGAGAAAATAGAGCGGTTTTGCACCGCAAACCAGTATATCGTTGACGCAATGATTGACCAGATCCTGACCGACCGTGTTATGACGGTTCATCATGACCGCAATTTTCAGTTTCGTTCCGACGCCATCGACACTGGAAACCAGGACCGGATGACGCACACCCTTAAATTGGGCACGATAGAACGATCCGAACATACCGATATCGGCCAGAACATTGCTGTTAAATGTAGAACGAACAGGCTTTTTAATGCGTCTGATAAGCTCTTCGCCTGCATCTATATCAACACCGGAATCTTTATACGTTGCCATAGTAATAATCGAATGATAAAGTGAAAAATGATGCGGTAAGATATGAGTTTTTCCGACATCGAACAAGCCCAATAAGCGGTAAAAAGAAAATTGTGAATAGTATGTGAGATGTGAGCAGCAGCCGGAGACCTGCCCGCATAGCGGCAGCACGGCGTTGAACGTTGAAACTTGAAGGTCTTTTCTCTATATTGAATTTATTATGAAACTGCTGTCTATCCGAGGGATCAGCGATTGTCCGGCAATCGGAAAAATTATATGTATCGGGCAAAATTATGCAAAACACGCCCGTGAGATGAATTTCGATATCCCAAAAGCTCCGATTTTTTTCCTCAAACCCCC
>Ga0182017_10001561_pt1 | contig 17628 bp, 15 predicted proteins | sample 712E3DmetaG_FD_120492 | JGI IMG/M metagenome (GOLD analysis project Ga0182017, IMG submission 120492) | Permafrost microbial communities from Stordalen Mire, Sweden - 712E3D metaG | ecosystem: Environmental > Terrestrial > Soil > Wetlands > Permafrost | place: Sweden: Stordalen | collected... | reverse complement strand
TATCCAACCTGGTTACCATCAGTTATCCAGGTTCTGTCTTTACTTTCTTTAAAAAAGTAAATGGGTTTTTTGTAAGGAAATATGAAGGCATCAAAATATCCGCGATTATACTTCTCATTATTTTTAAGAGAATCAGGAAGTCCCTTTATGATTTCTTCCCTGGAAATATGTGAAAAAACCATTTGATTACTTAAGAAAAGAAAATTATTATTCCAGGTGAAAGGCCATACCAAACCTTTATTCAATCCGTCATTTTCAGTGTACTGAGTGACTTTTGTTTGCAAGTCATTGGTAAGAGAAATTTCAGTTAAGCCTTGCTGAAATGATCCCAGCCATATAGTTGTTTCATTGTTTCCTGATGTATCAATGGCAATACCTGTAACATCAATACTACCGGCAATATTTTTCAATATCTGCCATCCATTGATACTATATAAACAAAGACCTTTGCTCCCGCCAGCAAGGAGAAGCTTGTTTCTTGTCAGATACGCGAGACAACGGGCAGGCTTATCAGAAATTTTTTCGGCACCTCCTTGTTTTAATAAGTATAAACCATCATTTGCAGCAGCTATAAGCTTCCCGGAGCAATTTGCAAAATCCCATATCTCCTTATCCATCCCCGGGACAGGTACAAACTCATATCCGGTAAATCTTTTTGAATCATAAATTCCTGATAAAAGCTGATCCGAAGTTCCCAGATATAAAGTTCGGTCGAAGCGGGTAATAGAATTAATACTTCCGGTTATGCCCTCCTTCTGTGAAAAAAATGAAAAACTATTGTTGTTATCGATCTTGCTGATTCCCTTCGGGGTTGTAGCCCAAATATTTTTTTCTGAATCAAGTATAAGATTATTTACATAATTGTCAGGCAATCCATTTGATTGACAAATATGATCTAGCAATTGCCCCTCCATAGAAGCGATAATAATTCCTTCGTTCGAGGTGTTAAGAGCAAGTTCCTGACTGGAAATGAAGTTGCATCCTAATAATTTCAAATGCAGTGAAGAAATTAACCTGTTTAATGGTTCATTCATTTTAGAAATCCCATTTCCATCCATTATCCACAATCCATCTTCCTGGGTTGCAATAATGTAATGTTCTTTCCGATCAGGGATCGGGCAAATGCTGAAAACGCCAGTTTTTTTAAATATATCGCCTCCCTTAGTTAGAATAAGCTCATTCTTCTGTAGTTCCATTAAACCGATATCACGCTGCCTGATAAAGTATTTTCCATTAACCAGAAATGAGGTATGAAATGAAGTTTTGGCTTCGATAATATCTATACTTTTTCCATTGTACCTGAAAATGTATTCTTCACATTGAAAATATGTTATCTTATTATGATTATAAATTTTCCAGATTGCAGAAAAGGGAAAAACTTTATCTTTAATGGAATCTGAAAGGGAGAAATAGCGAAGATTTCCAATAGAATCACTTCTTAAAAACCCGAATTCATTCTGGGAACCTACATAAATAAGCCCATTTTCATCAGTAGCCAAAGAGTTTATCCACAAGCCTGGTTTCACCGGTATAAACTTCCAGAAAAAGCCATCATATTCAAGAATACCATTGGCATTACCGAAATACATTATTCCTCTCTGATCCTGAACTAAGGAAGGATTTGCAGCCTCATGATTTCTTCCATACTGTTTTGGGCCATAATTCACTGAAGTCCAGTTCTTTTCCTGTGCAGTTGTTTGAGTAAATAACAAAATGAAATAACAAAAAACCAAGACCTTCAATTTAACTAGTGAGTTCATTGTATTAAGTTTGGTAATACAGGATTTTCCTGAACTTTTCGCTTTGATTAGGGGCCAGAGTTTAAAGATATGAAGAATATCAGTAAAATCAATAACAAATTATTCTCATTAAGGGTAATACTCAATTCCCCTTATGGAATTTATACTTGTTTCAAAACTTAAAGTCAAACAAATATGATTATGTTGTTTTATTTCTTCTTATAGCTCAGCCCCTCGTCATAATTGAAAAGAGCATAGCCTGGTCCTTCCAGATAACCAGGAACATCTTCTTTCTGATTTTCAACCGCCAGATCAGAGACTGGTGTTGAGAATGGCATTTTACCAGATGGATTAAATTTACCTGTGATAACATCCAGAAGGGCATCCGGAGCAGTTCCGAAAGTAGCAAGAACCCCTTTTACATTTTTAGTTTTCTCGTTGTAAACCTCATTGATTACCCATGGATTGCTATAGTTCACAACCAATATTGCAGGTTTCTTAACTGTTAGTTTATTAACATACGAAACATCAACTCCGCATTTGGATAATGAAAGCGATATTGGTTCTCCCGTTGAGCCGAATAAAGAATTACCTGTCGGCTGCAGCCAAAGAATTAATACTTCTGCCTCACCTGGTGTTTTTACAAATTGGACATCATATTTATTGTCGTTATTGAGATAAACATTTGGAACATCGGAAACTGGTCCTCTTGCATTTCTCTGAAGTGATTCAAAATATACTTTTGTTTTGGGCTTAAGTGGCAATGCATCATTATGGTTCCTTAAAAGCACAATGGATTCGCGCATAGCAACAGCTGCTCTTTCTCTGAATTTATCATTATTAACAATTTTTTCTGCAGCATCTTCATCTACATAAGGATTTTCAAATAGTCCGAGTACAAACTTTTCATTTAATAAACGAACAACAGAGCTGTCAATTAAATTAATATCCAAAGATCCGCTCTTTACAACTTCCAGAAGTACTGACGGATCAGATTCTCCGGAAAAAAGATTCACACCGGCTTCAATAGCTTTTTTATAGCGTTCGGGTTTTGTAAGGTTTTCTACACCCCATGGCATACTGGTAAGAGGTCCTGTGTCGGAGTTGATTATACCTTTAAATCCCATCTTTGTTCTTAGAAGATCATGGATAACCCCTTTATTATAGGCGTATCCAACCTCTTCAAATTCAGTACCTGAAGGCAAAGAGTAGTAGGGCATTATAGCTGATGTGCCCGCATCAATTGCTGCCTGAAAGGAGATCAGATTATTCTTAAACATTCCTCCCGGATATATTTCTGCTTTCCCCCATTCGAAATGTGAATCCTGACCACCTTTCCCGGATCCGCCGCCCGGAAAGTGTTTTGTTGTAAGCGCAACAGATGTGGGGCTAAGTTTTTCTCCCTGAAAACCGAGGACTATTTCCCTGATCATTTTAGCAACCCATTCTGAATTTTCTCCAAACGTTCCATTTACTCTCGACCACCGTGGTTCTGTTGCCAGATCAGCCATATACATATATCCTTTTCTCAACCCGACAGCCAGCCACTCCTGTCGTGAGTCATCAGCAAATTCGTGTACCAATGACAGATCACGCATAGCTGATAAGCCAAGCTCCCCCGGCCATGAAGTGAAAACTGTTGTTCCCACACTTGTGCCAAGTGAAGCATTAGTGGTAATATTATTTCTTGGATTTGAAGCAATTATAGCAGGAATGCCAAGGGGTTCACTCTCACAAAGCGCTTGCAGTTTGTTGGTCCATTCAGCTGTTATTCTTGCACTTTCATTTGCCCTTAGGATAAAGTGTCTGTTGTGAAACTCTTTTACCACTTTTGTTGTACCAGCTGAGCTGTTCATGTTGGCTATACGTTCCCCATTTGTATTCTGAGTTCGGCCTCCGGCTCTGTTTTGAGAACCCTGTCTGTTTCTTCCTGGCGCATCTCTTCTAGCAGTGTCAGCTGATCCCTGACGCTGACGGTTCATCCCAAAACCACCACCTGACTGGCCTGCTCCGACTTCAGAAAGATCACTGGCTTTGAGTTTGCCGCCCGATGTGTCAGCTACTCTTTGCCCTACCATATTGGCAGAGTTGATCAGCATAAAACCGACCTTTTCTTCCAGAGACATTTTGGAGAGCAGATCTTTGCTTCTTTCTTCGGCACTCAATCGCCAGTCTTCATATTTGTCCAATTTACCATTTTTGTTAAGATCTTTGAATTTAAGACCCTGTTTCTCGATGATTTTTACTGTCCTGTAACCAAGAACAGGTTGAGGTTTCTTTTCTTTACTGGTGCATGAGACCAACACTGCCAATAAGAGGCAGATAATAGAAATTGCAAATACTTTTTTCATGATCAGGTTAGTTTTATTTTGATTGTTATAATCAAAGATCGGTATATTCCTTTTCTTTCCCAAAGGTATCAAATATTAGCTTTTTTTACAATCTTCTTAGTCAGGAATAATTGACTGATAGAGTGTAATAATTAGTTTTTGCATTTTCAACTTTCGACAATCGCAACCGGCAAAATGATCTTTTGATATAGTAACAATATAAATTTCAGTACTCACTACTAAGATGAAAATCAATCTGATGAGTGTCACCAATGTTATGGTAGTTATGAAGTATTACTGAAATATTCTTTTCATTTCTGATTATAATAGGTGCAGAATTTTGTAGATTTGATTTTGCCTTAAAGTTACATATGAGCGTAAAATGAAGAAAAATCAAAACACCTTATCTTTTCTGGCTTTAATTATTATATCAATTTTATCATTTAAAAGTCCTGAAAAAGTCAATATATGGATTATTGGTGACTCTACTGCGGCCAATAAGAAGGCAGAGGTTGCCCCGGAAACCGGATGGGGAATGGTTCTTCAGGAATTTTTTAACGAAGGAGTCAAAGTACATAATCATGCACTAAATGGACGTAGTTCCAAAAGCTTTATCTCGGAGGGAAGCTGGAAATCTGTTTGTGATAGCTTACAAAGCAGCGATTATGTTATTATCCAGTTTGGGCATAACGATGAAAAACCTGATTCTGTCCGCCATACAGATCCTTTTACTACCTATAAAAAGACACTAAAATTATATATCGACGAAACACGTTCAAAAGGGGCTATTCCTGTTATCTGCTCTCCAATAGTGCGTAGGCATTTTGATGCTGCAGGGAATTTGAAAGACACGCATGGCGAATATATTAAAGCTGCCCGTGAAATTGCCAGCGAAACCACCACTCTCTTTATCGACATGGAAGCTAAAACCCGGAAACTTGTTGCTGCATTAGGTCAGGAAAAATCAAAATCGCTTTTTTTGTTCTGCAAACCAGGAGAGTACATTAACCGGCCGAACGGTGTTCAGGATTCAACACATCTGAATAGTTATGGTGCTCATAAAGTTGCAAGCCTGTTTGTTGACGGCGTGAAGGAACTAAAATTACCTCTGGTCAGCTTTATAAAATAATAAGATCGTTATGATTCGTATCTTAAATCGATTATCTGGTTTATTGATAGTATTCTATGTTCTTTTTACAAAGGAGCAAAACGCAACCGCTCAGAAACCTCATGATGGTGAAGTATTCCCGCTTGTTTCTAAGGTGTGGGTAGCTGATAATGGAGATGGCACTTACACTAATCCTGTATTACATGCCGATTACTCCGATCCGGATGTGATAGGGGTAAAGGGAGAGTATTATATGACTGCATCTTCTTTCAATTGTGTTCCCGGACTGCCTGTATTGCATTCTGTTGATCTGGTTAACTGGGAATTAATAGGTTATGCTTTAGCCAAATTGCCTCCATCCGATGTATATTGCAAACCACAGCACGGATGCGGGGTATGGGCACCCTGTATCAGATATAATAATGGAATGTTCTACATTTTTTACCCGGATCCTGACTATGGGATCTACATGGTGAAAGCTGAAAATCCGAAAGGACCATGGACTGATCCCATCCTGATCAAAGAAGGGAAAGGTATGATTGATCCTACTCCCCTTTGGGATGATAATGGAAGTGCATACCTGGCCTATGCATTTGCCGGCAGCCGTGCCGGTATAAAAAGTGTTCTGGTCGTATGCACTATGGCCGCCGATGCTTCAATCGTAAACGACGATGAAGTATTGGTTTTTGATGGTCACGAAAGTAACAATACTGTCGAAGGACCTAAATTTTACAAACGCAACGGGTTCTATTACCTGTTTGCCCCCGCCGGGGGAGTTGCTCAAGGCTGGCAACTGGTTTTGCGCTCCAAAAATGTATTTGGTCCTTATGAAGCAAAAGTGGTTATGTCGCAGGGTAAAACGAATATCAATGGTCCGCACCAGGGAGCATGGGTTACGACGGTTACAGGTGAGGATTGGTTTATTCATTTCCAGGATAAAGGCGCCTATGGCAGGGTTGTGAATTTAAATCCAATGATCTGGAAGAATAACTGGCCAGTGATTGGTATTGATAAGGATGGTGATGGTTGCGGAGAACCGGTTTCTACATATAAAAAACCTGATGTTGGAAGGAAAGGTGAAGTGGTTACACCAGCAGAGAGTGATGAATTCAATAGTCCCCAAACGGGACTTCAATGGCAATGGCATGCCAATAAGCAGGTAACCTGGGGTTTCCCTGGCGGGAACCTGGGCTTCTTCAGATTGAACTGCATTCCCAAACCTGCAGGTTATAAAAACTTTTGGGATGTTCCGAATCTGTTTTTGCAGAAATTTCCGGCTGAGGAGTTCATAGCTACAGGTAAACTTACATTTACTTCAAAATTCGACCAGGAAGAAACAGGATTGGTAGTAATGGGGCTTGATTATGCACGTCTTTCACTCAGGCGTGAAAATGGCAGGCTTGTTCTGTGTTATTCTGCATGTTCGGCAGCTGACAAAGGAAACCCTGAGAAAATACTCCATAATATTTCCATTGATAACAGTACGATATATCTGGAGGTGAAAGTAACCAAAGGTGCTGTATGCAATTTCTCATACAGTATCAATGGGAAGGATTTTGTCAAACTGGAAGATACTTTTATTGCCAAACCGGGCAGGTGGATTGGCGCTAAAGTTGGCTTCTTCGCATTGCGCGAAGGAGTGACAAACGATGCCGGATTTGTTGATATTGACTGGTTCAGGATACAACGATAATATAATTTACTTTCACTTACGATCATCCCGTGGTAGTTTCAGATTTTGGGTAATTCGAAAAAAAAAGAAGTCGAAAATGACTTCTTGTCTTGTTTTGTACCCCGAACGGACAAAAGTTGCAACATTTATTGTAATTATAAACAGCTCAATAAAAATATCCGACAAAAAATATTCAATATAATTTGGTTATTGTAAACATGTGTTAATGATCGGAGTTTACCTTCACATCCTTGAACATAAATTTGTTGTCGCTGATTCTCAGAGTTTTGCCGCTGGCGGTGGTCACGTTCTTTAGAATGACTTCCCTTGTTCGTACATAAGGGAACTTCTCTATATAAGAATCGCTGGTCATTTCAGGATTAAAATCTGCAAATATGGCTGGACCCTTATAGTCATCCGGATGTTTGGAGTCATCGATCCGGAGGTTTTCGATTGTAATCCTCTCCGGCATATAACAGGTGTAGCCAAAATCATGCTGCCCTGAATAGGATCCCCCGATCAGGCTGGCACTGGTCGTTTTGCCGCCTGCAGGGATGAAAATGCAGTTGCGGATGAAGAATTCTCCCTGCCATGTACTTCCATAGTCAGTACGTAAACTGATAAGATTTCTTCCATAGATTGTAGAATTTTCGACAGTAAAGGTTCCGCTTCCAATGGCGTTAATTCCCTGGTGCCCCAGGGTCGAGTTGCGGATGGTGGCATTGGCAACACCCATGTGAGCATCGAACCTGGATAAAGTGCAACTGTCATAAACAAGATTCTTGCAGTAATTGGATCCCAGGATCCCCCAGTATTTACTGTCATTGATGTCATTCGTTTGTCTGCAGTTTATAAATGAAACATTGACAGCCCGGTTGAGGGAGAGATCGTATGTGCCCATGGAGACTGAAACTCCTGCCGAACCAATGGTCAGGTACACTTTGTGTCCGGTCAGGATTGTATTCCGAACGGTCACGAAAGCGCAATCGCCGATATTGATGAATCCGCCATAAGGTGCTCCATGGTCTCCTTCACCGGTGACGTGGTGTTCCAACCCTGTTACCAGAACATTTGAACGCCTGATTCCGATACCACGACTGTAGTAAGTGTACTTCGATTCGACTTTGTTGGCAATGGTTGTGAAAAGTCCTCCGGTGATGGTCAGTGTAGTTTGATCAATGGGAAGAGCTGTGATATCTGTAATCTGGTCGAAATCCCAGATGATCGAACCGTTCATATCCACCTTGCCGTCTTTATCAACGATAAAAATATCTGTCTGCGGGGATCCATTATTTTGATTAGCCCCAAACCGTATGTATCGTTTTACTTTGGAATTAGTGACTGTAACAAGACAGGTCCCGGGTAAAGAGGCATTAATTTTCTCCTGATTCCTCTTAAGGGATATTATCCCCTCTGGCTTGAAAGTTTGGAGTCCGGAGCTAACCAGGAAAATATTTGCATCCCTGTTCTGGACGTTCGTATCGTCAATTATAAAAGCTGCCTTGCCGAAATCGGTATTGGTGCGGATGACAGCTGTGCGGTTCTTCCCTCCGATATAGTAAGTGGCCCCATCGTCAGCTTTCACAGGAAGGTCTTGCTGATTGGCGAACGCATGGGTTGCAGCGATGGCATCTATATCATCGGTTTTGCCGTCGCCTTTGGCACCGAAGTCACTATATCGGACCAAGCCATTGGCTTTAAACTTAAGTACATCCTTTGGAGTCACATTTATAATTAATTTCCCATTTTCATCTGTGCGTACCCGGGTTTTATCCTTTTCCGATGTTATCACCACATTTTCAAGTGCGTTTTTGGACTGCCCATGAACCATATTGAATACACTGGAAAACAAGAAGAAAAATAAGAGAATGTTTTTCATAAGAGTGCAGTTTTAAGCTTATTCATTCCGAACCGTTTGTTAGATTTAAATTCTACTCGCATAGATAATCATAAGCTGGCAATTTTCACACGCAAACGCAAAAAAAAGTTCATTTGGAATATTTATGAAAATTAAATTATTTGATACTTTTAATTTTTAATTAAACAAAGCAGTCCGATCTTTGTATTTATAATAATTTAAAGTTATAGCAACCATGATTCAAAAACGCAAACTTGGCAATAGCAAACTTGAGGTCTCAGCCATCGGACTGGGTTGCATGGGAATGAGCTTTGGCTACGGGACTATCTCTGATAAGAAAGAGATGATTACACTCATTCATAAAGCGGTAGATAGTGGAGTAACTTTTTTTGATACTGCGGAAGTCTACGGACCATTTATTAATGAAGAACTTGTGGGCGAGGCTTTGGCTCCTTTTCACGGGAAAGTGATTATTGCCACAAAATTTGGCTTCGACACGACTGGTGCTTCAGCACTTGACAGTCGTCCGGAGCATATCAAACAAGTTGCTGAGGCTTCGCTAAAAAGGCTTAAGGTAGAAGCTATTGATTTGTTCTACCAGCACCGTGTTGACCCAAATGTACCAATTGAAGATGTTGCCGGAGCAGTAAAAGACCTTATTAGAGAAGGAAAAGTAAAACACTTTGGTCTTTCAGAAGCAGGTGTGCTAACTATACGCCGGGCACATGCCATACAGCCGGTTGCTGCCTTGCAAAGTGAATATTCGTTATGGTGGCGGGAACCAGAAGCTGAAATTCTACCTGTGCTTGAAGAACTTGGTATAGGTCTCGTACCTTATAGTCCGCTTGGTAAAGGTTTTCTAACGGGAAAAATAAACGAGAACACAACCTTCGATAAAAATGATTTCCGCAATACCATTCCACGACTGTCGCCCGATAACCGGAAAGCCAACCAGGTCGTAGTGGATTTGCTTTCGCAATTTGCAGCTCGTAAGATTGCCACTGCTGCCCAGATAGCGTTGGCCTGGTTGCTTGCACAAAAACCATGGATTGTACCAATTCCAGGTACCACTAAGCTGAGCCGTCTTGAGGAAAACCTCGGGTCTGCCACAGTAGTACTTTCAACCAGTGAACTACAAGAAATTAGAACTGCCGCTGAAAAAATTGCGGTTCATGGAACCAGGTATTCCGAGGGTGCACAAAAATTAATCAATCGTTAAATTTGATTTCAAAAATCATAAAATGAAAAAAATCGTATCCTTACTTATTACTCTTTCTATTATGTTTGTCGTTGAGCAAACGATTCAGGGACAGGTGAATCAGGATATTAAGAATATTCCGCAAGTTAGTATTGCCAACGATACAGCTTCAGGGATAAGGAAATCCGGTGATCCTCTTGCAGTGTTGCCTTCAAATATAGAAAGAATCACATGGTTCGGTGAGCGTGCAGATATTTCACCTGATAATAAGCAAGTTGCCTTTATGGCAAAAAGCTTTGGCGATGCAATGGTTATAGATCTGCAGACCCGCCAGATCAAATGCCTTACATGCGGTGTCCCTGGTGCATCATTTCTAAGGGTAATGCATCTATCAAATGGTGATTATATACTTATCGGAGCTGATCACTTCGAAAATATTAGGATAAGCCGGACCCGTGACAATGAACTATGGTATTTAAGTAAAGCGCCTGGTTCAAAACCTGCTAAGTTGGGTCAAAAAATGAGTGAAGGTGCAGCAATATCCAAGATATCAATGAAAATTTCTTTTTCCGAGTTGCATGATCAGATACCTGATGTACCGGCAGGAGCTTCAAGAATAATAGTTGCTGATCTTGATCTCACGGAAGTGCCTCCCAAACTTATTAACAGGAAAATAGTATTTGAGAGTCCTGACAAGAGCTGTACTGTTGAGCCACAGGATTTCTATGACAATGATACAAAGATGACTTTTACCTGCTATGAACCTGGTAATAACAGTTCAGTTATGGGCATCGACCTGAAAACAATGCAGGTAACTAATTTCAGCAAGGCATCGGGAACTTATAATGAAGTTGAAGGTATATTCCCTGATGGAAAGTACACCTGTGTTGAAAGCGACCGTCAGTGTTCCTGGCTTGGTGGTCATGGATCCGGTAATGCAGATATCTGGAAACTAAAGCTTGACGGTACTGGTAAAGCCTTTGAAAGGCTTACCTTTTTCAACGATTATAAAGGCGGAAAGTGCTCTAATCCTGTAATTGCAACAAATGACGAATTCATGGCATTCCAGATGGCCAGAGCAAATGAGGTCGCAGGAGTTGGTTACGGTATTCTGATCTATCGGTTCAAAAAATAGTTAACGTATTTTTAAATATCAATGTAGTCTTTACCCGCATTTCTTTTTTGAGCATTTACCGGAGTTGATGTCTGCATTAAGGGATGGAAATGCCAGTCAGAGCTAAACTCCATCGGCAAAATACCTGGTTTCTCGCTGAAGATTGATGTATCATCACTGCCAAAAAAGGTGCTCATCCATTTTCCTTCCTTTGTTTTGAAGATCATATTGTGACCACCATGTGGTATCACCAGGTATCTGTCTCCATATGGGCCGTAAATATTATTTGCAACTGCTGACATGCAGTCATATGTGCGAACTCCATTATTGTTATTGCATTCCGCACAAATGAGTATGTATTTTCCATTATATTTGGTCAGGAAGGCGCCTTCGAAACCAACCTGTTTATTATTTGCAGGGGTAAGCAGCCTTGGCTCTTCAGCAAAACCAGTCATGTCATCCTTCATCCTTGCAAACAATCCGTTTTGGTAAATAAAATATACTTTACCGTCATCATCCTGGAAAAGTGAAGCATCTATTCTGCCATTTGTCAGTGGCCCGTCTGGTTTACCCGTAGTGCTCTTCAGTAATCCGCAACCTCCATAGTTCATTGAATATATCAGCCAAAAGGACCCCTTAATGTAGTGGATCTCAGGAGCCCAGAGCGCGCGTCTTCTTGCACTTCGTCCAACCTTGTAATCTTTTGCCCAGGTAGCATCTTTATCGAGAGACCATATCAGTCCTAGCGGCTTCGTTTTGTAAAAGATGACTTTTTTACTAGTGAGTTTCATAGCCTGACTGACGAAAACAAAAAATCGACTCATGCCTGGGAAGAATGCCGTGGCATTAGTCAATCGTTTGGATATAACTGGCAGGATACTGAAGAAAATGTGATCAGTGCAAAGGCCTTAATTGATATGTTCGTTGATATTGTTGCCAAAGGAGGCAATCTTCTTTTGATCGTTAACCTGGATGGGCAGGGAGCTTTGCCAAAAATTCAGGAAAACAGGTTGCATGATATCGGCAGATGGCTAAAGGTGAATGGAGAAGGGATTTATGCTACTCGTTCGTATAAACAACCAGCGAAAGACTCCGTTTCATACACTCAAAGCAAAGACGGCCAATATATATACGCAATAATAAAAGAATGGCCAGGCAGCGAATTGCATCTGAAAGACATAAATCCGGTGATTGGCAGTAAAATTAAAATGCTTGGAAATGATCTGTCTTTTAAATGGAAAAATACAAAAGATGGAATCTCAATTAAAGTTCCTGCTAAATTGCAGGATATAAGGAACAGGCCCTGTGAATATGTCTGGATATTAAAGATTAGATTGACAAATATTTAGAGAAATACCTGAGTATGCTTAATTACTATGGGTACTAAATGCGGGTGGCGCAAATCAGTCCAAAAACAAAAGTCAACCCTTAATAATCATAGGATTGATTTTTTTTGTACCCCCAACGGACAAAAGTTGCAACCTGTTCAGCGACTTTTTGAGATGTATTACCACCTTGGCAAGAATGGAAGTTGATTAATTATTTTTCATCCGATTTTGATCGAAGTCATAGTTAAGGAACCCGCAACTGCCTTATCGTTAAAGATTTCAATCTTTTCATTTTCCTCTTTCAATGCCAGCGAATATAGCAACGGAAGAAAATGATCTGCTGTTGGAACTGCCAGGCTCAAAGCTCTTCCCTGTTTTTTGTAGTCAATAAGTGATTTATGATCGTTTGAAAGAATAAACTTTTTTACTTTCTCATTTGCCTCTATTGCCCAGTCGTATCCAAAACCCGGCTCTTCCATTTTATCCCATGCAACCAGGCTAAGATTATGAACTATGTTTCCGCTTCCTATAATAAGAATTCCTTTCTTCCGAAGTAATGAAAGTTCCCTTCCCAGGTCATAATGATATTGAGGCGACTGAAAATAATTAAGACTAAGCTGAATTACAGGGATATCAGCTGCAGGATAAAGATGTTTTACCACACTCCAGCAACCATGGTCAAGACCCCATTTATCATCGAGACCAACCTGTGTAATTTTAACGATGGTTTTAGTTTCTTTTGCAAGCTCCGGGTCTCCTGGTGCTGGATACTGTACTTCATAAAGCTCTGCTGGGAATCCCCCAAAATCATGAATAGTCTTGGGCTTTTCCATGGCTGTTACAAATGTGCCCCTCGTTTCCCAGTGAGCCGAGATGCAGAGGATGGCATTGGGCTTTGGAATGGTTTTTCCAATGTCACGCCACCCTGTGACAAACTCGTTTTCTTCAATGGCATTCATCGGGCTGCCATGTCCGACAAAAAGGACGGGTAATTTCTCTGAGCTCTTATAAGAATCAGCTATTTTGTTTAATTTATTTAAATTCATTGCAGTAAAGATAAACGGTATTAGAGATAATGATTTTATGAATTTTTTCCTGTTCATTCCCTGAATTATTCCATCCTGGATTTGGCTTCAACGCACCAGAGCAAAGCCTTAACGAAATCAGAAGCTTTTTTATCAGTTTTCTTTTTATCTGCAGGATTTCCATTCTCATCAAATGTTTTTGCAACTTCAGGAACAGGGAACAGAGCCGGGACAGTCCATGCCTTCATTTTCCACAAGACAAACTGAATTGCTATCAATGCCTGGTTCCCGCCAAAGCTCCCCTCTGAAACCGTAGATATTGCAACCGGCTTAAGATGCCATTCTTTATATAGAAGGTCTATTACATTTTTTATACTGGCTGGGTATCCACCATTATATTCAGGAGTTACAATAATTACACCATCTGAAGCGTTTATCCTGTCAGCAAAATCTTTCGCTCCATCTGATGGTGACACCTGATATTGCAATCTCTCTTCAAACAGAGGGAAATTATAGTCAAACAGATCGAGAATTTCAGAAGTGGCAAGTTTGTTATCATTTAGGTAATTCCTGAAGTATAATGCTACCCTGTGACTGTTTCGGCCATTACGGACACTAGACGATATAATTGATATGTGTGGCATAAACTTGCTAATTATTGTTCAGCGGTTTTGCTAAAGGAATATTAATCGGAATTTTTGTGAGTCGGTAGACATAATTGGTAAAGCACATCAGATTAATGAGTGCCATCAGATCAATTAATGCCTTTTTATCATATCCCAGATTAAAGAATGAGTTAAGAATCTGATCATTAACCTCACCCCGGTGATCGATTACTGATCCGATAAAGTTATATATGACTTTCCATTTATTGTCCGGATATTCTCCTGCCCTCAGTAATAATGTTTCTTCCTCTGTCCAGCCGAGCCTGATTGCTGTCAGAGTATGTGAAGAAAGACAATACTCGCAATTATTGTACTGGGAAACAATAAGATACACAGCCTCACGATCTTTTGCATGAAACGTACCTTTTGCCTGAGCTTTAACGAAATCGAGGTAAGAGCCAAGAGCATTTGCTGAATATCCTATGGTAGCATATAGGTCGGGGACCTTCCCTGAGGCTTTCTCCTGCATATCGAACAGAGGATGAGCTTCCCAGGAAACATCGTCATATGAAGGGATTTTAAAGATCATCGTTTTATTATTTTAGTTCTTGAATTTTTTTTTGTCATAGTCCAGCAAGGTCCAGAAGACCCACAGTGAAATACATATCATCAGTCCTGCAAATGGCAGAAAAAATGAAACAATAAACGCTGCCAGGTATATAAAGAAGCCGAACCAGTAGGCATTCCTGATTTTGATAATAAGTTCGTCAGATATTTCATCTTTAACCAGTCTTCGCTTATAAGCTGATGAAAACCAGAGCAGATTGTATGCAACACTTATAAGTAGCATAGAGCCGCAATAGAAAGCCGAAGCAATATTAAAAGCAGGTGTCTCAAAATACCTTGCAAGAACGGCTGTGGGATAGTTAATGAATGTCACCGCAAGCAGGAGAAATCCATTTGCAAACAAGAAGGCAGTATTTATTTTCCTGAGGTATTTGAAAAACCCATGATGATTGATCCACATGATCAATACTGCAAGGAAACTGAGAATAAAAGCAAAGTAAGAAGGCCAGAGATTTATGAGTGTTTTATAAAGGCTGGCACTAGTTCCAAAATTACCAAGATCCGGCACTTTTATTCCCAGGATCAGTAAAGTCAGCGCTATGGCAAATACCCCATCGCTGAAGGCTTCAACCCTCGAAGTTTCCTTTTCCATATAACTTTTATTTCATTGGTACTTCCATCAGCAGGAATTCAGATTCAGAATCAGCCTTTATTACAATCTTATCCACATCCCAAATACCAAATCCATCGCGTGAAGTTAGTTCCTGATCATTGATTGTTATGTTGCCGTTCAATATGAAACCATAAACGCCATTATCCTTTGCTTTAAAATTATAATCTGACATAAATCCTTTGTCAAATTTCCCGAGATGAAACCAGGCATTCTGATAAATCCAAACTCCTTCATCATCACTATTGGGAGAAAGGATCTGCTGAAATTTATTGTGACGATCCTCAATGCTTAGTGTCATCTGATCATATCGGGGCTTTACATTCCTTACACTGGGAATTACCCAGATCTGCAGAAATTTTACAGGGATATCTTTGTTTTTGTTGTACTCACTGTGAGTTATTCCTGTTCCGGCGCTCATTACCTGTACATCACCTTGCTTAATAACACTTACATTACCGATGCTGTCCTTGTGTTCCAGATCGCCCTCAAGAGGGATTGAAATTATTTCCATATTATCATGAGGATGGGTACCGAAACCCATTCCTGCCGCCACAGTATCATCATTTAGAACACGGAGCATTCCGAAATGGACCCTTTCAGGATCATAATAATCAGCGAAACTGAAAGTGTGTCTGCTGTGAAGCCACCCATGATCCGAGTCCCCTCGTGTTTCTGATTTATGTAATACTGAATTTGCCATGATATTTAACTTTTATTGTTGTTTTACCAGCTGCACTTCGCAGCTTATTCTTACTTCATCACTTACCAGTACCCCGCCAGCTTCAAGGGTGGCGTTCCAGTTCAGACCCCAGTCTTTTCTGTTGATTTTCCCGTTAATTGTGAAACCAGCCTTCTCATTACCCCATGGGTCTTTCATGACACCGCCGAATTCGACATCAAGTTTAACCTGTTTCTTTATTCCTTTTATGGTGAGGTCGCCATATAAAGTATAACTACCTTCTCCATCTACTTGTTCATAGGTATTTCCTGTGAAAGAGATCTGCTTATGATTTTCAACATCAAAAAATTCTACGCTTCGCAGGTGTTCATCACGCTTAGTATCTCCTGTATCTACTGATGCAGGATTTAACCAGAAATCTATCTCGGAAGTCATGAAATTTTCACCAGTTGTATAAATACTGGCATCAAATTCCTTGAATTCACCTTTTACATTAGTAATCATCAGGTGCTTTACTTTGAAACCTATTTCACTGTGCACCGGGTCGATAATCCATTTTACTTTTTTTGTTTCCATTTTTGGTCTTTTTAGATATGATTAATTGTAAATAAATTCATGGTACAAAGATGCACCAGAACAAATCGCAAGCGGTAACACTTTTCGGTAAATAGGTTGTAATTTCAGGAAATAAGACCGTTCATCTCATTTCTGAACTCGGTGGGAGTCTGTCCAGACTTCTTCCTGAATACATTTGTGAAATAGGATTTCTCGTTGTAACCGAGTTCAAAACCTATCTCGGAAACAGTTTTATTTGTTGAAACAAGGAGATTTTTAGCTTCAATTAATTTCCTGGTTTCGATAATTTCTGAAATGCTTTTCTGCAAAATATTGTGACAAATCAGATTCAGATTCCTCGATGACATGAATAATTTCTCTGCATAAAAATCCACTCCTTCAGGTCTCCTGAAGTTTTCTTCAAGAATTCTCAGAAAGTTCATAAATGTAATATTCTGAGTATTGTAAAGTCGCTTGTCCGGATCAATGCATTTCCTTCTTTCAGATTCAATCATGGTGAACAGAGTGTTAAGTAATAACCTTATTACTGCATAATCAGGTATGCTCTGAACTGATTCATTGTACATAAGTTCGCACATTGTTACTATGCGGTTGAAATTATCATCTTTCTGCATTGGGAGGTTTGCGTGATCGTGATAATACGAATAAAGCTGGAAAGTCATCTCCGGGATAAACTCGCTTCTGAACTCAATTACCCAGATGTCAAACTTTTTATTTTCAGCGCATGGTTTCACTCCATGGACTTTTCCTTTCGTGACAAAGCTGATAAAAGGAGATATGAATCTTTCAGATTTGAAGTCGATAAAATGTTCAAGCTCCCCTTCGATTCCAACAATCAATTCTTCAAAATCATGAACATGTACTCGCTCTGGTGATTCCTCAATTTTTCTGGCTTCTTCCAGACTGATCTTGAATATGTGAAATAGATTATCCATCCTCCACAAAGTTAGTAAATGTAGTTGTACAAAAGCAGCAACTTTTTATTTCAAAGTTTAGTTCAGTGCAAAAGAAAAGTGAGTTTTTGAGTGAGAGCGAGGAAAAAAGAGCGAGAGTGCTCGCTCACGCTCTCACTCTCGCTCTCGCTCTTTTTTCTGTACCCGGAGCGGGACTTGAACCCGCACAACCGCAATGGTCACAGGATTTTAAGTCCTGCGTG
>Ga0182017_10001560_pt1 | contig 17638 bp, 15 predicted proteins | sample 712E3DmetaG_FD_120492 | JGI IMG/M metagenome (GOLD analysis project Ga0182017, IMG submission 120492) | Permafrost microbial communities from Stordalen Mire, Sweden - 712E3D metaG | ecosystem: Environmental > Terrestrial > Soil > Wetlands > Permafrost | place: Sweden: Stordalen | collected... | reverse complement strand
GTTTTCGGGATATTAGCAGACGTTCGTAGAAATTGATTGTCACCCCCCGCCGGAGGCCCCTGTGAAACAACTCATCGCCTTTCTCCTTGACCACGCGATGCTCGACTTTTCCGGCGGGCTCACCATCGAAATGGTCAAGGATTTCATCCGCGATGACGAAAGTCGCGAAGCGCGGGCCCTGTTGGCCAAGCTCATGCAGGACGGCGGCGTCGAAGACATGCAGCTCACCCTGGCTGACTGCCTGCAGGAACAACTCCGCACCGGACTGAATGAAGACGTCGTTCGCGAGCAGCTGAAACTGTACGTGGAAAGCTGAGATCTAGCTCAGCCCCTTGAGCGTCGCGTCCAGACGCGTCAGGGCTGCTTCGATCTCGGCCAGGCGGGCTCGGTCCTTCTCCAGCACGGCGGCAGGCGCACGTTCGAGGAATTGCGGGTTGGCCAGCTTCTTGGCCAGGTGATCCCGATCCTTGTCCAACTTGGCGCGATCCTTCTCCAGCTTGGAACGTTCGGCGGCGGAGTCGGCCGGGGCTTCCAGCTGGAGAATGACCTCCACGTCGCCGGCTAGACCCGTGACCACCGTCCCCTGCAGCGCATCGCCGGTCCGACGCACCACCAGCTCACCCAGCTTGGCCTGCTCGATCACGAGGTGGCGGTAGCCATCCAGGATGGTCTTCTTGTAGTCGTCAGCCACGTTCAGGATCACTCGGGGCCGCTGGATCGACGGAACGCTCTTCTCGGTGCGCAGCATGCGGATGGTGGTCACCACCTTCTGCACCAGCGCCATCGATGCCTCACTGGCATCGTCGACGTAGCGCGGATCCGGGATGGGGTAGAGCGTGATCATGATGCTCTGGGGGGCACCCTGTGGTTTGGGCAACTGCTGCCAGAGCTCCTCGGTGAGGAACGGCATGAACGGGTGCAGAAGTCGCATGGCCACGTCCAGCGCAGTAACCAAGGTCCCCTGGATCTTCCAACGCTCGGCCGCCTTGCTCGGGTCTTGCAAACGCGCCTTGGCCAGCTCGATGTACCAGTCACAGATGTCGTTCCAGATAAAGTGGTACAGCCCCTGCGCCGCCTCGGCGATTCTGAAATCCTCCAAGGCGCGGTTGATCTCCTCGCTGGTGCGCTGGACGCGAGATAGAATCCAGCGCTCTGGCAGGTCGTATTCGACGCTGTCGGGGCCCTCAGCGGTCCGGTCGGCGAACTGATCGGCGTTGTAGTCGGTGAGGTTCATCAACACGAAGCGGGTCGCGTTCCAAATCTTGTTGGCAAACCGTCGCGCATCCTCGACGTGGGACAGGGAGAACTTGATGTTCTTGCCCTGCGCGGCCTGGTTGGTCATCCAGGCCAGCGCCCAGCGCAGCGGATCGGCCCCGTGCTTCTGCGCCACGTCCAGAGGGTCGATAGTGTTGCCCTTCACCTTGGACATCTTGTCGCCCTTCTCGTCGGTCACCATGGTGTGCAGGTACACCGTGCGGAAGGGAACCTTCTTCATGAAGTGAAGCCCGGCCATCATCATGCGGGCCACCCAGAAGAAAAGGATGTCGTAACCCGTCTCCATCACGCTGGTGGGGTAGAAAGTGCGCAGATCGCGTGTCTCCTCGGGCCAGCCCAGGGTCGCGAAGGGCCACAGCCACGACGAGAACCAGGTATCGAGCACGTCCTCGTCTTGCTTCAGGCTCACGCCCCCACATTTGCTGCACGCCTGCGGCGTGGTGCGCGCCACGGTGATGCCGGCGCAGCTTCCACAATACCAGGCCGGGATGCGATGTCCCCACCAGAGCTGGCGCGAAATGCACCAGTCGCGGATGTTGTTCATCCAGTGAAAGTAGGTCTTGCTCCAGCTCTCGGGCACGAAGCGGGTCTTGCCCTGCTCCACCGCCTCGATGGCCGGCTTGGCCAGCGGCTCCATCTTGACAAACCACTGGGTGGACAGCATGGGCTCCACCACGGTGTGACAGCGCTGGCAGTGTCCCACGGCGTGAACATGCACCTTGCTGCCGCGCTCGAGTCCCAGTTCCTTGATCTTGGCCTTGACCTGCTTGCGCGCCTCGAAGCGGCCCAGCCCCGCAAACGGCCCGCCCTCGGCGGTCACCACACCCTTCTCGTCGAAGATCGAAATGAAGCCCAGCTTGTGACGTTGCCCACATTCAAAGTCGTTGGGGTCGTGTGCCGGCGTGACCTTCACAGCGCCCGTGCCAAACTTGGGATCGACCAGAATGGGGTCGGCCACAATCGGGAAGGTTCGGTCGAGGAACGGGTGCCGGATCATCTTCCCGATCTTCGCCTGGTGGCGCGGGTCATCGGGATGCACCGCCACCGCCGTGTCACCCAGCATGGTCTCCGGCCGCGTGGTCGCGACCACGACTTCGCCCGTGCCATCAGCCAGCGGATAGGCGAACTCCCACAGTTCGCCCTGCGCAGCTTCGTCGTGTTCCACTTCGAGATCGGACAGCGCCGTTCGGCAGGACACGCACCAGTTGATGAGACGCCGATCGCGGTAGATGAGCCCCTCTTCATGCAAGCGCACGAAGGCCTCGATGACCGCGCGCGAGTAGTCGGGCTCCATGGTGAACTTCAGGCGCTCCCAGTCCAGCGAGCAACCCATCACCTTGAGCTGTTCTAGAATGCGGCTGCCGTAGCGCTCGCGCCAGTCCCAGATGCGCTTGACGAACTCCTCGCGTCCGATGTCGTGGCGGGATTTCTTCTCCGTCGCGCGCAGTTCGCGTTCCACCACCATCTGGGTGGCGATACCGGCGTGGTCGGTGCCCGGAAGCCACATGGCATTGTACGCGGCCATGCGCCGCCAGCGCACGAGGATGTCCTGGATGGCGCAGGTGAGCGCGTGGCCCATGTGCAGCGAACCGGTCACATTCGGCGGCGGGATGACGATACAAAAGGGCGCCTTGGGTGTGGCTGCGTCCGCGTGGAAGTAGCCGCAATCTAGCCACTCCTGGTACCAGCGCGATTCGATAGCAGTAGGATCGTAGGTCTTCGCAAGTTCGGTCATGACGTGCTGCTTAGAATAGAAGGGACAGACAGTAGTCCCGCCTTTCCGAAATTCCTAGCTGGTTTCCGGTGCGTGGCGGCGGAAGTCGAAGGCATCTACCGCTTGCCAGCGGCCAGGCGATCGATCTCTTGCTTGATGATCACCTCGGCCAACTCAGGGACCACCTCCCACACCACCTGCTCGATGATCTCACGCGAAAGCTTGGCGATTGCTTCGTACTCGCGGCCACGGGCCGCGATGGCCGCGACTTTCTGATCGATGGCCGACGACACGGCCGCCACCAGGGGCGTCGGAACGGCTGGCGGCGCCGCGACCGGCATGCTCGCCGAGCGCCAGACAGGTGCTGGCGAAGGCACGGCTGTCGGAGGCATCGGCGTAGGTGTAGCCGGCACGGGCGGCGCGGCCGAAGGCGCCACGACGGGCATGCTCGCCGAGCGCCGGGTCGGCGTCTGAAGAGCGGCAACACCTGGGGGCGCCGGAGCGGGTGCGACCGGGACAGGCGGCGCAACCCGAGGCACAGCAACCGGTGGAGGCAGGCTCGGCCGGGGCACCGGCGACCGCGCTGCCGCGGGAGGAACAGCCGGGGAGCCAGGGACTTGGGAAGACCCGCCCACGGCTGGAAAGCCCATGATGGTCCGACTGCCAGTCTGGCGCGCCGAAGTTTCCGGCGCATAAGCCGGGGTCATGTCAAGGAGCGGGGGCGCAGGCCTAGTTGCCGCCGCAGGGGCCGGCGGGGTCACACCGGGAATCAATGAGGGCCGGCCCGCTGGGGCTACCACGGGCGGCGGTGAAGGGGCGGGCGCCGGCCTTGTCCCTGGCCAAGTCGGGGGCCGAGCAGTCCATGCCGCTGGGCCCGCCGCAGAGCCACGCTCGATGGTAAACTCGCCGTAGTTGTCATCGTCGGGCGCCACGACTTCGTCCTCGATGTTGACATCCTCGACGGGAGGCCAGGGGGACGCAGGGGCTGCTGCGCGCGGCGCCGCCATGGCAGGCACCTCCGCAACCGGCACGGGTGCCGGTCGGGCCGGAGCCAGTAGAGCCGCGCCCACGCTGTCGAGCAGCACCTGGCTGTCAAACGGTTTGAGCAGATGACCGTCGGCGCCAACGCGACGCGCGCGCGCCTCATCCAGCGGGTTCTGATTGGACGCCAGAATGTGCACAGGCACGCCTTGCAGCGCCGGATCGGCCTTCACAGAAGCGCAAAGATCGTAGCCGCTGCCGGTCCCCAGCACCGCGTCGGCGATGATCAGGTCGGGCCGCGACCCCTTGGCAACGACCAGGGCCTCCTCGACTGATCGGGCGAACAAGAGCGCATAGTCCTGTCCGCTCAGGACCATAGCGAAGGCCTTTTGGATCGTCAGGCTGTCGTCGGCGACCAGTATGCGCTTGCCCATCGAGCTCCCAAGCAGTCTCCATTCGATAACACGTGAACCCAGGGGGGTCAATTACAGGGCTGGAATTCGGTGCAGGGGGCCAGGGCGGGGACGGGGTCCGTGAAAAGGGAAAAGTGCACTCTTCCGCGCCGGCGGTTATGATGGCCCCAAGCGTGCCAAGCTGCGCGCCTGCATCTCTGATGGCCCGCATTTTCGAGCCTCCGTCGTCACGCGCCTTCCCCATGGGCTGCGCGACGTTTCGCCTGCCTCTGGCCGTTGCGCTAGCGCTGGCGGCCTCATTGGTGGCCCGGCCGGCCGCGCAGGCAGCCGAGCCTGACCCTTGGTTCGGCCGCGACAAGGCCATGCATTGCAGCGTCAGCTTCGCCCTGGCGGGCAACGCCTACGCCGACTCGTCGGCTTTCACCAAGCGGCCTAGCATCCGGGTCCTGTCAGGCGTGGGCGTCGCCTTGGCGGCGGGAATCGCCAAAGAGCTCGCCGACCAGTACGGCGGAAGGGGCCTGTCCTGGCGTGACCTCACTTGGGATGCCGTCGGTACCGCCACGGGGACATTAGTTGCGTGGCTGGTCGACCGATATCTACTTTGAAGACACGGAGACACTCATGAAGGAATCCCCACCGCCTCCCACCGCCCACAATCCTCTTGCCTACAAGAACGATGAGTTCATGGCCACCGACGACGCGCGCCCCCTGCGCATTCTGGCCGAGTACATCGAGCCCATGCACCGCTTTGCCCGCCAGGGTATCAGCGGTACCGTCGTCTTCTTTGGCTCTGCCCGGCTCGCCCCTGAGGGGCCGCTCGGTCGCTATTATGAAGACGCACGCACGCTGGCCCGCTTGCTGACGACTTGGTCGGCCGGCCTGCCCGCAGGACCGGGACGCCTGGTGGTGTGCTCGGGCGGCGGCGGCGGCATCATGGAGGCCGCCAACCGCGGTGCCGCCGAGGCGGGCGGTCGCACGGTTGGCCTCAACATCAGTCTGCCCGAGGAGCAGCACACCAACCCCTACGTGACGCCCGAGCTATCATTCGAGTTCCGCTATTTCTTCATGCGCAAGCTGTGGTTTGCCCACATGGCGCGCGCCATCGCGGTGTTTCCGGGGGGATTCGGCACGCTCGACGAAATGTCCGAGATTCTGACCCTGGCGCAAACCCACAAACTGGACCGCCGCATCTCGGTTCTGCTCTACGGTGAGAGCTATTGGAAAGAGATCATCAACTTCGATGCCTTGATCCGCTACGGGATGATCAACCGGGATGACCTGGATCTCTTCCGCTTCGCTGACGATCCTCAGACCGCACTCGCGCTGCTCACTGAAGGCATTGCCTCTGAGCTGCAAACGCCCGCGTTCGCGCGCTCGCGCACCGCCAAGAACGAAACCACCTGGCTCTATCAAAGGAGTGGCGATTGATCGAGATCCAATGTATCGGGGCAGCCCGTCAGGTTACCGGCTCCAAGCACGTGGTGCGAACGTCGCGGGCAACCATACTGCTTGACTGCGGCCTGTTCCAGGGCCGCCGCAAGGAATCCGTCGAACAGAACCGCGCCATCGCCCAGCACGTGCCCATCGATGATCTGGACGCGGTCGTGCTTTCACACGCGCATATCGACCACGCGGGCGCCCTGCCCTTGCTGGCCAAGCGGGGCTACCATGGCCCCATCTACGCCACACCCGCGACCCGCGACTTGTGCGGGCCCATGCTGCTCGACGCAGCCATGATTCAAGAAGCCGACTCCCGGCACATTCAAAAGTTGATCGAGCGCGAACACCTGGACATGGAGCCGGCGCAGCCGCTCTACGACCACAACGATGTCACCGCGCTGCTGGGCCAGATGGTGGCCCTGCCCTATCGGCGCGGCCAGGAGATCGCCCCCGGAGTGGTGCTCAAGTTCTTGGACGCCGGCCATGTGCTGGGCAGCGCGGTGGTGGTGCTGGACTTCGAGGAAGACAACACGCGCATCGCCTTTGCAGTGGACCTGGGCCGCAAGGGCCTGCCCATCCTGCGCGAGCCGGAAGTTCCCAGCGGCGTCAACTGTCTCATGATGGAGAGCACCTATGGCGATCGCCTGCACGCGCCCATCGAGGAAGTCGACAGTGCCTTGGCCGCGGCGATTAATCGCACCGCCAAACGGGGCGGCAAGATCATCATCCCGTCCTTCGCCCTGGAGCGGGCGCAAGAAGTCGTCTATTCCATCAAACGCCTGCGCAAGGCCAATCAGGTGCCGGCCCTGCCCGTCTACGTGGACTCACCGTTGACGGTGAAACTTACCGACGTGTTCAAGATGCACCCCGAGTGCTACGACAAGGAAACCTACGCCCAGTTGGTGAGCGGCGATTCGCCTTTCGACTTCGACGGCCTCCACTACGTGTCCGACAAGGAAGAATCGAAAGCCCTCACCGCCAGCGCTGGACCACACATCATCATCTCGGCCAGCGGTATGTGCGAAGCTGGTCGCATCCTGCATCACCTGCGCGAAGGCATCGAGGATTCGCGCAACACCATTCTCATCGTCGGCTATCAGGCGCAGCACACGCTCGGCCGCCGCATCGTGGAGCGCCAGCGCGAGGTGAAGATTTTCGGGGTCATGCGGCGACTGGCGGCCGAGGTGGTGGTACTCAACGGCTTTTCCGCACACGCCGACCAGAAGGATCTCATCGAGTTTGCGGAGAGCGTACGCACCCAGGGCAAGCTCCGTCAGGTGCTGCTGGTCCACGGCGAGCCCCCGGCCCAGGCAGCGCTGATGGCCAAGCTAGCCGAGCACAAATTCGCCACCGTGCAGGCCCCCGGACCGGACGAGAAGATTCGGGTTTAGCCTGATGCCCGCAGCCAGACGGGGTTGCTGCCGGATGGGCAACACCTTACCTCGCCTGCGCAGGCTGGAGACGCTATGCTTGCTCCCGACATGGACGAGCGACAGTGTCTGTTGGTGATCTTTGGTGCTTCGGGCGATCTCACGCGCCGCAAGCTCATTCCAGGCCTGTTCGAGTTGCACATCGCAGGGCTGCTCTCTTCGCATGTGGGCGTGCTCGGCATCAGTCGCACGCCGCTCACGGATGACCAGTTTCGCGAGCGGGTGAAGGGCGCGTGCCAAGAGCGGCGCGGCTTCGACGAAGAACGCTGGCGCGAATTCGCCGGACGCCTGCACTACCTGGCGGCCGATGCCGTGCACGCCGACGACTGGCCGCGCATCGCGCAGGCCATGTGTCAGCAGCAGGAAGCCCACGGCACTGGCGGCGAGATCCTGTTCTATCTTTCCGTCGGTCCGGAGCTCTACGAACCCATCATCCAGAACATCGGCGCCGCCCAGCTGGGCAAGGGCCCGCAGCGCTGGTGTGCCGCCGAGACCAACCCGACCGCCCGACAGCGCATTATCGTCGAGAAGCCCTTTGGCCGTGACCTGCACAGCGCGGAACACCTGAACCGCGTCCTGGGCCGCGTCTTCGACGACGACGATGTGTTCCGCATCGATCACTACCTGGGCAAGGAGACGGTGCAAAATCTACTGGTCTTCCGCTTCGCCAACTTGTTCTTCGAGCCGCTGTGGAACCGGATGTACATCGATCACGTCCAGCTCACCGCAGCCGAAACCGTGGGGGTGGGCAGCCGCGCCGCCTACTACGATTCCGCAGGGGCCATGCGCGACATGATCCAGAGCCACCTGCTTCAGCTCATGGCCGTAGTCGCCATGGAGCCGCCCAACTCGTTCCGGGCCTCCGACCTGCGCAGCGAGCAGCGCCATGTGCTGGAGGCCGTGCGCCCCATCTCCCCGGATGAGGTGCCCCGTCTCGCCGTGCGCGCCCAGTACACCCGCGCCCAGGCTGACGGCGCTGTCGTGCCCGGCTATCGCGAGGAGCCCGGCGTGCCGGCCGGCAGCTCGTGTGACACCTTCGCCGCCCTCAAGATCTTCATCGACAACTGGCGCTGGGAGGGCGTGCCCTTCTTCCTGCGCACGGGCAAGCGCATGCGGCGCAAGCTCACCCAGTTCGTGATCAATTTCAAACCCGCGCCACACTTGTTCCGCAATGTTGACGGTGCCGAGATCCGCCCCCGCCCCAACCGCCTGGTCGTCAATGTGCAGCCCGACGAGGGCATCAGTCTGCGCTTCGAAGGCAAGGTCCCTGGCTTGGGCCTGCACATCCAATCGGCCGTGCTCGACTTCGACTATCGCAAACAGTTCAGTGCCGAACCGTTTGAAGCCTACGCTACGCTGTTGTTGGACGCGATTCGCGGCAACCAGTCACTCTACAAGGATCGCCACGAGATCGAGGCCGCCTGGCGCATCGTCATGCCTGTGCTCGATTACTGGCAAGGCCACCCAGGCCAAGGCCTTGCGCCCTACCCCGCGGGAAGCTGGGGGCCTGCGGCGGCCGACGAGCTGATCCAGCCGCAGGGACCGTGGCGCAATCCGGAGACCACGGTGTCTCGCACCGAGCCGGCGGCCCCGTCAGACTTCGACTTGCCGCCATGAGCGGGCAGGACGATCTTCGCGGACTGCGCGGCCGGCTGGTGATCGAAGCGTCGCCCGAGCTGGTGGCGCAACGATTGGCCCACGATCTCATCCGCACTCTGCACCAGCGGATAGGTGAGGCCGGCAGCGTGCACCTGGCCCTCTCGGGCGGCGCCAGCCCACAGAAGCTCTATGAGCTGCTGGCAACGGATGCGCGCTATGCCGCGGGCAACTGGGCGCAAACCCACCTGTGGCTGGTCGACGAGCGCTGCGTGCCCAAGGACGATCCCAGGCTGAACTTCGCCATGATTCGAGCCGCGCTGGTCGACAAGGTCCCGATTCCCGCAGTTCAGGTTCATCCCATGCCCGTCGGCTTGCCCGACGGCGATCGTCGCTACCAGGACGATCTGCGTGGGGCTCTTGCCAGCGGCCGGCTTGATGCTGCCGTTCTGGGCATGGGTCCTGACGGGCACACCGCCAGCCTGTTTCCCTATTCGCCGGCTCTCGACGAACGCCAAGCTTGGGTGCGCTTCAACGATGGCGAGCGCGTGTTGCAGCCCCGCCCGCGCCTGACTCTGACCTACCCCGTGCTCTGCGCCGCTCGCTTCTTGGCCGTGCTGGTCACCGGCGCCAGCAAGCACGCAGCCCTGCTCGCCGCCGCCCAGGCACCCGACGATCTGCACACGCGTCCCATCGTGGGCATCCGGCCTGCCGAAGACAGCAAACTGGTCTGGTACCTCGACCGCGCCGCGGCCGACGGATCGATCTAGCTGTTGCACCACAGAGAGCACAGAGGCCACAGAGCCGGATCGGAAAGGGAGGGGTTGGATTCTACGCAGTCCGAACCCCTTCTTCCTTTCCGGCCTCTGTGTTCTCTGTGCTCTCTGTGGTGAAAAACAGCTAACCAGATTAGCTGGGCGCACTCATCAGTTCGCGTTCCGCTTCGCGCAAGGTGCGCCGCCATTCCACGTCGTTGGGACAAGCCGCGACGGCCTTGCGATACATGCGGACGGCGTCGCCGATGCGACCCACGCGACGGAGTAGATCGCCGTAGTCGATCAAAGTCTGATGGCAGCCGTCGCGGTCGAAGCGCAGCGCCCGTTCAAAAAGTTCGGCCGCCCGATCGTCATGACCGGCCCGGCTGTGCTCCCGCGCGGCCTGGTGTAGCACCCAGTGGTCCTCGGGCTCCATGTGCATGGCCAGGTCGTAGGCTTCCGCTGCCTCGTGATGGCGATCCATCTCGGCCAGGATGTCGCCCTTGACGGCGGCCACGAAGAACGAATCCCCTCCGCGTTCCTGGGCGGCCAGGGTGGCATCGAGCGCTTCCCGCGTCCGCCCCTGCTCAAGCAGCGCCTGGGCCAGCTTGGCAAATCCCGTGGCAAAGCTGGCGTCGCGCCGGATCGCCTCGCGAAAGGCTTCCTCGGCCCGAACCGCTTGGCGCGCTTCCAGACACGCGTCTCCCAGTTCGCGCCAACCATCAATCAGCGCGGGGTTCAGCTCGGTAGCGCGATGGGCGGCATCGAGCGCGCCGCGGTCGTGGCAAGCATTCATGCCCTCAGCCAGGACCGCATGGCAAATGGCCAGGTCGGGCCGTTGGTTGACCGCGGCCCGTGCTTGTTGTACGGCCTGCTCCAGTTCGCCTTGATCCAACGAATCGCGCGCCGCCGCGAGAGATCGGAGTGCTGTGTCCAACTTGGCACTGGACTCACGCATCCGCACGATGTCCGTGTCACCGGGAACCAGCGCCTCCACCACTTTGCTGGCCAAGGCCGCCCGCACCCCATCACCAGCCGAGTGGGCCCGCATGGCTTCGCCGCGCCAGTAGGCCCCAGTCGAGGCCGCCGCAGCGCCGAGCAAGTCTTTAGCCCGCGCCGCGCCTGCCGAGTCTCCCCGGTCCTGTGCCAATACAAATGAAATGGCGGCCGCATCCAAGCGCGCGTCGTCGTCGCGCGCGGTCATCGGATCGGACCCGATGGCATCGTCCAACGCCGCCTGCGCGCGGGTATTGTCGCCGTGGTCGAGCGCACGCAGCGCGAGCGCGGTCAGCAGGGCAGGCCCGGGCGGACTGGAGCAGCCGAGAGCTTCGGCCAGCGCCTTGTCGACCTCGTCCTTGTTGCCTTGGTCCTCAAGGTGGTCGATGAGACGCACCCAGTGCTCGGCCAGACCGGGATCGCGCCGACACAACTCGCGAGCAACCGCCGTGGGGTCGGCGCCCGGGCCAGCCAGAAGCTCGCCCAGACAGGCGTAGATGAAACGCAAGAAGCTCGAGCCGACGCGGTCTACGCTGTGGCCTGCCAACTCAACCACAGAGCACTCGCCCTCTCCCGATACGTCGAGGTCCAAGGCGAACAGACGCGGGCCCCGTTCCGCCACGGGCCACAGGCCCTTGAGTTCGGCTGGGCGTTCCGGGTCACTGGCCCGGCGCAGACTCTCTTCAAGAGACAGAAGTCTCAGGCCGGGATCGCACGGACTGCCGTTGCCTGCCCCTTGCTCGGGCCGAGGCGTGTTCACGGGCAGCCAGCCGCCGTCATAACGCGAAACAAACGCGGCATACCCAACGGGCGTAGCCCGGTCCAGGAGATCCTTGAGCCGGGCCAGACGCGCCTCGCCCGCTGCAGCCCTGGCCAACACCGCGCCCGGAAGGCGGGCGCACTCGGCCTCGATCTCGAGCAAGAGCATGTTGACGGGGTCGGCCATCACCCGGGGGATATACGCAGGCACTTGGTGCCGATCAAGCGCAAACACAAACTCGCTCGCCTTGACCGGAGCGCTGGAAGGCGCAACACTAGGGGAGCTGCAGTGTTGATCGCTCGGGGGAAACGATTATTGGACGACGCGCCACACGGGTGTGCGGAGACGCGAGGCCGACGATGGCGTCCAGGGTATTGATCTGCGACGACGAGGAACCAGTGTGCCGCAGCCTGGCGCGGCTGCTGCGCTCGGCGGCCTACGACGTGGTCACCGCGGATGGCCCGGGCGGCCTGGCCCAGATCGAGCACGAGACCTTCGATGCAGTGGTCACGGACCTGCGCATGCCTGGCGCCGATGGGTTCACCATCCTCGAGGCCGTGCGCACGAAGTGCCCGCGCACGCCGGTCATCGTGATGAGCGGCAGCGCGCAGATCCCCGATGCCGTCCGCGCCATGCGGTTGGGAGCGCGCGATTTCTTGGTCAAGCCCGTCGGGGTCGACAGTCTGGAGGAGGCCCTCGGCAGCGCCGTTGGCATCTCCAAGACCCCCTCGCCAGACACCGGACCTGACCCTGTGGCCTGGCGTGACCGAACCGCACCCTGGCTGCTGGGTGAGGATCCGACCATGCTGGCCGTGCTGAGCCTGCTCGCCCAAGTGTCAGAAACCAGTTGCACCGTGTTGCTCACGGGTGAGTCCGGCACGGGCAAGGAACTGGTGGCCCGATCCATCGTCGCCGGCTCGGCGCGCGCCAAGAAGCCGTTCGTGGCGGTGAACTGTGCCGCCATCCCCACCAACCTGGTCGAGTCCGAGCTATTCGGTCACGCCAGAGGCGCTTTCACCGGCGCCAACTCTGCGCGCATGGGTCGCTTCGCCGAAGCCAACGACGGAACCATCTTGCTCGATGAGATCGGCGACATGGAGATGGGCGTGCAGGCCAAGCTGCTGCGCCTGATCCAGGATGGCGTCTTGCGGCCGGTGGGCGACGAACTCGACCAACGGATCGACGTGCGCATTCTGGCCGCCACCAACCGCAAGCTCGAGAACGATGTGGCGGCCGGCCGCTTCCGCGCCGATCTCTTCTGGCGCCTCAACGTCATCCCCATCGAGCTGCCCTCCCTGCGCGAGCGTTCGTCAGACGTGCCACTTTTGGCTGAGCACTTCGTCAGGCGCTTCAACGAGAAGAATCGGCGCAAGGTCAGCGGCATCCACCCCGACGCCATGTTTGCCCTGCAGCACTACTACTGGCCCGGCAACATCCGCGAGCTGGAGAACTTGATCGAACGCACGGTGATTCTCAAAGGCTCGGGCGATATCGTTCTATCCGACCTGCCCCCCAAACTGCGCAGCGGTCAAGACGGGCCGGCAACCCCGGTACCCGCGCCAGTATCGGATCGGCCGAGCGACCGGACGGATTTGCGCGCCATCCTGGAATCGGTGGAGGACCGGATGATCGCCGAGGCTCTGGTGCGCACCGGCGGCAACAAGAACCGCGCGGCCGAACTGCTCGGGCTCAACCGCACAACCCTGGTCGAGAAACTGCGCCGCAAGCGCACCATGATGCCCCCCGCGGCGTCGTAGTAGTTATAGCTCTTTCACCACAGAGAGCACAGAGAACACAGAGGCCGGAAGGAAGGAAAGGGTTCAGACCAGACGAGCCGACCCATTCTTCTTTCCGGTCTGGCTCTGTGCCCTCTGTGTTCTCTGTGGTGAAAAAAGCTTACTTCAGCTTGGCCAACGCCTCGCCGATGCGGGTGAGGCCCTTCTCGATATTGGCCTGCGAGGTGGCGTACGACAGGCGCACGTAGCCCGGGGCATAGAAGGCTGATCCGGGAACCACCGCCACCTTGGCCTCCTCGATGAAGTACTCGCACAGGGCTGGATCGCCGTCGATGACCTTGCCCGCGGGCGTGCGCCGGCCCACGAATGCGTTCAGGTCGGGGAAGGCATAGAAAGCGCCTCTAGGCTCGACGAGCTTGACCCCGGGCATGGCCCGCAGGGTCTTCACCATGAACTGGCGCCTCTTGTCGAACTCCAGGCGCATGCGCTCCAGCTCGTCGGTCGATCCTTCCAAGGCTGCCACGGCCGCCGCCTGGCTGACCGCGGCCGCGTTGGTCGTCGACTGACCCTGCAGGGTCGACATGCCCTCGATTACCGGCAGAGGCGCCACGCAGAAACCGATACGCCACCCGGTCATGGCGAAGGTCTTGGAGACCCCGTCCACGATGATGGTGTGCTTGCGCACCTCGGGGCTGAAAGTTGCCGGTTGCACGAAGCGGGCATCGCCATAGCAGAGGCTGCGATAGATGTCATCGGTGAGCAGCCAGATGTCGTGCTTGACCGCCAGGTCGGCCAGAGCACGCAGAGTCTTCTCGTCATAGACCGCGCCGGTGGGGTTGCTTGGCGACACGACCAAGATGATGCGCGTGCGCGGCGTGATCGCCCGGGCCACGGCCGCGGGGTTGACGATGAAGTCGTCTTCCGGTCGGGACCACACCGGCACCGGCTTGGCGCCGGCCAACTTGGCGATCTCGGCGTAGCTCACCCAGTAGGGCGCTGGAATGATGATTTCGTCGCCCTCGTCCAGCAGCACGTGGAAGGCGTTGAAAAGGGACTGTTTGGCGCCCGCGCTGACCATGACCTCTTTGGGATTCACCTCGAAACCATGGGCCTTGCCCAGCCAGAGCGCGGCGGCCTTGCGCAGTTGTGGTGTCCCTTCCACTGCGGTGTACTTGGTGGCCCCGGCATCGAGTGCCTTCTTGGCGGCTTCCTTGATGTGAGCCGGGGTATCGAAATCCGGCTCGCCCGCGCCAAAGCTCACCACGTCCACGCCCTGTGCCCGCAGCTCCGCCGCCTTGGCGGTCACCTTCAGGGTCATTGATGGCTCAACAATAGAGAGACGTTTTGCCAATTTAAGCAAGATGTTACCTAAGCTTGTTGAACTTCTTCTTTAATGCAGAGAGAACCACAGGCGGCACCACCCGCCCGATGTCCCCGCCCATCGCTGCCACTTCACGAACCAGCGAAGAGGATACGAAGAAGTTGTCCTCGTTGGTCATCAGAAAAATGGTCTCCACCTCGGGCGCGAGTTGCCGGTTCATGTGGGCGAACTGGAACTCGTACTCGAAATCGGCCACGGCTCGTAGGCCGCGGATGACGAACCTTGCGTCCCGGCGCCGCACGTAGTCGACGAGCAGTCCGTTGAACGAATCGACCTCCACCCGCGCCTCATCCTTCAACGTCTCCAGGATCATGCGCTTGCGCTCCTTCAGCGAAAAGAGCGGCTGCTTGCGCAGGTTGTCGGCCAGTGCCACGACCACCTGGTCGAAAAGCTTGAGCCCACGGCGCACGATGTCCGCGTGGCCATTGGTGATGGGATCGAACGTCCCGGGGTAGATGGCAATCGACCGACGTTGCGACACTTAGGCCAGTCCTCGCTGCGGCCGGTAGAAAGAAACTCCGGTGTCACCATAGAAACGGCGGTCGGTCATGACCAGAGTGCCGAAAACCTCGGCCGGCAGATGACGCCGCCCATGCTCGACGATAATCACGGCGCCCTCGGCCAGAAGGTCGCTGCCGGCGAGCAACGACAAGACCGGGTCCGCTTCATCGGACGCGTAGGGCGGGTCCACGAAGACCCAACCAAAGACCCTGCCCTCGGCCGCGCCAGCCATGCGCTGCAGGGCGCGCAGCACACTCGCGCCGATGACACGAGCCCGTCCAGAGAAACCAAGCTCGCGCAGATTCCTATGCAAGGTTCCCAGCGCGCGCGCATCGCGTTCCACGAAGTCAGCCGCCACCGCACCACGCGAGAGAGCCTCGATGCCAAGAGAGCCAGTTCCAGCGAACAGGTCCAGGATCGGGTGCGGAGGCGGCGGCCCCAGGATGTTGAAGATGGCCTCGCGCACCTTTGCCCCCGTGGGCCTTGTCGTGGCTCCACGTGGCGCACGCAACTTGCGCCCACGGTCAGCGCCGGCAGTGACCCGCATGGCTGGCTTACCTACCGCGTGCAGGGCAGAGTAGTCAACCAGCTGACGCCCGGGCTATCCTCTTCCCCATGGCACATTCTCTGGTTCTCACACCCGCCGTGACGCGGCTCATTGAACTCGCGATCGAGGAAGATCTGGGCCGAGGGGACGCAACCACTCAGGCCCTGGTCGGGCCGGAAGCCACCGCCACAGCCCATCTCGTGGCTCGCCAGCGCCTGACCGTGGCGGGACTGGACATTGCCGCCGCGGTCTTCCGCCGACTCGATCCGTCGATCGCGATCCAGACCCAGATCGACGACGGCGCCGAGGCCCAGCCTGGAGCTCGCGTGGCGACCTATCGGGGCGCGGCGGCAGCCTTGCTTTCGGGTGAGCGAACCGCGCTCAACTTTCTGCAGAGACTCTCGGGAGTTGCCACGCTGACGCGAACCTTTGTGGCCGCAGCCCAGGGCACCAGCCTGCGCATCACTGACACGCGCAAGACCACTCCGGGGTTTCGCCTGCTGGAAAAGTACGCCGTGCGCATGGGCGGGGGCAGCAACCACCGCTTCGACCTGGGCTCGGGCGTTCTCATCAAGGACAACCACGTGGCTCTCGCCGGATCGGTCAGCGAGGCTGTGCGCCGGGCCAAGGGCCGGGTGCCTCACAGCCTGAACATCGAAGTCGAGGTGGACACCATGGCCCAGCTCGATGAAGCCCTGGCCGCGGACGTGGACATCGTTCTGCTCGACAATTTCACGGACGCGGATTTGGGAAGAGCCATGGCCCGTCTCCGCGCAGTCAAGCCTCGTCCGCTCGTGGAAGTCTCGGGCGGTGTCACCCTGGTGCGCATCCCTGAGCTTGCCCGCGCGGGCGTGGATCTGGTTTCCGTGGGCGCGCTCACCCACTCCGCGCCCGCGGTGGACTTGGCCTTGGACATGGAAGATCCCGCAGGGCAGGCGGCGTGAGCCAAGACGCCTCGGCCAAGAACGACCTAGCGCCGGAGACCGTGCTGCAGCGGTTGGGCACCCGACGACTGGGACGAGCCTACGAGTTCCTCGCTGCCTGCGCTTCGACCAACGATGTGGTTCGCACCCGCGCGGCTGCAGGAACGGCCGAATGTCTTCTGGTCGTGGCCGACAGCCAAACCGCCGGCCGCGGCCGACTGGGCCGCTCGTGGCACTCGCCGCCGGGACAGAATCTGTACCTCTCCCTGCTGCTGCGCCCTGCCCTGTCTGCGCGGCAAGCGTCGCCGCTGACCCTGCTGGCCGGTGCGGCGCTGGCGCACACACTGGCCGAGGCTGGGGCGACACCGCGCCTGCGCTGGCCCAACGATCTGCTGCTTCCCGCGGCAGGTGGGCTTCGCAAGGTGGCTGGCATTCTCACCGAGATGGCGAGCGACGGTGAGCGGGTTCGTCACATCGTGCTGGGCGTGGGCCTGAATGTGAACAGCGTGGAATTCCCACCTGACCTCGCGGAACGCGCGACATCGCTGCGCCTGGCGCTCGGCCGCCCTTGCGACCGCACCCAGTTGCTCGTCGATTTCTTGGCAGCCTTCGAGCCCATCTACGACGATTTCTTGGCCCGCGGCCCCGCATCGGGCCTAGCGGAGTGGCGTCGCTATGCCGATCTCGGCCGTATGTGCCGCATCGATTGCGATGGCGCCAAGGTCGAGGGGATCGCCACGGACATCGACGACGACGGCGCCCTGCTGGTGCGTGACGACGCGGGACAGGTCCATCGAATTGTGTCTGGAGAAGCTAGCTAGCGCGAGACCGCGCGCTATGCTGCGCCCACTTTGACCATCGCCCAGTCCATCATTCTCGGCATCATTCAGGGACTCACCGAGTTTCTGCCCATTTCTTCGACGGCACACCTGCGGATCGCGCCGGCCTTGTTCGGCTGGCCGGACGCCGGGGCTGCCTTCACCGCGGTCATCCAGCTAGGCACCCTGCTGGCTGTGATCCTCTTCTTCTTGCGCGACCTTTCCGGCATGGTGACCGCGCTGGCCGATCCCACGCGGCGGCGCGGACCCGAGGGCCGCATGGCGCTCTATCTTGTGGCGGGCACCGTGCCTATCGGGATCGCTGGCGTGCTCTTGAGACACTTGGTGGAGGGCCCGCTGCGCACGCTCGCG
>Ga0182017_10001559_pt1 | contig 17643 bp, 18 predicted proteins | sample 712E3DmetaG_FD_120492 | JGI IMG/M metagenome (GOLD analysis project Ga0182017, IMG submission 120492) | Permafrost microbial communities from Stordalen Mire, Sweden - 712E3D metaG | ecosystem: Environmental > Terrestrial > Soil > Wetlands > Permafrost | place: Sweden: Stordalen | collected... | reverse complement strand
CCTGGATTAGCGCTTGCTGGATATGTGGAGTTATTCACCTACGATCGCGTGCAGATTTTTGGTAATACAGAGATCCGCTATCTCAATCACTTGACCTTTACCGAAAGGATTAAAGCATTTCAGACAATCTTTCAATTTGATTTACCGTGTGTTTTTGTCACAAGCGAGAACAAGCTTGACGATGAACTTATTGCCATTGCAACGGAACATCGCGTATCAGTTATCTTGACGCCGTTGGAAACTACAAAGTTTGTCTATTTCCTCAGTGATTTTCTTGACGACCATTTTGCACCTCAAACTGTTTTGCACGGCTCCTTTATGGACGTCTATGGCATCGGAGTGTTGATTACAGGGCGTTCAGGTATCGGCAAGAGTGAAATAGCATTGGATCTCATTGAACGAGGACATCGTCTTGTCGCAGATGACGTGGTTATGGTCTCTCGCAAAGGAGAAGGGATTTTGTTGGGTGCAGGTTCGGATGTCGTAAGAAATTATATGGAGATTCGTGGTCTCGGACTGATTGATGTCCGTTCCATCTTTGGCATTCAGGCAATTCGTTTTCAAAAACGCGTTGAAGTCATAGTAGAATTGCAGGAATGGAAGAATGATGTGGAATATACACGTACAGGATTAGATCACGAATACATTCCTATCCTGGGAGTTAATCTTCCCCACATCAAATTACCGATTTTTCCGGGTAAAAATATCACTGTCATCGTTGAAGTGATTGCTCTGGATTATCTCCTTAAACAATATGGATATGATTCAGCGCAGGAGTTTAAAAAGCGTCTTGATTCCACAATTGCTGAAAAAACGAAGGGAAAGAGGGCTATTAACTATTCTCACCACGATTTTGAATAACGTGACGGTGATTCTTGACAAAGAATTGATAATTGCCTATTTTCAGCCAGCACTTAGTCTGAGTTTGTAGATGGGTTTGTTCACTGATAGATTTTGATATACATGAGAAAAACAAAACTCTATAAATTTTCAATGAAGTCATTGACTTTCCATGAGGTTCGATGGGCTAGAACCCGCCTTATGATACTAGGGCTTCTGATGGGCGGTGCTGTTCTCTGGTCTCTCATTGCTATGAACCAGCACTATGGTGATGTTCTTGGATTGGGATTCATTCAACAGACTGCTTTGATCAATGAGAATAGAGTACTGCAGAATCAATTGCAATTTCTTACGCATCAATTGAACGGCATTCAGAAGCAGTTGAACCTTTTAGGTGACAAAGGAAATGAAATGCGGCTGCTTGCAGATTTGCCAAAATTAGATGAAGATTTGCGGAAAGCAGGAACAGGTGGTACTGAATCACGAATTGATTTTACATCTTCCATAAGTATAAATTCACTTCTTAATAATTTGCGTTCAACTGCCGAGCAAGCAGAACATGAGTTGCATCTCCAAGCAACGAGCTATGAAGAAATTGAAAGTGCATACGAAAAAAATAAAGTACGCTTCTCTCATCTTCCAGCGATCAAACCGATGGACGGATTTTATAATAAGAATGGGTTTGGAATGCGTTTTCATCCGATTTTGCATATCATTCGTCCGCATGAAGGAATAGATATCGACAATGAAGTAGGTACTCCAATTTATGCGGCAGCAGAAGGCACGATAGAGTTTACAGGACACCAGGGTGGATATGGACTAACCCTTGAGATTAATCATGGTTTTTCATTGAAGACGCGGTATGGACATCTCTCCAGGATTCTCGTGCATGAGGGACAACGAGTGAAGCGCGGTGAACTTGTTGCCCACAGCGGAAATTCAGGACTTTCGAGCGCACCGCATCTCCACTATGAAGTACGAGTGAACGGCGTGGCACAGAATCCGATCGATTATTTTTTTGACGATGTACATGCAAGTGATTTCCAGAATTAACTCATGATAAGAATTTTTAAAGGATTGAACCAACGATGATTTGGACCATCGAGCTGGCAACATATTTAGATGACGCTCCTTGGCCTGCGACAAAGGAAGAGTTGATCGACTACGCGATGCGTACAGGCGCTCCAAGCCAAGTTATTCAAAATTTGGAAGAGCTTGAGGATTCGGATGAGCCCTACGAAAGTATTGAGGAGATATGGTCAGATTACCCAACTGACGAAGACTATTTCTTTGAGGACGAGAAAGAGTATTAGAATTACATCATTCGTTTTTTTATCATCAGGGCACCTCAGGATTATTTGTATTGAATGAAGCCCAGCATTTTCCTGCTGGGTTTTTTTATTGTTGATTTCTCATGCAGAATTTTATTTTAACCATACTACTCAGTATCCTTTGTTCGGTACCGGTATTGACGCAAGTTGCGGTACAGAAACGTGAGGTCGGTCAGCTTCGTTTTGAGGGAAACGAAACATTGAATGACGATCAGCTTCTCAATGTTATGAATACGCGAGAAACTCCATGGGTAGTATGGAAATGGATATATCATATATTCGATAAAGAAATTTTAGGCGGTCAGAAGCCCAATTATTTTGACCCCATTACTTTTTCTGCTGATTTTCATCAAGTCAAACGATTTTATCAAGACAACGGTTTTGTTCATTCTCAAATTGATACAAACATTAGTGTTCGGTCCGAAAAAGAAATGATGTTTCTCACCTTTTCGATTAAAGAGGGGAGACGGTCACTGATCGATACGATCATCTATCGGGGATTTGAGGATCTTTCGCCAGAGGTAATGAACGAACTTACTTTGAATAAACAGATTGAGGTGGGTCAACCATATATCCAAAGTAAGGTTGAAGAAGAATCCAGCCGTCTCATCAAAGTATTTGCCAATAACGGGTATGTGAACGTGAAACTTGTTGCGGTAGATGCTCGCCATTATGCCTCAACAGATAATTTTACACTTGTGTTTGTCTTCAATCCCGGGAAGCGTTATAGGTATGGTACTATTTCTGTTGAACAGGATACCACTTCGCCGCAACGTATAGATTTCGCCATTGTGCTCCGGCATCTCGATTTTACAGAAGGAGAATACTATAGTGAACAGAAAAAAATAGAGAGTGAGAGAAATCTCAACAGACTTGGCGTTTTTGAAGCGACAAAAATTGAGAACGCTCTTCCCGATACCACGTCTGAGATAACCAGCATTCCTGTACGAGTTTTTATACGCACACGACCGTTTCAAGAGTTGACACCGGAAATCGGTGTGAACGATGAAAATAATGCATTTAATGTTCTGTTCGGTATTGGATATAATCACAGAAACTTTTTTGGAGGTGCGAGGAATTTTTCTATCCGTCTCCGACTCAATCTTCAGTCGATACAATATCTATCGCTTTTTAACACTGACGCTTTGCGGGACAGTTCGCTCGTTTCAAGAGCAGAGTTGACAATGCAGGTTATTCAACCCTACTTCATTAATAACAAAACAAGTATCAGCGCCGCCTTCTCTGCTATGCTCGATAAACAGACTACATATTATAATCCAAGTCTGAGCTTTCGTCTTGGGACTCAATCACAGACAGCAACCTATACAAAACTTTTTATCGATTGGAATCTCCAGCTCAGCGAACCAAAAAAAGTCGCAACACTCCAGGATACAATCAATCAAGCATTAGGCTTTATAAAGCAATTCAATTCATTTATCACGCTAACTTTACAACGCGATAAACGCAATGATATTTTTTATCCGTCTGCAGGTTTCTTCCAATCTATCTCAATTGAAGAAGGCGGCATTTTTCCACGAACATTTGGCGGAACGCTTGGCCTGAATCTTCCATATTCCCAATATGTTAAATTATACCTCGATGGACAATGGTATTTGGATCCGAGCAAGAAACGAGACCTCATATGGGCGATGCGCGCGCAAGCAGGGGCAGCGCTTCTCTACGGTTATTCACCATTGAAGGAAATACCGCTTTCACAACGGTTTTATTCGGGTGGGAGTGGAAGTGTTCGCGGCTGGAGAGCAAGATCTCTTGGTACGATGCCAGATACCCTGAGAAATCAGGGAGGGAATGCAATGTTGGAAGGAACAATCGAGGCGCGATGGAACCCCCTCAATCAAGCCGGAACATTTTGGTTTCTCGATTTCGAAAAAATTTCATTCGTTTTCTTTTATGACTTCGGTAATCTCTGGGCGGAACCTCAAAAGATGTCTCTGAGTGAAATTGCAATGGCGTTTGGATTTGGATTGAGATATAATACAATTGCCGGACCCATCCGCATTGACTTCGGTATGAAATTGTATGATCCTGACGCTCCTGCAGCAAGAAGATGGGTTACACAAAAAAGTTTTTTTCCAGAAACATTCAAAAACGGTATTCTCCAACTTGGAATAGGTCACACATTTTAAGACACATCAAGTATGAGTTGGTCGTCAATCATAGGACAGGAACGTATCAAAACGCAGCTGAAGCAGACTCTGCAAAACCACCGGATTGCTCACGCTTACCTTTTCTATGGACCTGAGGGAATCGGAAAAGATGCTCTGGCAATCGAATTCGCAAAAGCGATGAACTGTGAAACCGGGAACACAGAAGCTTGCGGTACATGCAAGAATTGCAGACGTATGGATACATTTCAGTATCCTAATACCAAGCTGGTATTTGCGCTTCCAACCGGGAAAAGTGAAAAAACTGGTGACGATCCTATTACCGTGCTTACCGAGGCACAGGTTGCTGATGTGCGAGAACAGATCCAATGGAAAGCAAAAGACCTGTACCATCGCATCGAAGTGCAAAAAGCAAACTTTATCAAGATTAATAGTGTTCGGGATATCAAGCGTGAAGCGTCAATGAGCCGAACGGAAGAAGGAAATAAAATATTTATCATCCTCAACGCGGATATGATGAATGCAGAGGCAAGTAATTCATTTTTAAAGACTTTGGAAGAACCGCTGCCTGGAATAATTCTCCTTCTGACCACATCAGTAAAAGATCAACTGCTGCCAACGATCATTTCGCGCTGTCAATTACTCCAATGTGATTCTTTGCAGGATACGGAAATTGAAAGTGCTCTCATCAGCAGAGAAGGAGTTGATCATTCGATTGCACGGCTTGCAGCACAACTATCCCATGGAAGTTATGAGAATGCAAGGCGGCTGAGTTCATTGAACATGCTCGATGAGCGAAAAGATGTTGTCGAATTCTTACGCCTGGTACTTGGCAAGAATAGAGCAACACTCATCGATGCAATTGATGAACTTGCATCGTCTTCTGATCGTCCTGGTATTGAGCGATGGCTGAAACTTCTCCAGTCATGGTTACGTGATGCGCTCCTTCTGCAACAGAACGCGCAAGCGCCATTGCTCGACGATGAGAAAAAAAGCATGGATAATTTTGTTGCGAAATTTAGCCATGCAAATCTTATTGCCTCCATTCAGACTGTCGAGAAGGCGATTGCTCATCTAGACAAAAATGTCTACCTTCATCTTATTCTAACGACATTAGCTATTGATTTGAGGAAATATATTACGGAAGCACCATCAGTATGAAGTCTCCTTTCAAACGAATCCTTATTACAGCAGCATTGCCGTATGCAAACGGATATCTGCACCTTGGCCATCTTGCAGGCGCTTATTTGCCGGCTGATATCTATGCCCGTTATCAACGCTTGAAAAAACGTGATGTTCTCTTCCTCTGTGGCTCCGATGAACACGGTGTCGCCATTACTGTTTCAGCGGAAAAAGAAAAGACGACCCCAAAGGACATCATCGACCGCTACCATCCAGCCAATAAAGCAGCATTCAAAGCATTCGAAATGAGTTTTGATAATTACTCGCGTACATCCCTTCCTTTGCATCACGAAACCGCGAAAGAATTTTTTAAGGAATTCCACAAACGCAGTATTGTGATTGATAAGAAGGAACAGCAGTTATATTGTTTAAAAGACTCTATGTTTCTTGCCGACCGTTATGTCGAAGGCACGTGTCCAAAATGTAAATCAACGCAGGCGCGTGGCGATCAATGCGAGAATTGCGGCACGTGGCTGGATCAAACTGAACTCATTGATCCAAAGTGCAAGTTGTGCGGAACGTCACCAGTTGTGAGGGAAACAACGCATTGGTACTTTCCGCTCGGAAATTATCAGAAGCGATTGGAATCGTACATCGCTGAACGAGATAAAAGAGATGGTTGGAAAGATAATGTTCTCAGGTATTGCGAAGGATGGTTCAAAGATGGATTGAAGGATCGTGCGGTGACACGCGATTTGAACTGGGGTGTACACGTGCCGGTCGCAGGATACGAAGATAAAGTGATTTACGTCTGGTTCGACGCGGTGCTTGGGTATATTTCATCTGGCAAAGAATGGGCGGCAGGCCACGGAAGGCCGGAAGCGTGGAAGGAATATTGGCAGAAGGAGGACACCAAGTATGTTGCGTTTATCGGAAAAGATAATGTTGTATTTCATTGCATCGTTTTTCCGGCGATGCTGATGGCTTGGAATGACGGCACTACCGATCACTATGTGCTGCCGGAAAATGTACCCGCAAACGAGTTTCTCAATTTTGAAGGCCAGAAGTTTTCCAAGAGCCGCGGATGGGGAATAGATGTTCAAGAATTTCTGAAATTCTTTTCGGCGGATATGTTACGGTATGCTCTTGCTGTTAATTTGCCAGAAACTCGCGACAGTGATTTTTATCTGAAAGATTTTCAGGCACGTATCAATAATGAATTAGCAGACATTACCGGGAACTTCGTTAATCGTACGATTGCGTTCATCGATAAGAATTTTAGAGGCATTGTGCCGAAACCTAGCACACTCAATAAGCTTGACGAAGAAATTATTGCGGCAGTGAAGCAGTCACCAACGAATGTTGGTGAGTTGTTTGAACATTACAACTTTCGTGAGGGACTGATGGAGGTAATGAATCTCTCCCGCGCAGCAAATAAGTATTTTAATGACAGCGAGCCATGGAAGACACTGAAATCGAGTCCGGAACGTTGCTCAACGACTCTTCATATTGCAATCCAAATAGTGAGGTCTCTTGCAATATTGTTGGAACCTGTTGTACCTGCCACGTCTGAAAAAATATGGAAACTTCTCAATCTCGATAATCCGTTGAGTGAAGAGGGATGGGATTCTGCATCTGAATTCCGAATCAAAGAAGGGCACCAACTCAACAAACCTGAAATTCTTATATCCAAGATTGACGATAAGCAGATCGACGAGATTGTGAAATTTCTCGAAGGGGGAGACAAACCTGAAACCGTTCAAATCTCTCCGCTGAAACCTACGATCACAATTGATGAATTTAAAAAGATTGACCTCCGTGTCGGACGAGTTATCGAAGCAGAAAAAGTGCCCAAGTCCGAAAAGCTTATAAAGCTGCAAGTTGAAATTGGAAATGAAAAGCGGCAAGTGGTTGCAGGTATTGCTCAGCACTACAAACCGGAGGATTTAATCGGAAAGTTAATCGTTGTTGTTGCAAACCTCCAACCTGCAAAACTCATGGGGCAGGAGTCGCAAGGCATGATTCTTGCCGCGAGCAACGAATCCGGCACATTAACACTCGTTGGTGTGCAATCGGAAATATCCACAGGAGCGACTGTGAAGTAAAGCGTTGTGCCTGAACACTAAGGTTCGGCATTATGATAGAGTGGTAAAATCAATCTTATAGAGGAGTATTGTATGAGCAAAATGAAATCACTGCTTGGCCCTATGCGAGTACCATTTTTGATCCTGCCGCCTGCGTGTGTTGCTGTGGGTGCGGGAACGGCCTTCTGGCAGACTCATGCAATAAACTGGATCCATGTTTTCATAATTATTCTTGGCGCACTCGCAAGTCATATCAGCGCAAATGCATTTAACGAATATTTTGATTTCAAAAGTGGACTTGACGCTAAAACTCAGCGCACACCATTCAGCGGAGGTAGCGGCACACTGCAGTCACATCCGGAAATGAAGAAAAGCACTTTTTATCTTGCCATAGTCACTTTTGTTATTACTGCGGTAGTGGGATTCTATTTTGTATGGCTTCGAGGATACCTCTTGTTGCCGCTTGGCATTATGGGACTGATCTTATTGGTAACATATACTATTTGGTGGGCATATAATCCGATCCTCTGTTTGATAGCGCCGGGATTGGGTTTCGGTATTTTCATGGTTATGGGGACACACTTCTGTTTGACAGGCTCATACAGCTGGATATCCTTTGTTGCATCTCTTGTTCCTACATTTCTTGTGAGCGACTTGCTGTTGCTCAATCAATTTCCTGATGTGGATGCCGATAAAAGCATCGGACGCAAACATTTCCCGATTACCATGGGGCGGCAAGCCAGCGCTGTACTATATGGCATCTTTTTGCTGCTAGCGTATGTTACGGTAGTGCTTGGTGTGATTTTTACTTTACTGCCTCGCTATAGCCTGCTTGCTCTCTTGACAATTATCCCTGCCTGGAAAGCCTATCGGGGTGCACACGAAAACTTTGAAAATATCTCTGCCCTGATTCCCTCGATGGGCCTAAACGTAGTTATCAATTTGACAACGCCGATTTTGCTCGCTGTCGGACTTTTTATCGGATAATAGATTAAACACCTCAAAGGTATGGCGCATATAGATGTAGTACAGATCTGAAAGTTATTTTTGCGACTACAAACTTTGTGAATACGACAAATACGGAAGAATGCAAGGACCTGATAAATGAGTCGGGTTTATTCCGGCGAAGCGTACAACCTTATACAAACTTGCCGTTCGTGTTTGCAATTTGGGCTGTGCAAAAAACTATGACCCCAGACAAGAAAGACGAGCTGAAAAATATCATACAGCAATCACTTACACGCGCTGAAGGAGATTATGCATCGGTAGGACAATTGCTTGCAAAGAGGATTAATCTTACGAGCGAAGAATCGGTGGACTATCTTGCCGGCTTCAACTTCCGCATAGGTGTTAGGGAACGAGCAGCGATAGAAGAATTTCAAGAACTGCTTTTAGAAATTGAAAAATTAGAACATGTGTAATATCATGATTTGTTCACTGGAAATCTGGGAGTGACCAAAAAGAAAGGAACACGTCATTGCAATCTTGATTCATCGGGAGAAGTTCCGCTGTACGGGATTCCGTAAAGCGGAACAATCTGTTAAAATGAGCAAAAAAGGAAAAGTGAGATTGCTTTTCTCCGATCGCAATGACTCTAAGCAATAATACGTTAAGATAGTATTTGTAGGAAGTGCTATGCCGGAAAAATTACTTAAAAAATGTGAAGAGTTAATCACCAACGGAACTCAATTAGCGCCGCAAGGAGGATTCGAGGCCTCCGGGTACAATGCTCGATTACAGAATAAATATCTGGATTGGCGCAAAGCATGTTTGGAAACGCTCGAGTTATCCGGGCCGATAGGATTTTCGTACAAACAAAAGATTCTTGGAGATAAAAACGGTGGATTCTTTTATCAGCCATCCGCCCAGTTGGTACTCAACTGTATGCGTGAACTGTACGAAAAAGTGAAAGCCTCGCCCGATCTTGCATCAACTCCAGTTGTTCATGAGATGGATCTTCCGATGCCGGCAGTTCAGACTGCAACTGACACTGGAGGAGTTCGCATACTGAAGCCGCCGCCAAAACCAGCAGCAGTTCAACCGGTCCATGCAACAACACCGGTAAATCCTTCTCAGCAGCCAACAGCAACTGCACAGCCCAGCAAAGTGTATGTGATAGGAGAAGTGGATGATCCCTTGTATGCCCAATTACTGCAATTTCTTAGAGAAGTTGGATTAGAAGAAATAAATCTTGAACGTCAGCATGGACAGATGCTGTCCCTCGAAACACTTCAAATGGATGCCGGAGTGAAATTTGCATTTTTTGTTATCAATTCGGATGATCTCACATATGCAATGTTCGAGATTGGACATTTCGTTGGGAAATTAGGAAAGAATCGAGTCTGTGTTCTCCACATGACGGATGTTAATTTTCCAAAAAATGTACCGGGAGTAATTGCTAAACCTATCGTTGTCAAATTGGAAGAAGCAAGTTTAGGATTATTGAGAGAACTCAAAGCTGCAGGATGTCAAATACATTTGTAGGATGTGATTCATGACATTGGAAGAAATTTATCAGAAAGTCCAGGGAGGTGTTCGCATCTCGCGGGAAGAAGGATTGTTCCTTTTGAAGAATACGGAATTATTGGATCTTGGCGACATGGCGAATGAAATCCGATTCCGAAAAAATCCGAAACAATGGGTAACATATTTGCTCGATACCAATCCGAATTATTCAAATGTCTGCAACATTGATTGTATCTTCTGCGCATTCTACCGGCATCCGGGCGAAGAAGGCGCGTACCGGCTGTCGAGCGATCAATTGATTCATAAATTTAAGGAAGCGGCGTCGCAAGGTATCACAACAGTGCTGCTTCAAGGTGGAGTTGACCCGACTATTCCATTTGATTATTATCTCGAACTTGTCGAGCGCACAGTGAAGGAAGTCCCTGAAATCTATCCACATTTCTTTTCCACATCGGAAATTATTGCAATGTCACAAGTTTCTGGTTTATCGATTCATGGAGTTCTGGAGAAACTGTGGGAAAAAGGATTGCGGTCTATTCCAGGTGGCGGCGCCGAAATTCTCTCAGACCGTGTGAAGAAAAAGATCAGCAGTAAAAAAGGTACTTCTGCTGATTGGCTGAATATCATGCGTATTGCACAGAAAATTGGATTTAAAACAACAGCAACCATGATGTACGGCCATCTTGAGACAGACGAGGATATTGTTGAGCATCTCGAGGCCATCCGCGGGCTGCAGGATGGGACCGGCGGGTTCACTGCCTTCATTCCGTGGTCATTTAAGCCCGGTAACACGCCCTTAGAGAAGATTATTCCTCGTTATGCTAGATCTTACACGGTATGTACAAATGATCGCCTTCTCACGCGTTTATTTGGATAATTTTCAGAATATCCAGGCATCGTGGTTCTCGGAAGGGAAGAAAATTGGCCAGATTGCTTTGCACTTTGGCGCCGATGATTATGGGGGAACATTGCTTGAAGAGAATGTGCATGCGGCTGCTAATTTCATCAATACAACCAATGCTGAAGAGTGCAGGAATATGATTCAAGAATCTGGATTTATTCCAGCGCAACGTACAACGCTGTACGAAATTCTTAAAGTGGAAGAGAAATCCGCCGCAGCATAACTTCATCGATAGGAAGAATGAGAAATGTCAAAATATTTTTTTGTAATAATCTTCTTAGCGCCCTACATCGTTGGTTTTGCGCCGCAGGATTCTTCCTATACTGAGTTGAATATCGGTGCTGGAACCGGACAATATACATATGAAGATTGCAGCGGTACGCATACATCACGTTTTAAAGATGCCGGCGTTCGCGTCACAAAGAAATTCGAATCTCATTGGAGAGCAGGAGCGAGTTTCAGTGTGATTCCTTCTTCTTATGAGCATGTGGTGTTTTTCGCTTATCCAGACATTGCTTTTGATAATGGAGACTTTTCACTTGGCACAACGGGTTTGCGAATAGGATATTTGGAAAGAACCTTTTTTGAAATAAAATTTCTTGATGAAATACCTTACGCTTCAGGAAGAGGACTTTTTCGAATGGGGATCGGGATGCCGATCACACAGAATGGCACACGCCTTTGGCTGGGAGCAAACACAGGAATTTATTATAACTGGGGATTTGGAACCAGCCTGGAATTCCCTATCGAATCGAATTATTCTCTGTCTCTCACAGGTCGCTATGGCGAAAATAAAAGTATTCCTGAATATGGTATCTCACTTGGATTCAAGATTCGGTACTAGAAATATTCTATCATCAAGAATCTCATAATCAGACTTTTTAGGCTTTCATTCATTGCACTAACACTTCATTTTGCATAATTTCTTGCAGATGTCTCGCTATTTTGATTGTTCAACCTTAAAAATGATTCTATCGTGGAGCCTGAATTTAAGAATATATTTTTTCTTTTTATGCCTCTGATTCTCTACGTATCTGTATCATGTTCGCAGAATATCGGTCAAGCCGCACCTATCGAGCGATCGAATGAAGATCATTACAAAATATGTTTTAGAGAAGCAGATCATCATCTCGGCAAGTTCGAATTTAATGAATCAATAAAAAGCTGTGAAGCGGCTTTGCTCTATAAACCGGACGATTTCCTGACTCGGGCGATGATGTGTCTTGATTATTATGAGATAGCTGAAAGGCTTGATGTTCATAAGTCTGATGACAAGAATAAAAAAATAGAGATCTATAAGAAAATGATCAAACTTGCAGATGAAGGTATTCAATGCGCTCCCGATAAAGGAGAATGCTATTTTATGCGCGGGTTAGCCAATGCAAGGATGTCCACAACGAAAGGAATTATGTTCCAACTCTTTACAGCAAAGCAAATAGAGAAAGACTGGCTCGTTGCAGTTGATCGTAAATCCGATTATACAACACCGAACGATGAAAATCTCCAGGCATCAAGCTGTTTAGCACTGGGAGTGTACTATCGGCTCTGCCCGACATTTTTTTTGATTCGGTGGCTGTTTGGAATCAGCGGAGACCTCAATAAATCGGTGGATTACTGTCGAAGGGCGTATGAACTTGATTCCACGCGGATAGAAATTGTAAAAGAGTATGGAGTGGCCCTTGTTACTTATGGACTGGACAGAGAGAATAAGAAGGATATTGAAGACGGGAAAGAGTATCTTAAAAAAGTTTCTTCACTTCCATTAAGATTGCAAACAGATACAATCGATATTGGCCATAGTAAAATGCTGCTTAATAATATTAGTCTCTGTCCCGGTTATTCAAGGGATGAACAGCAGGATATTTCCGAGGAGTCCTATAAAAAAACACAGCAGTAAAAGATTTGTCATATACACACATGACTCCTTCCATTTCGTGTACGGCATAAAAGACAAAAGAGCAACCGTCATTGCGAAGATCCCGAACGACGAAGTCGAGCGGGAGAAGAAGCAATCCGCACAAACTGGATTACTAGAGGAAAACCTGAGTGTGCAGCTTGCCCCGTGAAGTAGAATGATGGAAAACGAGGGAGGTTTTATCTATATTTTATGTGAACGGTTATGAAAGGTTTGAAAATGAAACGGATCGAAATTCTTGGAATGCTTTCAGGAATATGCACAACTTCAGCGTTTGTCCCGCAGGTCTTTACGATATGGAGTATGAGGCCTCTTCCAGCTGTCTCTATTTCTCTCCCAATGTACGTGCTTTTCACTGTGGGAGTTATCGGCTGGGCTATTTATGGAATCAAAATTCATGCACACTCGATTGCAAGTATGAATGCTATCACTTCTGTACTTGCCCTCTCCATCCTCGTTTACAAATGCATGTATGGATGACCTCATAGGGGTTCAAAAATTTGAACCCCTACAAAATAAATATCAATATGTCATTCCAAAATCGTTGGGATTGATTATTTGTTCATACAAGGCTGCTGTGACACGTTGATGTGGAAAAAACGACTCTCCGGATTTCTGGCGACTTGCTCCCACGTAGAACTTAGGAGCAAGTTGACTGCATAAAAACGCAGAACTCCACTACCCAAAGGTTTATCTGCTTAAAGGCTCCACTACATTTAAACCATTGAGATTCCCATCCCTTTTGCATAACTTCTTAGCAGATACACCATCAATCCTGTTCGATCGATAGATCAACGGTACAAAAAAGGAACAATTCCTGATATTGTTTGGTGACATTAAGCGTAGGGATTTGATTTATCAAATATCCATGGAGGAGGACGTTATGAATCACGTTTCTATAAAAGCAAATATATTGCAGCAGCGAATCGTTTTGCCCGACATGTTGTTTGGCGGGTGGTCGCGGAATGCAAGATGCCAAGGTCAGAGACATCGGCTACAGATGTGCGCAGAGCTGAAGAATATGGAAGATGGAATCAGAAAACATTTTGAAAGGTAAAATTATGAAGAAGAAAATATTTATCAGCATCGGAATAGTATCGCTTGTTATAATTATAGGAACAATCATTCTATTCTATCCGATGGCTCGCATGATGACACAGAAAGAAATTGTGCCATTTGATCAAAGCCTCACTCTGGTGCTTGGGGGCGGTGGCAATAGCGGAATCATTATTGGAGATAATGCCGTAGTTGTCATCGATACAAAAATGATGGGCAGTTCTGAAGACCTTTACAAACTTGCTAAGGAGAAAGCAGGCCAAAAACCGATTGTCGTGATCAACACCCATTATCACGGAGACCACATCAAGGGAAACAAATTCTTCAAGGGCAGCAGAATTTATATCGGGAGTTATGAAAAAGAATTTCTTCAAAATAATATTGACGCAGAAAATCAACCAACGGATTTTGTGAAGGACAGCCTGTTGATCGATCTTGGCAATGAGAAAGTGCACCTCTATAATCTTGGCCAGGCTCATACGTTCAATGATCTCGTAGTCTATCTGTCAAACCATAACGTCTTGTTCACAGGAGATTTGATTTTCAACCGCGTCAATCCGGTGTTAAAAGAAGAGAGCGGGGCAAAAGTCTCTAAATGGATACATGTGTTGGATACCATTCTGAGCCGTTGGGGAAACAGCATAATTGTCCCCGGACATGGTAAGGCGGGAGATAAAGAAATGGTCGTAACCATGCGTCAGTATTTTATTGATCTGACATCTGCTGCAATGGACCCGACGAAAGAAAATCAGTTCGGGGAAAAATATAAAGATTGGATGAAATTACCGAGTATGTCGTCACCTGAAAAGACCATCGAATATATAAAAATGTATGATGTGAAAAAGTAAATGGAAACATTGCAGCAACAGGAAGTCCTCGTAGGAATCTGATTTATCAAATCTCTATGGATGGGGACGTGATGAATCACATCCCTACAAATGCAAAAATATTTTTAAAGTGATCGATGGTCGCGGTTTGCAGGATGCCAAGGTCAACGATCTCAGCTACGAGTCTATTTCAATGGATAAACAGGAGTTGGCATATGGGTGGCTTTATCGATGTAATTTTATCAAATAAGCTTTATATGATTATTGCTGTATGTACATTAGGTATGCTGGTTTATTTTATCATAAAAAAAACGATAAAATTATTTCTATATGCATTTATTGTGCTCATCGCATTTCTAGCATTTATTTATATATTTAAGTGAATCTGTCATCTTTATTATCGAGCAGATTTATAAGGTCGAAAAAATCCAACATAAAAAATATAGGAAAACAATAACGGCAAAGGTAAACATGGAAGAAGAAAAGAAGGAAATACAACCGGTCATCAGCGAATATCAAGGCAAACCGATTATCCGCATCCCGACTGTAGATAATCCCAACCCCGATACAACGTGGCACTGGCTCTCGTTTGGGAAAAACAAAGCGAAGGCAATCGTGAAATACTATGACGCGATAAAGAAGTTTGCAGAAAGTTAGGGAAGATAAAATAACCAAGGCCATCGACCTCGGCTATAGTGCGATGGAAAAAGAAGAAAGATTTTGTAGACGCGATAGGTGATAGCGATTTTAAGGAAATAAAAGGGAAATACCGATATCAACGATGTCGGTTGCAGATGTACGCGAGAGGATAATTAACCTTCTGTAGGAAATGATTAAAAATAGTAGTATTCTATACATAGAGCAATACATATAGGTCACGAAAAACATTAAATAGATCCTGCCAGATAAAGAATTCAAGATAACACCTCTAGAGAAAATCACTAGTAACAATTACACATCAAACAACAGTCCACCATAACAAAGTATTCAAAGGAGAAACACCATGAAAATGTATGCAGGTAATCTGTCACATGATATTACGGAAGACGAATTGAAAAAGGAGTTTGCAGCATTCGGAGCCGTTGATTCTGTTACCCTTATAAAGGATAAATTTACTGGAACAGCGAAGGGATTTGGATTTGTAGAGATGTCGGTACGTGCGGAAGCAGAAGCGGCTATTGCCGGATTGAATGATAAAGAACTCAAGGGGCGTAAAATGGTTGTGAATGAAGCGCGCCCGATGGCCGACCGAAAGTCGAACGACCGTGGACGCGGCGGTAAAGGCGGTGGTGGAAATAGATCACAGTACTAACAGAGCTGTATATATTTTGTTTCAACTTTTTCGCATCTCCGAGGGAATTGCACACCAGAAGTGAAGTGTGCAATTCGGGAATATCCACCGACCGCGCCAGAAAATATTATAGTTGCGACCGTTGGTTCCGGAATGCAAGAAGCCGATATTATCGAATTCGTTGAATGCGTTTACAATTTTGTTACTCGCCTCCGGCTGCCCAGCAAGATGGCGGAGAGGACGGCATGGGAAGCCGATGTACTGACAGATTATCGAAGTTGTATGAAATCTGAACAGCCCAATAATCCGCTGCATGGCAAGACATTGGAAATAATCTTGCATCATTTGGTAGATCACTATGGGTGGAAACAATTGGGCGCGAGGATTAAGATTAAATGCTTCATTGATAATCCAAGTATTCAATCGAGTTTAAAATTTCTGCGCAAGACTCCCTGGGCACGTATAAAAGTGGAAAATCTGTATCTCGAGAGTATGGAAGATTCAGGTGCGATTCATGGAAGAATACAGAATTGAGGGACTACGAGAGCACAAAAAGCAATTGTTGCGAACAATATTATACGTTATCTACCAATCCCGCCATATTTTCGTAGAATATCTTTTTAATATCAGCCAACGGTAGGCGCATTTCTTGTACTAACTTCAATTGATTATCCACGATGTCATAACGGTAACCACGTGGCAGTAATCCGGAATCCGATCCGAACAATATCCTGTTTGCTGAAAAAATATCTAAGAATTTCTGAAACACGTGGCGCATATCCGGTTTATCCTTGTGTTCGGTGATCCATGAGTTAGAACCGGCAGTGTCGACGTAAACATTTTTACACTCCTGACCGGTCAACAATGTCTCAGCCAACTTTCCCGCACCAAAATTTGGAATAATGAACTTAATACCGGGAAACATTTTCGCAACTGGAATAAGATCTTTGGGATTTGAGAACTCTTCGTTTGTTATAGGGGAAATGCCTGCATAATCGCGCGGACGCATAAGCAGTTTGCCGAAGTGAACAAAGATTATGCCTTTGCATTCTTGGATGAGATTATAGAGCGGATAAAGCCATTCGTCGTTGACACTAATATGGTACAACGAAGGATAGAGCAAGATGCCCTTAAGCTTGTCTTCTTTCATCCGCTTGACGGCATTTTCCATCAACACATTTGAGTTAGGATCGACCGCAAACATTCCGGTAAAACGAGCGGGAAATGCCCGCACAGCTTTGACGACGGATTCTTCATCACCGGGAATACTGCCGAAGAGCATTAACCGTTCCAACTTCCACTTATCCAGGATATCGATCCAACGCTTGGCAAGCTGTTCCGGATCTTCGCCGGGGATTTCAATATGTCCCTTGGCTGCTAAATTCCGAAGTTCAGTATTCATATCTGCTCGATTCGGCTTCTGCTTTATTAAAAACTTAAAGAAGGAGTTCGAGTAGAAATGAACGTGTGCATCAAATATTTTGTAGAGGCCAATCATTGCTAAACCAATTCGATTGTGTCCACAGGGGCAATCAATTTACGTTCTGCACCGAGTCGGAAGAGTGTTTCAAGAGCTTTCTTGCCACGTTCTCCCATATCTATCGTTAATTCGCTGACATACATTTTCACAAAGCGTTCGCCAAGTGCGATGTCGATTCCGCGCCCATACTGCAATGCGTACGGG